>BNJS01001418.1_pt1 | contig 100033 bp, 141 predicted proteins | sample 8540461 | NCBI WGS metagenome assembly BNJS01 (sample SAMD00202454, study PRJDB9452) | human saliva metagenome | isolation source: human saliva | place: Japan | reverse complement strand
CAGTCAACGAAGAGTCTTACCTAGCATCTTCACAAGAAGAAGCTCCAGTTGATACGACTGTAGAAAAGTCGTTGAAACTGTTGAAGTAAGTGAATAAAATAATGTTAAACAAAAAGAGGGTCTTCCCTCTTTTTGTATTAAATATATAGAAAAGGTATATTGAGTTTTTATATGATTTACTAAATAATTTGAGTTATAAAAGTAGAAAATCAAAAATTGAGCAAAATGCTTAGTATTCAAGGGGCTGGCATGATAAAATATAACAGCGATTAGTTTACGAAATATAATGAATAGTAAATACATATATATTCCTAAACTAAGTTAAGTTATAGATAGCTCGGAGGTAGCATAAGTGAAAAATGATCTTTTTAATGACCGTATTAGTCGATTTTCAATTCGTAAGTTAAATGTAGGAGTTTGTTCAGTTTTACTAGGAACTTTAGTCATGCTTGGAACGGCTACAGGAGTAGCAGCTGAAGAAGTCGCTGAGAATAAGCAAACTGACGAGGGTTGCTGTGACGACTGAAAAGGAACAGTCGGCATCTCTTTCTACATCTCAAGCTGAGAAAGAAGATGTTACAACTTATCAGGCAAGTCCAGTTGTCCCAGGTGCAACTGAAACTAAGCTGAAACTAGATCAAACAAGATTACAAGCCTATATTGCTGAGATTGAAACAAACCTGGCGAATGGTAAATATAGCAATAAGACTGATAAGTATTGATGCTTTAAAAGTAAGTCTTGATAATGACTAAGATATTTCTTGCCTCTGCTGAAAGTCAGACAAGCATGATTGGATCCAGCTTACAATCACTTATAACAACGGTAAATACAAAACTTAAAATAAGGTAGTAGCAGAAGCAAAACCAGTTTGTGGAAGCTAAAGGCTGAAGTTACTAGACTGAAGAAAGTATCGGAAAACCAGCAGCAAATACTCAACCAGCAGAAGGTACAAATGCAATTGCAGAAATGCAGAGTCAGAACGATCTCGTAATGGTAAAAGTTAATATACAGCATTTCGTTACGGGTTAACAACCTCTGGGATTGGTGCAGATGTTGAGCGCAACTTCAACTCAAAGTTGAAAAACCTGGCTTTACAACAGATGTTGATCCCAAATCTATGACTATGCAAATCCTTGGTTGGACTTTTGGTGATCTAGCCAACTGGACAGGAGCAAAAACAATCCAAGTCCTAAAATGAACTTAAGCCAAATGAGCTAGAAGGCTTGGCTCTTGAAGTTGAGGGCTACCTATACCAAGGAAATCATGCCTGGTTATGTAGTTACAGTAAAGTCAAATCCTTGAAACCATTCCAAGCAACTGAAATCTATAAAACGGATGGAAGAAACGAGGGGCTACAGAGAGCAGAAAAACAACCTATGATCCAAATGCAAAGAAAATGGCTATATAAGTGAGGTTACTTCCAATTGCTAAGCGATATTTTAATGAAGGAAAAAAGCCAGACGTTATCGCTGATGCCCAAACTCGTTGGAGTGAAATCAAATTAGAAAACGTTGATACCAAAACCAAGAAGACGACCATGGGTTCTGCATATAATGGTAGAATACGTTCAGATTTGAAATCTCTGCAACCTTCCGTGGCAAGACAGTGAAGCCAGCTGTTGTTATGGCTGATGGCGAATCTGCCTAACCCTGAGTGAATTTGTTATGTTCACTACCAATGGTGAAGGTTGGCAGCATTGGGAATGGAAAAATATAATAGACCAGCCACTTCTGTACCTTATCAACCACAAGATACAGACAATCTTTTGGGACCTAAACCTAAATATAATAACATTAACCTAAGACAACTTCGTGATTCTACTGAAGTTGGACCAGAAAAGAAACCAGTAGCTTGGAAATATTTCGGAAATCCTGACCAAGTTACGGGTGGTCTAGGAACCGGTATCTTTGGACCAAATATTTCAGAAGGAAATTATACAGTTCCGCTTTGTGATGACACGTGGGGCGTCTAGTGGGACTTTACATCGCTCTGGTGGTAAACAGTCTGCTATGCTTGGATTCTTCCCAATTGATGAAGGAGATGCGCCTGAGTCATACGGTAAGGCTATGCATACGATTGCAACTGTAGACGGTGTCACTGGTGCCAAAGTAAATCAACCATACCTTGGTAACGTTAGCCCAGATATGGATGAGAACACGACTCTTGACTGGTTCGGTGATGATAAGTCAACTGCGGCCGATGAAGGAGTCGATCAATTGCTTCCAGATAATCTCAAAGGGGCAACCAATGAGATGATCAAGATGGACCGTACCAAACCAGGTAACTACAAGATGTCAGTTCAAGCTCATTTTAGACGGAGCTTCAGAAGCTTATATCTACGGTTGGGTGAGACTTCAACACAAAACAGTACCTTTGACGAAGATGAGCGCTCTGATCTGCCAAAGTGACCCAAGATGGGACAGTTGAGTTGACCTTCGCCCACAGCAAGACTTACATCGATCCTAGCGTCAACGAACTTGGTGCTCGTGTTCGTATCGCTGAAAGCTACTGAGAATTTGGAAAGCCAACGGGTATGGCCTTTTCAGGGAAGTGGAAGACTTCAAGACTCAAATCACCCACCCACCAAAAGGTGAATTTAAAGGAAACAACTAGCCTTCAAGGAGCTAAACAAACAGCAACAGTAGCCTTTACTGCTCGTGGAGAACAAAAATATATTCGTAACTCTACTGCTGTCATCGACGAATCTGTAGAGCCTTACATCGTTGATAAAGATGGCAACCGCGCAACTCTTGACGCAGAAGGATATGTAGTTCCTGGTCAAGGGAGTACAAGATTACTGCGAACGGTAAAGATGTGAATGTGGAATTTATCCCAGAAGATAACTTCCTAGGAACAGCTGATGGGATCTCTATCCGTCGTACAGACAGTGCAATGGATATGACACTGGCTGGTCAACAAAATTCCCAGCTGATGAAGCTAACGTAGATACAGTTTTGAATACTATGGATGGTCTCTACATTCCAACAGTCACACCAATAGAGATTGAAGGGGTGGATAAGACTTCTACAGACGTTCAAGGAGCTAGTCAAATTGCTACTCAGAATTTGTCTTGAAGGAACAAATAGTAATGGTGAGAAGTTAAAATCACACCTGATTTTGATTATCCGCTAGGTTTGTGAGTCCTACGACTGGCAAAAGTTATCAATGATCCTGTTGTGACTGTAGAGAGGAGTTTACTACTTAGATGATTTGACTGGGAAAGTTGCCTTTGTCCCGGAACCGGGTTACTGGCACTGCTAAGGAAGTAACAGTTTCACTTACTGCACCAGTTGGTCGTGATAAAAATGGTAGAGTGCCATCAGATGCTCTTAAAACAGCGACCGCCAAGTACATTCCAACTGTAACGCCAGTTACAATTGCACCTACTAATAAGGTTGCTGAGGATGTTCAAAACGTTCCTCAAACTCAAACACCTACATTTTGAGTTAAGCAATGAGCAAGGCTACGAAGATAACTAGCAAAGATGTAGATCAGCTACTGGTCAACCAACTGATGAAACAACGGTTGCAGTGGATGGAGAAGGAAGTTACCAATTGATCCTACTACTGGAGGTGACTTTCACCTGAAAAGACTTTTGTTGGAACTGCAATAGGTGTAACAGTTTCAAGCAACTGCGACTATACAAATACAAACAGTGAGACTGCGACCATTACTTCTGATGCAACCTACACCAACTGTTGTAGCAGCTGTTCCAACGGCAAGCCCTGCAACTCAAAAGATATCAAGGTGCCATCAAACAGGTACACCAACTTTGCAGGAACAACTGTTCAAGTGAACGGCAAAGATAAAGCTACCATTACCAGAGAATAGTTATACACTTTTGGATAAAGATGGCAATGAGGTTACAAGCACACAGCTTATGCGACTGACGGTACAACTGAAATCGGTACTTTCACAATTAATCCAGCCACTGCCATGATGAGTCACCACCGACTGATAAATCATACACTGGTGCCGTAACACCAGCCAGGTTCAAGCTGAAGCTCAAAGTATAAAGGTGGATACAACATGGACCTGAAATCGTTCAGTAACTCCCAACAGCGACACCAGCTGAGAACAGATATTCAAGGTGCAGCCCAGACCAGTAAACCTGAATTCAAGGGTGGAACAGTAACCGTTGATGGTGTTGAGAAGACTGTAGCTATCAATGATGCTGTTCCTGCTAAATTTGAAGATGGAACAACTTTCCAGAAAGTAGATGGAGTAGGTACTTACACAGTAGCACCAGATGGTACACTGTTCCAGAGAAATCATTTGTTGAGAAAGCTCCAGCCTGTGTACCAGTAGTCCGTGAAGATATAGACACGGAACTAAAGTTTCTTAGCGACATATACTAACCGTAACACCAGTTGTTTCCAACAGCTGAAGATACACTTCAACAGATACGTAAGGTCAAACACAAACAGGTAAACCTAAGTTTACAGAAGGTAACAGCTGTTCCGATGGATGACGATGTTCAGCAACCTTCGAAGATGGTTCAACAACTGGTAGATCCAGGTGAAGGAACATACACAGTAGCTTCAGATGGAGTGTACAACCTTCATGCAGAAATCATATACTGGACACAACGCTGCGCGCGCGGTGACGGTTGTTCGTGAGATGGTGGAACGGAACAAAGCCTCTGCAACTTACACGACCGTAACACCAGTAACGCAACACCAACGCGTGCGAGATACTGGTCCTCAGGTGTGGCAATGAGTTTCAAACTGGTACAGTTACCTGAAGGTGACCCAGTTGCACCAATCGACAAGGCTACGATTACTCTTGCTGATGAAATGGTCAACGCTGCATCAGTGGTTGCCAGATCCTGCCAGAGAAGGTGAAAAGAAATCGGTACCTTCACGGTTGATAAGGATACAAGTGTTTGTAACATTTACACCAACTGACAAGTCATCATTCAGGTGATGTTGTTCCGGTTGAGGTTCTAAAGCCAAGGATGCCAACGGCACGCAGCTGAAACAACCTATACACCGAATTGCTCCAGTGGGACAACTGCAGATCCTTCAGGTCAGCGGATATTCAAGGTGCTACTCAGACAGTAAACCCTAAGTTTACAGAAGGTGATCCAGTTGATTCAATGGATGAGATACACCTTGCAACCTTCGAAGAGATGGTTCAACAACTCAGGTGATTCAGGTGGAAGGGAACATACACAGTAGCGCCAGATGGAACTGTAACATTCGTACCAGAAAATCATTCACAGGAACAGGAACAGGCGTAACAGTTAAACGTGTAGATAAGAACGGTACACCAGTAACAGCTAAGTCACACACCAACTGTGACTCCAGTAACTCCAGCAGCGGAAGATACAACATCTACTGACAAACAAGGTCAAACCCAAACAGGTAAACCTAAGTTTACAGAGAGGATCCAGTTGTTCCAATGGATGATGATACACCTGCAACTTTCGAAGATGGTTCAACAACTAAGGTGATTCCAGGTGAAGGAACACTACAGTAGCACCAGATGGAACTGTAACATTCTGTACCAGAAAAATCATTCACAGGAACGGGAACAGGCGTGACTGTTAAACGTGATGAATAAGAACGGTACACACAGTAACAGCATAAGTACCACCAACTGTTACACCTGTAACCCAACAGCGACTCCAGCTGAATCAGTAGCTCCTCAAGGGATTGTTCAAACTGGTACTGTTACCTTCCACAGAAGGTCATCAGTTGCACCAATTGACAGGCTATCGATTACTCTTCTTGATGAAAAATGGTCAACTCAGCTGCATCAGTAGTTGCCAAATCACCAGAAGGTAAAAGAAATCGGTAGCTTCACAGTTGATAAGGATACAAGTGTTGTAACATTACACCAACTGACAAGTCATACTCAGGTGATGTTGTTCCGGTTAAGGTTCAAGCCAAGGATGCCAACAGGGTACACCAGCTGAAACAACCTACACACCTAAGATTACACCGGTTGTTCCAACTGCAGAGCCAGCAGAGTCAACGGATATTCAAAGGTGCTGAGCTCAGACAGGTAAGCCTAAGTTTACTGAAGGTAACCCGCAGCTGTGCCAATGGATGATGATGTTTCCAGCTACCTTCGAAGATGGTTCAACTACTAAGACTATTCCGAGGCGAAGGAACCTACATAGTAGCTCCAGATGGAACTGTAACCTTCATGCCAGAAAAATCATTCACAGGAACAGGAACAGGCGTAACAGTTAAACGTGTGAGATAAGAACGGTACTCCAGTAACAGCTAAGTATACCCCAACCGTAACACCAGTTGTTCCAACAGGTGAAGATGTTACATCAACAGATATCCAAGGTCAAACACAAACAGGTAAACCAACATTCACACAGGAACTCAGACGTTCCAATGGATGATGATGTTCCGCAACATTTGAAGATGGCTCAACGACTAAAGACAGTTGATGGCGTTGGTACATACGCAGTAGCAGCCGATGGAACAGTTACATTTTGGTTCCAGAAAAATTATTTACTGGAACTGCTCCAGCAGTGACGGTTGTTCATGCGAAGATAAGAACGGAACCAAAGCCTCTGCAACTTACACCAACCGTAACACCAGTAACACCAACTGCAACACCAGCGGAATCTACTGGTCCTCAAGGAATTGTTCAAACTGGAATAGTAACCTTCACAGAAGGTGCTCCAGTTGTGCCAATCGACAAGGCTACGATTACTCTTCTTGATGAAAATGGTCAACCAGCTGCATCAGTAGTTGCTAAATCACCAGAAGGTGAGTTAGTAGCTTCACAGTTGATAAAAGCAACCGGTGTTGTAACCTTCACACCGACTGATAAGTCTTTACTCCAGGTGATGTCGTTCCGGTTAAGGTTCAAGCCAAGGATGCCAACGGCACTCAGCTGAAACAACCTACACACCTAAGATTACTCCAGTTGTTCCAACAGGTGAAGATGTTACATCAACAGATATCCAAGGTAAGACACAAACAGGAAAAACCCTAAGTTTACAGAGGAAATCCAAACATCCCAATGGCTGATGAAGTTCCAGCAACCTTCGAAGATGGTTCAACAACTAAAGATAATTCCAGGCAGAAGGAACCTCACGGTAGCACCAGATGGTACAGTGACCTTCGTACCAGAAAAATCATTCACAGGTAAAGGAACAGGCGTAACAGTTAAACGTGTAGATAAGAACGGTACACCAGTAACAGCTAAGTACACCCCAACCGTAACACCAGTAACACCAACAGCAGAAGATACAACATCTACTGACAAACAAAGGCCAAACACAAACAGGTAAGCCTAAGTTTACAGAAGGTGATCCAGTTGTTCCAATGGATGATGATACACCTGCAACCTTCGAAGATGGTTCAACAACTAAGGTGATTCCAGGTGAAGGAACATACACAGTAGCCCCAGACGGAACAGTTACATTCGTACCAGAAAAATCATTCACAGGTAAAGGAACAGGCGCAACAGTTAAACGTGTAGATAAGAATGGTACACCAGCAACAGCTAAGTACACACCGACAGTAACACCTGTAACCCCAACAGCGACTCCAGCTGAATCAGTAGCTCCTCAAGGGATTGTTCAAACTGGTACTGTTACCTTCACAGAAGGTGACCCAGTTGCACCAATTGACAAGGCTACGATTACTCTTCTTGATGAAAATGGTCAACCAGCTGCATCAGTAGTTGCCAAATCACCAGAAGGTAAAGAAATCGGTAGCTTCACAGTTGATAAGGATACAAGTGTTGTAACATTTACACCAACTGACAAGTCATATTCAGGTGATGTTGTTCCGGTTAAGGTTCAAGCCAAGGATGCCAACGGCACACCAGCTGAAACAACCTATACACCGAAGATTACTCCAGTAGTTCCAACTGCAGATCCTTCAGAGTCAACGGATATTCAAGGTGTTACTCAGACAGGTAAGCCCTAGAGTTTACAGAAGGTAACCCAGCTGTACCAATGGATGATGATACACTGCAACCTTTGAAGATGGCTCAACTACGAAGACAATTCCAGGCGAAGGAACATATACAGTAGCACCAGATGGAACAGTAACATTCGTACCAGAAAAATCATTCACAGAAACAGGAACAGGCGTAACAGTTAAACGTATAGATAAGAACGGTACACCAGTAATAGCTAAGTACACCCCAACCGTAACACCAGTTACTCCAACAGCAGAAGATACAACATCTACTGACAAACAAGGCCAAACACAAACAGGTAAGCCTAAGTTTACAGAAGGTGATCCAGTTGTTCCAATGGATGATGATACACCTGCAACCTTCGAAGATGGTTCAACAACTAAGGTGATTCCAGGTGAAGGAACATACACAGTAGCCCCAGACGGAACAGTTACATTCGTACCAGAAAAATCATTCACAGGAACAGGAACAGGCGTGACTGTTAAACGTGTAGATAAGAACGGCTACCAGTAACAGCTACAGTACACCAACAGTAACACCAGTAACACCAACAGCTACTCCAGCTGAATCAGTAGCACCTCAAGGTATGGTTCAAACTGGTACAGTAACCTTCACAGAAGGTGATCCAGTAGCATCAATCGACAAGGATACGATTACTCTTCTTGACGAAAATGGTCAACCAGCTGCATCAGTAGTTGCTAAATCACCAGAAGGTAAAGAAATCGGTACTTTCACAGTTGATAAAGAAACAGGTGTTGTAACATTCACACCAACTGACAAGTCGTACTTAGGTGATGTTGTTTCCAGTTAAGGTTCAAAGCTAAAGACGCTAACGGTACTGCTGTAGAAACAACACACACCTAAGATTACTCCAGTAGTTCCAACAGGTGAAGATGTTACATCAACAGATATCCAAGGTAAGACACAAACAGGTAAACCTAAGTTTACAGAAGGTGACCCAAGTGTACCAATGGATGACGATGTTCCAGCAACATTTGAAGATGGTTCAACAACTAAGACTATCCCAGGTGAAGGAACATATACAGTAGCACCAGATGGAACTGTAACCTTCGTACCAGAAAAATCATTCACAGGAACAGGAACAGGCGTGACTGTGAAACGTGTAGATAAGAACGGAACAAAAGCTTCTGCAACATACACACCAACCGTAACACCAGTTACTACATTTGTAGATAAAGAAGGTAAAGCAATTCCAGGTTATCCAACAGAAAACGGTGAGCAGCCTAAGAAAGATATCCCAGGCTACCGCTTCGTAGAGACTAAAAAACTTCCAAACGGTGATACAGAGCATGTTTATGAGAAGGTTAAGACTAGTCATAAGGATAAGGAAGGCAATGAGAATTCCAGGTTATCCAACAGAAGACGGCGAACAACCTAAGAAAGATATCCCAGGCTACCGCTTCGTAGAGACTAAAAACTTCCAAACGGTGATACAGAGCATGTTTGTAGAAGGTTAAGACTAGTCATAAGGATAAGGAAAGGCAATGAGATTCCAGGTTATCCAACAGAAGACGGCGAACAACCTAAGAAAGATATCCCAGGCTACCGTTCCGTAGAGACTAGAAACTTCCAAACGGAGACACTGAACATGTCTACGAAAAGTGAAGACCCCAGATCCAGAACCAACTCCAGATCCGGAACCAACCCCAGATCCAGAGCCAACTCCAGATCCAGAGCCAACTCCAGATCCGGAACCAACCCCAGATCCAGAGCCAACCCCAGATCCAGAGCCAACTCCAGATCCAGAGCCAACTCCAGATCCGGAACCAACCCCAGATCCAGAGCCAACTCCAGATCCAGAGCCAACTCCAGATCCAGAGCCGATTCCAAATCCAGAACCGACTCCAGATCCAGAACCGACTCCAGATCCAGAACCAACTCCAGATCCAGAACCAACTCCAGATCCAGAACCAATTCCAGATCCAGAACCAATCCCAGATCCAGAACCAACTCCAGATCCGGAACCAACCCCAGATCCAGAGCCAACTCAGATCCAGAACCAACTCCAGATCCGGAACCAACTCCAGATCCAGAGCCAACTCCAGATCCAGAACCAATTCCAGATCCGGAACCAACCCCAGATCCAGAGCCAACTCCAGATCCAGAGCCGATTCCAAATCCAGAACCGACTCCAGATCCAGAACCGACTCCAGATCCAGAACCAACTCCAGATCCAGAGCTAACTCAGATCCAGAACCAACTCCAGATCCAGAACCAATTCCAGATCCAGAACCAATCCCAGATCCGGAACCAACCCCAGATCCAGAGCCAACTCCAGATCCAGAACCAACTCCAGATCCGGAACCAACTCCAGATCCAGAGCTAACTCCAGATCCAGAACCAATTCCAGATCCGGAACCAACCCCAGATCCAGAGCCAACTCCAGATCCAGAACCAACTCCAGATCAGGAACCAACTCCAGATCCGGAACCAACCCCCAGATCCGGAACCAACTCCAGATCCGGAACCAACCCCAGATCCAGGAACCAACTCCAGATCCAGAACCAGAGAAACCAGAAGTTCCAGAAACTCCTGTTAAACCAGCTCCTGTAGTCGAAGAAACAGTTAAGACGGCTCCTCAATTGCCAAACACTGGTGCTGAGGGACAATGCCAGCCTTGCTGCTCTTGGTTTTAGTAGGTGTCTTGAGTGGATTTGGACTTATCGCTCGTAAAAGAAAGAAGACTAATCAACTCTGTAAAGTAGTGAGAAAGTCACCGTTCTAATTAAAAACTAGTACATCTTTGGATGTACTAGTTTTTTTAATCTCTTTGCTGCTTGTCTTAAGGATAGAACTATGCTACAATCTTGTAAAGCAAACAAGGATATCAAGATATGAAAAGTGAATACCAAAAAATGATTGCGGGAGAACCCTATCACCCGTTTGATTCAGAACTCCGTTCCTTAGCGCAAGCAGCGCGACAAAAGCAAGCTGCTTTTAATGAAGAAGTCGATCCAGTAAAAGGTATGGAAATCATCAAAGGATGGTTTGGTTCAACTGGTGAAAATCTCTATGTCAATACTCGTTTGGTGGTGGATTATGGTGTCAATATTCATTTGGGAGAAAATTTTTATTCCAATTGGAATCTAACCATGTTGGATGTTTGTCCAATTACCATTGGCGACAATGCAATGATTGGTCCTAACTGCCAATTTTTAACACCCCTTCATCCACTGGATCCAGATGAACGAAATTCAGGTTTAGAATTTGGGAAACCAATTACAATTGGCAAGAACTTCTGGGCAGGAGGTGGCGTTATTGTTCTTCCAGGCGTTACACTAGGTGATAATGTTGTTGCAGGAGCAGGAGCTGTCATTACCAAATCTTTTGGTGACAATGTAGTTCTGGCAGGCAACCCAGCACGAGTTATCAAAGAAATTCCAGTCAAAGAAAATTAGAACAGCAAAATGCTGTTCTTTTTTGCTAGAGATTTTTTCTCTTTTTAGCTTTCTTAGTCAAAGCGACGTCACATTTCTCGATCTGTTGTGTCAGATAGCTAGTCATTTGGAAATCGTCGGCATCTGCTTTTAACTCAACTTCGTAGACTATGCTTAAGCTTTCATCTGCGTTTGTACTATTGATTGTAATCATATCAATCTCTGAGCAGAATTGATTCAGAATTGATTGGATTGAATCCTTCACCTTCTCTTGATTTGCTACTGTGATTGTCAAAAGTCTACGACGTTGATTGTCGGTTTTTATTTGTTGATGTTCCAAAAGGAACCAAACACCTAAGATAAAGAGTGTGAAGATAATGGCCAAGAAGAGGTATCCTGTCCCACAGGCAAGGCCGATAATCATGGCTAGAAAAATAGCTATCAGTTCTCGGGAACCACTAGTTGCAGAACGGAAACGAATCAAACTAAAGGTTCCGGCTACAGCAATTGAAGTACCCAAGCTCCCATTAACTAGAAAAATAACCAAGGTCATGAGACAGGGAAGCAAGGTCAAGCTGATAGCAAATTCTCTGGTGTAGAGGGTCCGATATTTGTAGGTCCAAGTAAGTGCCAAACCGAGGACTAGACTGACTAGAAATGCCAGCAGTAGTTGGAAGGGATCAGCACTTGCAGTGGCGTTGTTGAAAATTGAGTTAAATAGATTAAGCATAAGCGGTACCTGCGCTTTCTATACTGGGCCGTGGTGCGTAAGGGAGTCCTTGAGATTTGTGGTAAGCACAGCTGTATTTTGAAAATTTGTGTTCCATCAAACCATACTTATTCAGGATGTCTTGCAGCCACTGAGGTTTGTTTCCGGGAGCCTTAATTTCCATAATCACAGTATCATCATCTAAGAGAGCCTCACCATTGTTACCTGCGAAAAGACTGACATTTTCATCTCTATAGACTAGATTCTGGTCAATCGTGACACGGATTTTATTATAGTCGTAGCCCTCGATGTATTTCTTTTCCTTTAATGAAAACCGATCATAGTAGATATACATACGAGGCTTGATGGCTTGCTTGTAATCCTGATGAAGTTTTTTGACCTTTTCAATGACGACTTTGTCGGTAATAGTAGGATCTAAGCGTCCCTTGGTCATGAGATTTATGATGGAACTAGGAGTTGAGAGCAATCGGAACTTGTGGCTAACTCCTTCTTGGTCCTTGGTCTTGATTTCTAAAAACACCTGACTATCAGCTTTGGGATTACTGAGATAAGTTCGCATCCGCACTTTTTCTTTACGCTTGTTGCCTAGATGATCCTCTTGGAGCACATCAAAGTCTTCTGTGTCGAAGTAGATATTTGAAATGGTTGAAATTGGATAGTCGTCTTCTACCAGAAATTCCTTTAAATCTTGGATGAGTTTGTCTAAAATTTCTTTGGAGACAACATATTTGGTTTCAATCCGTTTGAAACTTGTTTCGATTGGTTTCATAAATCTTTCTCCTCTAATCTTCGGTTATACTATTTTTAAACAAGGATGAACTTGCTTGTTTACGATTTTAAGGAGTTTATCTAAAACTATTGTTAAATTTAACTTAATTGAAACTGAACTTAAGAAAACTTTCAGAAAAATTTAGGCTTCTTTTAGGAAACTCCCGTAGACTAGGATCATGTAAATGAAAGACGAGGAAATGAGTATGAAAGCAAAAAAATGGACATTCCTATTAACGAGTATAGCAACTCTAGCACTAGTAACAGCTTGTACCCAATCAACTTCAAATACAACAGCTAGCAATACTGCGACAACGAAAACGACATCAACTACAGAAGCTAAGAAAACTAGCTATTTTACAGACAAGGACTATGATACTTCTTATGATGAAAAAGACAGCTGCAACTGTAACTCTGTCAGGATCAACAGCGACGGTAGCAGGTGAAGGAGTTGCCGTATCAGATTCTACTGTTACAATATCTAAGTCTGGTACCTATGTGATTTCAGGTCAATCTGACGGTGTTCAAATCAAAATTGAAGCTAAAAAAACAGATGATGTACATATCATCCTAAACGGTGTAAGCATGACCAACACCAATGCAGCTATTTCTGCAACATCAGCTGGTCATGTTTACCTAACTCTAGCAGATGGCACAACCAATAGCCTGTCAGATTCAGCTTCAAATAGTGACGAAAAGGCAGACGCGGCCCTATTCTCTAAAGTGGACTTGACCATCAATGGTAAAGGAACTCTCAATGTAGATGGCAAGAAAAATAATGGTATCAAGGCCAATGATACGCTTCACATCACAGGTGGGACTTATACTATCACAGCAGTTGGAGATGCCTTTAATGTCAATGATGAACTCAACATTACTGGAACAACCATGACTATTGATGCTAAGGAAGACGGGGTCAAGGTAGACAATGATGACGATACATCTGTTGGAACCATGTATCTCTCTGATAATACTATCACTGTTACTGCTGGTGATGATGGTATCCATGCATCAGGTGATTTGGTTATCGATAGTGGTACCTACACTGTTAAGAATTCTACAGAAGGGCTTGAAGGTAAGTCAATCACAATCAACGGTGGAGACATTACCATCTACTCAACAGATGATGGTGTCAATGCGGCCAACAAAAACGCCCAACAAAGTGAAATTTTCTTCACCATGAATGGTGGGAACTTGACAGTTGAAGTTGGTCAAGGGGACACAGATCCAATTGACTCAAACGGTAATATTACAGTTAATGGAGGAACCATCAAAATGACAGGTCAAACTGGTTTTGACTTCGATGGAACAGCGACCTACACAGGCGGAGACATCTATCTCAATAGTGAAAAACAAACTGAAATCGTCAATTCTATGCCTGTAGGCGGAGGACCTCAAGGAAATGGTGGCCCTGGTGGTCAACCATAAAAGAAAAATCTCCTTTCTCGAAGAGAAGGGAGATTTTTTATGTTTTTAGGACGAAAAAGAATTATTCTCCGTCTTTTTTAAAGATGTTTTTCACGCCAGATACTGCACCTTCGACAGCTTCTTTTGCATCTTCAGCAACTTCTTTAGCTTTTGAAGCTACTTTTTCTGCAGCTCCTTCTGCTTGAGTTTTTGTATCGCCAGTTAGTTTACCAAAACCTTCTTTAACAGAACCTTTAGCTTGGTTGAATTTTTCTTCGATTGACATGGGGGTTACCTCCGTTAATTTTTTTGTATTATCTAAATTAAATCAGATATTAATTTAAGTATATACCCTTTTTGTACTAAAAAGCAAAAAAACTGATACGAAAAGCATCAGTTTATTTTTTTAATAGGTTACAACATTCAATTGTCCTTTATCATATTCAGCGATAAAGATATTTGAGACTTCTTCGAAACCTTTTTCTTTCAATTTCTCAGTTAGCCACTCCTCGGATTTGCCAATTGTTTCTAAGATTTCAACTTGGACAACACCGTCTGTAATGACTGGGTACTTAGGATTTTCGTCACCCATTCTTACAACAATTAGCTGTCCATTTTGCTCAATCACAGCTCTCTTGACATCCTTCAATTGGAAAATTCCTTGGGCGCGCAATTTAAGAGCAACATCAGCAGCAGCTAGACCTTTTGAGCGACAGGCTTCTGGATCTAATTTTCCGTTTTTTATGATAATAGTTGGTTTTCCCTCAATCAGATGTTTGATGAAGAAACATTGGTATTCAACCATTTAAGGAGTAAAATGAGAATAGTCCAAATAATGAGGATAACAATGTATTGGATGATGGTAATCGAACTATTGTAGATAACCCCACCGATAATACCCCCGAGAACAAAGTTCTGGATTTGATCTACTGCAGAACTTGGTGCTAAATTTCCTTTACCTGTTACGTTAATAACGAAAACAAGAGAAAGAAGCCCCAAGGCTAATTTAATTGCAATCGTAGCAAAAAAAGCTTATCATTTTTCAACCTCCACGAGTTCCACATCTGATTTATAGAGTTCCATTTTTTCTAATAAATAGCTATCTTGGTCAGTCCCGCTAATGGCGCGATAAAAATTGTCACCTACTTTAATAATCGCCCCATCAGTCACTGCTGATGTGTTGACATAAACATTTTTCTTATCAACACCTAACTCTTTTGATACAATTTCGATGAAGTGCAAGGAACTACGAAATTGATTATCATTGGATTGGTTGTTTTGAAGATTCGTAATGCTAATCAATACAAAAGCAATTAACGTCAAAATAGAAATGAGCGATAATTCACGGAACTTACTCCCTCTTTTTATCTTTGAAAGCCTTAAATGCAAAGAATCCAGTCACAATCACTAAGAGCGTCGACACAATAATCATGACCCAATCCTGTTGACTGATCTGGCTTAGAACATAGTCATATGAATAGAATTTCATAAGATTTCTCCCTTTTTCAAATTCAATCTATTATAAACTAATTCCTAAAGCTATAGCAATTTTATTAGTAGAGGAAAAAGCATTTAATTGTTGTTTCCTACTTTAGATAAGTTTTTCTCCCATCTTGACTTTCGTTTAGCTTTTGTTATAATAGTACAAATTTAGAGGAGGTGCTCTATGATTCAAAAACAGTCTATTCCTATTTTAGAGTTTGATGATAATCCTCAGGCAGTCATTATGCCCAATCATGAAGGCTTGGATTTACAGTTGCCAAAGAAGTGCATCTATGCATTTTTGGAGGAGGAGATTGATCGTTATGCTCGAGAAGTAGGAGCAGAGTGCGCAGGCGAGTTCATTTCTGCCACTAAGACCTACCCGGTTTATGTCATGGACTACAAAGGCGAAAAAGTGTGTCTAGCCCAAGCTCCTGTCGGTTCTGCCCCTGCGGCCCAGTTTATGGATTGGTTGATTGGCTATGGTGTGGAGCAAATCATTTCCACTGGTACTTGTGGAGTCCTAGCCGATATAGAGGAAAATGCCTTTCTCGTCCCTGTTCGCGCTCTGCGAGATGAGGGGACCAGCTACCACTATGCAGCGCCTTCTCGTTATATGGATGTACATGTAGAGGCGATTTCTGCTATCGAGCAAGTCTTGGAACAACTAGGTATTCCTTATGAAGAGGTTATGACTTGGACGACAGATGGTTTTTACCGAGAAACAGCTGAAAAAGTGGCCTATCGTAAGGAAGAAGGCTGTGCAGTTGTGGAGATGGAGTGTTCGGCACTGGCAGCAGTTGCCCAGCTTCGAGGGGTCGTTTGGGGTGAGTTGCTGTTCACGGCTGATTCATTGGCAGATTTTGATAACTATGACCAGCGCGATTGGGGCGCAGAAGCTTTTGACAAGGCCTTAGAACTCTGTCTTGAAATTGTTAGTCATATGTGACTGCTTTAACTGTTTTATGGTACAATGTAGCTATGTTATTCAAATCATTTTCGGAAAAAATAAACACGACCTTGGGGCGTTTATCACCTGCTCGTCGAATTTTTTTAAGTTTTGCTTTGGTTATTTTCGCAGGCTCTCTTCTTTTGAGTCTGCCATTTGTGCAAGCAACAAGCTCCCAAGCGACCTATTTCGACCATCTCTTTACAGCAGTATCCATGGTCTGTGTGACAGGACTCTTTACTCAACCAGTAGCTACCACATATAACATCTGGGGTCAGTTAATCTGTATGTTTTTGATCCAGATTGGTGGTTTGGGTCTCATGACCTTTATAGGGATCTTTTATATTCAAAGTAAGCAAAAGCTAAGTCTTCGTAGCCGTGAAACAATTTTGGAGAGCTTTAGTTATGGAGAAACTCAGTCTTTAATGGTTTTCATACGTTCGATTTTCTTGACGACTTTTATCGTTGAAGGACTAGGAGCCTTCCTGTTAAGTTTTCGTTTTGTTCCGGAATTTGGTTGGGGCCGAGGGATTTTTACCTCTATCTTCGTAGCTATTTCAGCTTTCTGTAATGCTGGTTTTGATAATTTTGGAAGTACAAGTTTAGTAGCTTTTCAAACTGATCCTTTGATTAATCTAGTGCTTGCTGCTTTGATCATCACAGGTGGTCTAGGGTTCATGGTTTGGTTTGACCTGGCCACACAGTTGAGCAAGAAAAAACGTCGGCTTCGCTTCCATACCAAGTTGGTTCTCTTCTTAACAGCGGGGATTTTATTTGCTGGAACAGTTTCAACCCTCTTGATAGAGTGGAACAATTCGGGAACGATTGGCAATCTCAGTTTCCCAGATAAATTGCTGGTTAGTTTCTTCCAAACTGTCAGCATGCGGACGGCAGGATTTGCTTCTATTGATTTTACCCAGGCTAGCCTGTTACCTTGCTGATCTATATTTTGCAGATGTTTCTGGGTGGGGCACCTGGCGGTACAGCAGGGGGACTAAAAATCACAACCTTCTTTGTCTTGTTGGTATTCGCACGTAGTGAACTTTTAGGGTTACCTCATGCAAATGTAGCTAGTAGAACGATTGAACCTCGGACAGTTCAAAAATCATTCAGTGTTTTTATCATCTTCTTGATAACTTTTTTATCGGGCTTAATCTTAGTAGGAATAACAGCCGAGGGGAATCCGCGCTTTATCTACATCATGTTCGAAACAATTTCTGCTCTTGCTACGGTCGGAGTAACTGCAAATTTGACACCAGAGTTAGGTAGATTAGCTCTTAGTGTCATCATGCTACTGATGTTTATCGGACGTATCGGGCCATTGACCTTGCTGGTCAGTCTAGCAGATTATCAACCAAGCAAAAAAGATATGATGCATTATATGAAAGCAGATATTACCATTGGATAAGAAAGGAAAATCATGTCAGATCGGACAATCGGAATTTTAGGTCTAGGTGTGTTTGGTTCAAGTGTTCTAGAAGGACTCTCAAAGCTAGATATGAACATTATCGCCATTGATAATCACGAAGAACGTATCAATCAATTTGAACCAGTATTAACGAGCGGTGTTGTAGGAGATATTACCGATGAGGAGCTCCTGCGCTCAGCTGGAATTGATACCTGCGATACTGTAGTGGTTGCGACAGGGGAAAGCCTAGAGTCAAGTGTTCTTGCAGTCATGCACTGTAAGAGCCTAGGTGTTCCAACAGTTATTGCCAAGGTTAAAAGCCATACAGCAAAGAAGGTTTTAGAAAAAATCGGTGCAGATTCAGTCATTTCACCAGAGTTTGAGATGGGACGCTCTTTGGCACAGACGATTCTCTTCCATAATAGTGTTGATGTCTTTCCAGTTAGATAAAAAAATGTCTCCATTGTAGAGATGGAAAAGTTCCTCAAGTCTGGGTGGGTCAAAGAGTTTTAAAGTCAATTAGATCTCAGAGGAAGATACAAGCTCAAATATCCTTGGTTTTCGTGATCACGAAAACTGCTCACTAGATGTTCAATTTGGGACCAGATGATATCTTGCAAAGCCGACTCCTACATCATGGGAGTGAGTTAATAATCAGCATTTGAGACAAAAGCCTCAGCTGAGTAGATGAGTGACTATTCTTTTTCAACGATTATTGAGTCAATATAAGTATTTTTATAAGAAGGATTTAAGAAAAAAATTTTTAACTTTTTTTCTTAATCCTTTTTAATTTTAGGAGATTATACTAGAGTCATCAAATAAATAAAAACTCTAAGGAGAATCCTATGAAATTCAATCCAAATCAAAGATATACTCGTTGGTCTATTCGTCGTCTCAGTATCGGTGTTGCCTCAGTTGTTGTTGCCAGTGGCTTCTTTGTCCTAGTTGGTCAACCAAGTTCGGTACGTGCCGATGTGGTCAATCCGACCCCTGCTCAAGTCGTACCAGACGACTGCCTCGGTGAGTGAAAAGAGCGACTTGCCAGCAGAACTTCTCAAAGAAGCAGTCGGTATAGCTCTTCCTTCAGAACAGGCAGCTTCAACACCTAAAGCAAGCTTGGATACTACAAGCTCTCCAGAAAAAGCGGATGTAGCTGCTAAAGACCAAGTAGTAGCACCAAAAGAAGAAGTGCAAGCAAAACCTGAATCTAAGAAAGAAACAGCAGATGCGGTTAAACCTGCGACAAATCCTGCGCCTGCAGTTATTGGACAAGACCGTGAAGTAAGTGAAGCTCAACCAGCAACCACCCCTGCTGAAGTTCAAAAAGGTGTGGCTGAAAACACCAAAGACACAGTAGATGTTCCAGCTACTTACTTGGACAAGGCCAACTTCCCTGGCCCATTCACAGCTGGTGTCAACCAAGTCATTCCATACGAATTCTTCGCCGGTGACGGTATGTTAACTCGTCTTATCTTGAAAGCCTCAGACAAGGCCCCATGGTCAGACAACGGTTCGGCTAAAAATCCCGCCCTTCCACCAGTAGAAAAATTGGGCAAGGGTCTCTACTTCTATGAAGTGGACTTGGCCGGCACTCAAGGAAAATCAGATAAAGAGCTTCTTGACCTCTTGAAACAAAACGGTACACAAAGCTATAAAGCTACCATCAAGGTTTACGGTGTAAAAGACGGCAAGCCTGATTTAACTAACCTTGTAGCGACTAAGGATTTGGATGTCAACTTGAATGGCTTGACTACTCCATCTGAAGTTCAAAAAGGTGTAGCCGACAACACCAAAGACACAGTAGATGTTCCAGCAACGTACTTGGACAAAGCTAACTTCCCTGGTCCATTCACAGCCGGTGTCAACCAAGTCATTCCATATGAATTCTTCGCTGGTGACGGTATGTTGACTCGCCTTATCTTGAAAGCCTCCGACAAGGCTCCGATGGTCAGACAACGGCTCAGCTAAAAATCCCTGCCCTTCCACCAGTAGAGAAATTGGGCAAAGGTCTCTACTTCTATGAAGTGGACTTGGCAGGCACTCAAGGAAAATCAGATAAAGAGCTTCTTGACTTGTTGAAACAAAACGGCACTCAAAGCTATAAAGCTACTATCAAAGTGTATGGTGCGAAAGATGGCAAAGCAGATTTGAGCAATCTCGTAGCGACTAAAGAATTGACAGTGAACTTGAATGGCTTGACTACCCCAGCTGAAGTGCAAAAAGGAGTAGCCGATAACACCAAAGACACAGTAGATGTTCCAGCCACTTACTTGGACAAGGCTAACTTCCCAGGTCCATTCACAGCTGGTGTCAACCAAGTCATTCCATACGAATTCTTCGCTGGTGACGGTATGTTGACTCGCCTTATCTTGAAAGCTTCCGACAAGGCTCCCATGGTCAGACAACGGTTCAGCTAAAAATCCTGCTCTTCCACCAGTAGAAAAATTGGGCAAAGGTCTCTACTTCTACGAAGTGGACTTGGCAGGAACTCAAGGCAAATCAGATAAAGAGCTTCTTGACTTCTTGAAACAAAACGGCACTCAAAGTTATAAAGCTACTATCAAAGTTTACGGTGCTAAAGATGGCAAGGCAGACTTGAGCAATCTCGTAGCGACTAAAGGATTTGGATAGTCAACTTGAATGGCTTGACTACTCCAGCTGAAGTGCAAAAAGGACGTAGCCGACAACACCAAAGACACAGTAGATGTCCCAGCTACTTACTTGGATAAAGGCTAACTTCCCAGGTCCATTCACAGCTGGTGTCAACCAAGTCATTCCATACGAATTCTTCGCTGGTGACGGTATGTTGACTCGCCTTATCTTGAAAGCATCCGACAAGGCTCCATGGTCAGACAACGGATCAGCAAAAAATCCTGCTCTTCCCACCAGTAGAGAAAATTGGGCAAAGGCCTTTACTTCTATGAAGTGGACTTTGGCAGGCACTCAAGGTAAAATCTGATAAAGAGCTTCTTGACCTCTTGAAACAAAAATGGGCACTCAAAGTTATAAAGCTACTATCAAAGTGTACGGTGCTAAAGATGGCAAGGCCGATTTGAGCAATCTCGTAGCGACTAAAGGATTTGGATGTCAACTTGAATGGCTTAACTACTCCAGCTGAAGTTCAAAAAGGCGTGGCTGACAATACTAAAGACACAGTAGATGTTCCAGCTACATACTTGGACAAAGCCAACTTCCCAGGCCCATTCACAGCTGGTGTCAACCAAGTCATTCCATACGAATTCTTCGCTGGTGACGGTATGTTGACTCGCCTTATCTTGAAAGCGTCCGACAAGGCTCCATGGTCAGACAACGGTTCAGCTAAAAATCCCGCTCTCCACCAGTAGAAAAATTGGGCAAAGGCCTCTACTTCTATGAAGTGGATTTGGCAGGCTACTCAAGGTAAAATCTGATAAAGAGCTTCTAGACCTCTTGAAACAAAATGGCACTCAAAGCTATAAAGCTACCATCAAAGTGTACGGTGCTAAAGATGGCAAGGCAGATTTGAGCAATCTCGTAGCGACTAAAGATTTGACAGTGAACTTGAATGGACATCAGTCTCTGATTCCGATGCAGTCAGGTTTCGTCCCATCTTCTAATGGTTCAGCGATGCCTGCTCCAATGATGAATAGTCATCAAGATGCGTCTAAGATGAACGCTCAAATGCCTAGTGCCAATCAAGATGATATGAAATCTAAAATGCCAGCTGCTAGTCAGGATAAGATGATGCCTAACAAAGAGCAGGATAAAACCATGAATGCTAGCCAGCCTATGGCAACACCAAGCATGAAACAAGATCAAGCTCCAGCAGCCTCAAGCAAAATGTCTGATGAAGGCAAGATGGCATCTAATAACAAGGTGTCAAATCCAATGATGGCTGATCAAATGAAAGAGCAAAAAAAGACATGCTTCCATATACTGGCGAAGCCCAAACATCAATGGCTACTCTTGGATTCTTTGGACTCGCCTTGGCCGGACTGTTAGGTGGTCTCAGTTTGAAAGCTAAAAAAGAGGAAAATGACTAGTCTAGCTACAGACTTTCTATCTAGGATTTGAAAAATCCAGATATCGTTTAGAATGTTCGTAAAGAGATTAAAAATAGTGTTATACTATTGTGGTATAGCACTGTTTTTTTCAAAGGAGAGACAGATGGGAAAGACAATTTTACTCGTTGACGACGAGGTAGAAATCACAGATATTCATCAACGTTATCTGGTTCAGGCAGGGTATCAGGTTTTGGTGGCTCATGATGGAGTAGAGGCCTTGGAAATCTTCAAGCGAAAAGCGATTGATTTGATTATTACAGATATCATGATGCCTCGGATGGATGGTTATGATTTGATTAGTGAGGTTCAGTATCAATCTCCAGATCAGCCTTTTCTCTTTATCACGGCTAAGACCAGTGAGCAGGACAAGATTTATGGCCTGAGCTTAGGGGCAGATGACTTTATTGCCAAGCCCTTTAGCCCTCGTGAGCTGGTTTTGCGTGTCCACAATATCTTGCGTCGCCTTCATCGTGGAGGTGAGACAGAAGTCGTCAGTCTCGGGGATTTACGGATGAATCACGGTAGTCATGAGGTCCAAGTCGGAGATGTGGCGCTTGATTTGACAGTCAAATCCTTCGAACTTCTATGGCTTTCTAGCCAGCAATCCAGAGCGGGTTTTTCTTAAGACAGACCTCTATGAAAAAGGTCTGGCAAGAAGACTATGTGGATGATACCAATACCTTGAATGTTCATATTCATGCTCTTCGACAGGAGTTGGCTAAACATGCTAGTGCAGAAACACCCACCATCAAAACCGTCTGGGGCTTGGGCTACAAAATTGAGAAAGCACGAGGTAGTCAATGAAATTAAAAAGTTATATTTCTAGTGGGGTATATCATTTCAACACTCCTAACGATTATCGTAGTTTTTTGGGGCAGTCCAGCGAATGCTAATTGACGAAAGAGAGATTTATTTCCTAGTGGGGATGACTCTCATGGCTAGTTTTGTCGGTGCTGGGATTAGTCTCTTTCTCCTATCACCAGTCTTTACTTCATTGGGCAAACTCAAGGAACATGCCAAGCGAGTAGCGGACAAGGATTTTCCTTCAAATCTGGAGGTTCAAGGGCCTGTAGAATTTCAGCAGTTAGGGCAAGCTTTCAATGAAATGTCCCATGATTTGCAAGCGACCTTTGATTCCTTGGAAGAAAGCGAACGAGAAAAGGGCTTGATGATTGCCCAGCTTTCGCATGATATCAAGACTCCTATCACCTCTATCCAAGCGACGGTAGAAGGAATTTTGGACGGAGTTATCAAGGAAGGAGAACAAGCCCATTATCTAGCAACCATTGGACGCCAGACCGAAAGGCTTAATAAACTGGTTGAAGAGTTGAATTTTTTGACTCTAAACACAGCTAGAAATCAGGCAGAGACGACTAGTAAAGACAGCATTTTTCTGGATCAGCTCTTGATTGAGTGTATGAGTGAATTTCAGTTCTTGATTGAGCAGGAGGAGCGAGATGTCCACTTGCAGGTAATTCCCAGAGTCTGCCCGGATTGAAGGAGATTATGCCAAACTTTCTCGTATCTTGGTGAATCTGGTCAATAACGCTTTTAAATACTCTGCTCCAGGAACCAAGCTGGAGGTGGTGGCTAAGCTGGAGAAGAACCAGCTTTCAATCAGTGTGACCGATGAGGGGACAGGGGCATTGCCCCAGAGGATTTGGAGAATATTTTTCAAACGCCTTTATCGTGTCGAAACTTCGCGTAATATGAAAAACAGGTGGTCATGGCTTAGGGCCTTGCGATTGCGCGTGAATTAGCCCATCAATTGGGTGGAGAAATCACAGTCAGCAGCCAGTACGGTCTAGGAAGCACCTTTACCCTCCTTCTCAATCTCTCTGGCAGTGAAAATAAAGCTTAACACCCCTTTACAAATCCAGCCATTCATGGTAAAATGGACTTTTGTGTGAAATATCAGCAGGAAAGCATGAAGCTCGTCAACAGGTGTCTTATGATAAGTAACCTTGGCTGTTTAGGCGAAGGGCATCTGCACGAATCAGGGCTTTCTAAGTGACTATTTCCACCGAAATATTATTTATATCAGGAGGACATTCACATGTCACGTTATACAGGACCATCTTGGAAACAAGCTCGTCGCCTTGGCCTTTCACTTACAGGTACAGGTAAAGAATTGGCACGTCGTAACTACGTACCAGGACAACACGGACCAAACAACCGTTCTAAATTGTCAGAATACGGTTTGCAATTGGCTGAAAAAAACAAAAACTTCGTTTCACTTACGGTGTAGGGTGAAAAAAACAATTCCGTAACTTGTTCGTACAAGCTACAAAAAAAATCAAAGGCGGAATCCTGGGTTTCAACTTCATGCTTCTTTTTGGAACGTCGTTTTGGATAACGTTGTTTACCGTCTTGGTCTTGCGACTACTCGTCGTCAAGCTCGTCAATTCGTAAACCACGGTCACATCCTTGTTGACGGAAAACGCGTTGATATCCCATCATACCGCGTAACTCCAGGTCAAGTGATCTCAGTTCGTGAAAAATCATTGAAAGTTCCAGCTATCCTTGAAGCAGTAGAAGCTACTCTTGGACGTCCCAGCATTCGTATCATTCGACGCTGAAAAAAATTGGAAGGTTCATTGACTCGCTTTGCCAGAACGCGACGAAATCAACCCAGAAATCAACGAAGCTCTTGTCGTTGAATTCTACAACAAAATGCTTTTAATTTTTAAGATATATGATACAGAAAAGCCTACAACAGTGGGCTTTTTGCTTGAAAACAAAAATACGAAAAATAAACTTAAGTTCTTGACAAGGGCAAAAAGTAGGTATAATAGAAAGAGTCGAAAAGCTCGGGTCCGTTGGTCAAGAGTTAGACACCGCCTTTTCACGGCGGTAACACGGGTTCGAATCCCGTACGGACTATGGGTATGTAGTGACACTGGATGAAAGAAGATGAAAAAAGTTTCAAAAAAGCTGTTGACAAGCGAGAGACGCTGTGATATACTAATATAGTTGTCGCTCACGAGAGGTTGAGTGACAAAGACCTTTGAAAACTGAACAAGACGAACCAATGTGCAGGGGCACTATAACTAAGGTTATAGTACTGAACAATGAGAAAAAACAATAAATCTGTCAGTGACAGAAATGAGTGAGAACTCAAACTTTTAATGAGAGTTTGATCCTGGCTCAGGACGAACGCTGGCGGCGTGCCTAATACATGCAAGTAGAACGCTGAAGGAGGAGCTTGCTTCTCCGGATGAGTTGCGAACGGGTGAGTAACGCGTAGGTAACCTGCCTGGTAGCGGGGGATAACTATTGGAAACGATAGCTAATACCGCATAACAGTAGATATCGCATGATAACTGCTTAAAAGGTGCAATTGCATCACTACCAGATGGACCTGCGTTGTATTAGCTAGTTGGTGGGGTAACGGCTCACCAAGGCGACGATACATAGCCGACCTGAGAGGGTGATCGGCCACACTGGGACTGAGACACGGCCCAGACTCCTACGGGAGGCAGCAGTAGGGAATCTTCGGCAATGGACGGAAGTCTGACCGAGCAACGCCGCGTGAGTGAAGAAGGTTTTCGGATCGTAAAGCTCTGTTGTAAGAGAAGAACGAGTGTGAGAGTGGAAAGTTCACACTGTGACGGTATCTTACCAGAAAGGGACGGCTAACTACGTGCCAGCAGCCGCGGTAATACGTAGGTCCCGAGCGTTGTCCGGATTTATTGGGCGTAAAGCGAGCGCAGGCGGTTAGATAAGTCTGAAGTTAAAGGCTGTGGCTTAACCATAGTACGCTTTGGAAACTGTTTAACTTGAGTGCAAGAGGGGAGAGTGGAATTCCATGTGTAGCGGTGAAATGCGTAGATATATGGAGGGAACACCGGTGGCGAAAGCAGCTCTCTGGCTTGTAACTGACGCTGAGGCTCGAAAGCGTGGGGGAGCAAACAGGATTAGATACCCTGGTAGTCCACGCCGTAAACGATGAGTGCTAGGGTGTTAGACCCTTTCCGGGGTTTAGTGCCGCAGCTAACGCATTAAGCACTCCGCCTGGGGAGTACGACCGCAAGGTTGAAACTCAAAAGGAATTGACGGGGTACCCGCACAAGCGGTGGAGCATGTGGTTTAATTCGAAGCAACGCGAAGAACCTTACCAGATCTTGACATCCCTCTGACCGCTCTAGAGATGAGTTTTCCTTCGGGACAGAGGTGACAGGTGGTGCATGGTTGTCGTCAGCTCGTGTCGTGAGATGTTGGGTTAAGTCCCGCAACGAGCGCAACCCCTATTGTTAGTTGCCATCATTCAGTTGGGCACTCTGGCAGAGACTGCCGGTAATAAACCGGAGGAAGGTGGGGATGACGTCAAATCATCATGCCCCTTATGACCTGGGCTACACACGTGCTACAATGGCTGGTACAACGAGTCGCAAGTCGGTGACGGCAAGCTAATCTCTTAAAAGCCAGTCTCAGTTCGGATTGTAGGCTGCAACTCGCCTACATGAAGTCGGAATCGCTAGTAATCGCGGATCAGCACGCCGCGGTGAATACGTTCGGGCCTTGTACACACCGCCCGTCACACCACGAGAGTTTGTAACACCCGAAGTCGGTGAGGTAACCTTTTTAGGAGCCAGCCGCCTAAGGTGGGATAGATGATTGGGGTGAAGTCGTAACAAGGTAGCCGTATCGGAAGGTGCGGCTGGATCACCTCCTTTCTAAGGATAAGGAAACCTGCACGTTCGTCTTGTTTAGTTTTGAGAGGTCTTGTGGGGCCTTAGCTCAGCTGGGAGAGCGCCTGCTTTGCACGCAGGAGGTCAGCGGTTCGATCCCGCTAGGCTCCATTGGTGAGAGATCACTAAGTAATGCACATTGAAAATTGAATATCTATATCAAATAGTAACAAGAAAATAAACCGAAAAACGCTGTAGTATTAATAAGAGTTTATGACTGAAAGGTCAGAAAAATAAGGTTAAGTTAATAAGGGCGCACGGTGGATGCCTTGGCACTAGGAGCCGAAGAAGGACGTGACAAACGACGATATGCCTTGGGTAGCTGTAAGTAAGCGATGATCCAGGGATTTCCGAATGGGGGAACCCAACAGGTAATACCTGTTACCCATATCTGTTAAGGATATGAGGAGGAAGACGCAGTGAACTGAAACATCTAAGTAGCTGCAGGAAGAGAAAGCAAAAGCGATTGCCTTAGTAGCGGCGAGCGAAACGGCAGGAGGGCAAACCGAAGAGTTTACTCTTCGGGGTTGTAGGACTGCAATGTGGACTCAAAGATTATAGAAGAATGGTTTGGGAAAATCAGCCAAAGAGAGTGATAGCCTCGTATTCAAAATAGTCTTTGTACCTAGCAGTATCCTGAGTACGGCGGGACACGTGAAATCCCGTCGGAATCTGGGAGGACCATCTCCCAACCCTAAATACTCCCTAGTGACCGATAGTGAACCAGTACCGTGAGGGAAAGGTGAAAAGCACCCCGGGAGGGGAGTGAAATAGAACCTGAAACCGTGTGCCTACAACAAGTTCGAGCCCGTTAATGGGTGAGAGCGTGCCTTTTGTAGAATGAACCGGCGAGTTACGATATGATGCGAGGTTAAGTTGAAGAGACGGAGCCGTAGGGAAACCGAGTCTGAATAGGGCGTCTTAGTATCATGTCGTAGACCCGAAACCATGTGACCTACCCATGAGCAGGTTGAAGGTGCGGTAAGACGCACTGGAGGACCGAACCAGGGCACGTTGAAAAGTGCTTGGATGACTTGTGGGTAGCGGAGAAATTCCAAACGAACTTGGAGATAGCTGGTTCTCTCCGAAATAGCTTTAGGGCTAGCGTCGACATTAAATTCTTGGAGGTAGAGCACTGTTTGGGTGAGGGGTCCATCCCGGATTACCAATCTCAGATAAACTCCGAATGCCAATGAATTATGGTCGGCAGTCAGACTGCGAGTGCTAAGATCCGTAGTCGAAAGGGAAACAGCCCAGACCACCAGCTAAGGTCCCAAAATAATTGTTAAGTGGAAAAGGATGTGGGGTTGCACAGACAACTAGGATGTTAGCTTAGAAGCAGCTATTCATTCAAAGAGTGCGTAATAGCTCACTAGTCGAGTGACCCTGCGCCGAAAATGTACCGGGGCTAAAACAATTTACCGAAGCTGTGGATACCTTTATAGGGTATGGTGAGGAGAGCGTTCTATGTGTGAAGAAGGTGTACCCGTGAGGTGCTGGAACGCATAGAAGTGAGAATGCCGGTATGAGTGGCGAAAGACAGGTGAGAATCCTGTCCACCGTAAGACTAAGGTTTCCAGGGGAAGGCTCGTCCGCCCTGGGTTAGTCGGGACCTAAGGAGAGACCGAAAGGTGTATCCGATGGACAACAGGTTGATATTCCTGTACTAGAGTATGTAGTGATGGAGGGACGCAGTAGGCTAACTAAAGCAGACGATTGGAAGTGTCTGTCTAAGCAGTGAGGTGTGAATTGAGTTAAATGCTTAGTTCTATAACATTGAGCTGTGATGGGGAGCGAAGTTTTAGTGCGAAAGTTAGTGACGTCACACTGCCAAGAAAAGCTTCTAGCGTTTAAACATACTCTACCCGTACCGCAAACCGACACGAGGTAGTCGAGGCGGAGTAGCCTCAGGTGAGCAGAAGAACTCTCGTTAAGGAACTCAGCAAAATGACCCCGTAACTTCGGGAGAGAGGGTGCTGACTATAAGTCAGCCGCAGTGAATAAAGCCCAAGCAACTGTTTATCAAAAACACAGCTCTCTGCTAAATCAGTAAGATGATGTATAGGGGTGACGCCTGCCCGGTGCTGGAAGGTTAAGAGGGTGCTAGCGGTAACGCGAAGGTATGAATTGAAGCCCCAGTAAACGGCGGCCGTAACTATAACCAGTCCTAAGGTAGCGAAAATTCCTTGTCAGGGTAAGTTCCGACCCGCACGAAAGGCGTAATGATTTGGGCACTGTCTCAACGAGAGACTCGGTGAAATTTTCAGTACCTGTGAAGATGCAGGTTACCGCGACAGGACGGAAGAGACCCCATGGAGCTTTACTGCGGTTTGATATTGGTGTCTGTACACATGTACAGGATAGGTAGGAGTCTAAGAGATCAGGGACGCCAGTTTCGAAGGAGACGCTGTTGGGATACTACCCTTGTGTTATGGCCACTCTAGCCCGGATAGGTGATCCTTATCGGAACGGTGTCTGACGGGCAGTTTTGACTGGGGCGGTCGCCTCCTAAAAGGTAACGGAGGCGCCAAAGGTTCCCTCAGAATGGTTGGAAATCATTCGCAGAGTGTAAGGTATAAGGGGAGCTTGACTGCGAGGAGCTACAACTCGAGCAGGGACGAGAAATCGGAGCTTAGTGATCCGGTGGTTCCGTATGGAAGGGCCATCGCTCAACGGATAAAAAGCTACCCTGGGGATAACAGACTTATCTCCCCAAGGTTCACATCGACGGGGAGGTTTGGCACCTCGATGTCGGCTCGTCGCATCCTGGGGCTGTAGTCGGTCCCAAGGGTTGGGCTGTTCGCCCATTAAAGCGGCACGCGAGCTGGGTTCAGAACGTCGTGAGACAGTTCGGTCCCTATCCGTCGCATGGGCGTAGGAAATTTGAGAGGATCTGCTCCTAGTACGAGAGGACCAGAGTGGACTTACCGCTGGTGTACCCGAGTTGTCTTGCCAAAGGCATCGCTGGGTAGCTATGTAGGGAAGGGATAAACGCTGAAAAGCATCTAAGTGTGAAACCCACCTCAAGATGAGATTTCCCATGATTTTATATCAGTAAGAGCCCTGAGAGATGATCAGGTAGATGGGTTAGAAGTGGAGGTGTGGCGACACATGCTGGCGGACTAATACTAATAGCTCGAGGACTTATCCAAAGTAACTGAGAATACAGAGAGTGTGAGGGTTTTCTTGGATTTGATAGATGTTCAATTTTTGAGTAGGTATTACTCAAAGTTAAGTGACGATAGCCCTAGGAGATACACCTGTACCCATGCCGAACACAGAGTTAAGCCTAGAACGCCGGAAGTAGTTGGGGGTTGCCCCCTGTGAGATAAGGAAGTCAGCTTAGCTAAGGGAGTTTAGCTCAGCTGGGAGAAGCATCTGCCTTACAAGCAGAGGGTCAGCGGTTCGATCCGTTAACTCCCATTTTAGCGGGTGTAGTTTGGTGGTAAAACTACAGCCTTCCAAGCTGTTGTCGCGAGTTCGATTCTCGTCACCCGCTTTGAACATATAGTTCATTTACCAAGTTGTTTTAACTTGGGCGCGTAGCTCAGGTGGTTAGAGCGCACGCCTGATAAGCGTGAGGTCGGTGGTTCAGAATCCCTCGTGCCCATTGAAATATGGTCCGTTGGTCAGGGGTTAAGACACCGCCTTTTCACGGCGGTAACACGGGTTCGAATCCCGTACGGACTATTTATTGGAGGATTACCCAAGTCCGGCTGAAGGGAACGGTCTTGAAAACCGTCAGGCGTGTAAAAGCGTGCGTGGGTTCCGAATCCCATCCTCCTTTTATTATTTAACGCGGGATGGAGCAGCTCGGTAGCTCGTCAGGCTCATAACCCGAAGGTCGTAGGTTCAAATCCTGCTCCACGCAATAAGGCTCGGTAGCTCAGTTGGTAGAGCAATGGATTGAAGCTCCATGTGTCGGCGGTTCGATTCCGTCTCGCGCCATTTTAAATATTTTTGGAAGGAGTGGCGAAGAGGCTAAACGCGGCGGACTGTAAATCCGCTCCTTCGGGTTCAGGGGTTCAGATCCCTCCTTCCATAACCTTAACTACAGGCATGGTTTAAAAGGTAGAACTAAGGTCTCCAAAACCTTCAGTGTGGGTTCAATTCCTACTGCCCGTGTTTTAAAATTATGGCGGAGTGTGGTGAGTGGTTAACACACCAGATTGTGGCTCTGGCATGCGTGGGTTCGATCCCCATCACTCGCCTATTTTATATTATTAGGGGTATAGCCAAGCGGTAAGGCAAGGGACTTTGACTCCCTCATGCGTTGGTTCAGATCCAGCTACCCCAGATTGACTATTTGCCGGCGTGGCGGAATTGGCGAACGCTGGACTCAAAAATCAGTGTCCGCAAGGACGTGCCAGTTCGACCCCGGCCGCCGGTATAGTTTTAGAGACAAGGTTTTTAGACCTTGTCTCTTTTTGATGAACAATTTATTAAAAATTTCACTAAAAAGGTCATACCATTTTACAAATTGTTTTGAAAGGTTTATAATGTAATTGACATAATAAATAGTAGATTATTTCTTAAGGGGGTTATCATTATGCCTAAGTATATTAAAGCTGATCAATTTTTCTATCCACATGGTATTCGTCGTGGAGGTTATTTGGAACTTATTGATGGCAAGTTTGGTAAGCGTGTTGAAGAGATTTCGGATGATGCAGAAATTTTAGACTACTCTGGTCTGCATTGCACCTGGGTCTAGTTGATGACACATTCACGGTTTTTGGTGGTAGTCGACGTTATGGATAGTAATATCGAAGGTACACTTCATACGATGAGTGAAGGCCTTCTTAGCGCAGAGTGTTACTAGTTTCTTACCAACTACACTAACTTCATCATACGAACAATTGCTGGCTGTTACTGAAAACATTGGTGCACGCTATCAAGAAGCATCTGGTGCTAAGATTCGTGGGATTTATTTTGAAGGACCTTACTTCACCGAAGAATTTAAGGGGGCTCAAAATCCTGCCTATATGAAAGATCCACGTATGGATGAATTTCGCGCTTGGCAAAAGGCTGCTAATGGTCTTCTTAATAAAAATTGCTCTTGCGCCTGAACGTGAAGGTGTTGAGGGATTTTGTACGCACAATTACCTGGTGAAGGTGTAACTGTTGCTCTGGTCACTCCCAATGCTACCTTTGATGAAGCAGCTGTTGATGCTGAGCTAGTGTAGTGGGTTCACGCCTATAATGGAATGCGTGGCTTAACACACTGCGTGAACTTGGTATGGTTGGTGCGATGTATGAGTTACCACACACTTATGCAGAATTGATTTGTGATGGTCATCACGTGGATCCTAAGGCTTGGCAAATTCTTCTTAAACAAAAAGGAACTGAAAATATTGCCCTTATCACTGACTGTATGACAGCAGGTGGTTTTGCAAGATGGCGATTATATGTTAGGTGAATTTCCAGTTGTAGTTGCAAATGGGACTGCTCGCCTCTAAATCTACTGGGTAACTTGCAGGTTCCATTCTCTGACTTAAAGATGGTTTTGAAAAATGTTTGTTGAGTGAGAATGCAGAGTCCTCATGAAGCAGTCATGATAGCTAGTCTGAACCTTGCAAAATCAGTTCATAGTGATGACGTTTGCGGACAAATCCGTGAAGGCTACGATGCTGACTTTATCGTTCTTGATAAGGATTTGGAATTGGTAGCAACTTACCTTGATGGTGAAAAACGTTATCAAGCATAAAAATATATAGCAGTGACTAGTCTTAGTTGCTGCTTTTATTTTGATAATTTATAGATTGATTTAGTCGAAGAAAAATATTCTAAGGTTGTTGTTGAAAACGAGCAAAATTCTTTCATTGTTCTCAAAATTTCGCTATAATATACGGTACAAAGGAGGTTAAACTATGTATCAGGTTATAAAAATGTACGGAGATTTTTGATACCGTGGTGGTTTACAGATGGCTGGGAAGACGACGTCACTGCGAGCAGATTTGATAACTATGACGACATTGAAATATTATAAGTCTTGTTGGTTTTGGGTTAGAAAAGGTTCCCTTTTACAAAGTAGAGGAGATTTGATGAGCTATTTTTGGATCCAGAAGATAAACGCTGGTGTGAAGAATGCGATGAATTTCTTCAGCAATATCATTCCTTGGCTTTGTTGGAAGATGGTCAAGTCATTCCTGATGAAAAATTTAGACCTGGTTACGAAAAGCAGACTGGTTTTAGAAATCCACCGTACTAGTCGCATAGAAGAAACAACTTTTTAATGAGAGTTGTTTCTTCTTTTTATATTTCTCTTCGAATAATAAGAGTGAGGAGGAAGATATGGTACAAACACTTGCACAGAATTGATTACACTGGCCAAAAACAAGGAGCTCAGGACATCTATTTTGTTCCTAAAGAAAAGATTTATGAGCTACATATGCGAGGTTGGAGATGAGAGACATTTGATTAACACCTATGACTTTTGAAAAGTTGGGGGCTGTCATTGAGTCACTTTTTAAGTTTATTGCGGGATAGAACGTTGGAGAAAAACCGTAGTCAGCTTGGTTCCTACGATTATCAGCGTGGAGACAAGGTTTCTTCATTGACGTTTATCGACGGTGGGGAGATTATCGTGGTCATGAGAGTCTAGTAATCCGCTCTTTTGCAGATCAGAACAAGGTTGCGCTTCTGGTTTCAGGATGCCCTTATAGAACTGGAAAAGGGCTTTGGGCAGCGATGAGCATATCTTTTGCAGGTCCTGTAGGAGTGGGAAGACAACTCCTGATGCATGAGATTAGCCAAGTCATTGTTTAAGGGACAGCAGGTCATGACTGTTGAAGATCCGGTCGAGATTAAGCAGGAAGAGATGCTGCAATTACAACTCAATGAAGCTACTCGGACTGAGCCATGAAAACTTGATGAAAACTTTCCTACGACATCGTCCAGATCTTTTAATTATTGGAGAAATTCGAGGATAGTGAAACAGCTCGTGCCGTTGTACGAGCTAGTCTGACAGAATTGCCACGGTATTCTCGAGCAATCCATGCCAAGAGTGTTCGTGGGGTTTATGAGGCCTCTCTTAGAACTTGGTGTTAGTGAAGATGAACTTGCAATTGTTTTACAAGGTGTTTTGACAACAGAGACTAATCGGAGGAGGAGAATCATTGATGTGCACTGGAGGAAATTATCAAGAACACCCGGGCAGAAAAGTGGAATGGACAAATTGACCAGCTTCTTAAAGAAGGACATATCACTGCCCTTCAAGCTGAAACGGAGAAAATTAGCTACTAGTAAGCAGAAGAAAATCATCACTCTCTTTAACAATTTATTTTCGAGTGGTTTTCATCTGGTGAAATCATTTCCTTTCTAGATAGAAGTCTCTTGTTGGAAAAAGGAAGTATGTATCGCAGATGCGACTAGGACTTGCACAGGGAAAGTCTTTTTCGGAAATGATGGGTCATTTAGGTTTCTCAAGTGCGATTGTCACGCAACTTTCATTGGCTGAAGTTCATGGAAATCTCCATTTGAGTTTGGGGAAAATTGAGGAGTATCTGGAATAATCTTGCTAGGTCAAGAAGAAGTTAATCGAAGTTGCGACCTATCCAGTCATTTTGTTAGCTTTCCTACTGCTCATTATGTTGGGTTTGCGAAATTATCTCTTGCTCCAACTGGATAGTAGTAACATAGCTACTTTAGTTATTGATAACCTACCACAAGATGGATTACTCTGTGCTAGGTCTAATATCTTTAGCTGGGACTGATATTCTACAGAAAATCTAGGAAGATACAAGTATTTTCTTTTCTAGCTAGAATCCCCTTTCTAGGTGTGTTTATCCAGTATTATCTAACTGCCTATTATGCTCGAGAATGGGGTAATATGATTGGTCAAGGTCTGGAGCTATCACAGATTTTCCAGATGATGCAGGAACGGGAAATCCTCCTCAGGAAATAGGACGAGATTTAAATCAGCCTTGCAAAATGACATGAATTTTCGAGAATTTGTGCAAAATTATCATTTTCTTTAGAAGAGAGTTGGGTTTAATCATTGGGATACGGAGGTCAAATCAAACTGGGGCAATTGAAATCTATGCGGGAAAAAAGCTTGGGAGGCATTTTTACTCAGGTCAATCGATGCATGAATCTAGTTCAACCGCTGGTATTTATTTTTGTAGCCCTGCTAATCGTTTTTATTGTACTGCAGCCATGTTGCTGCCAATGTATCCAAAATATAGGTAAATTTTTAGATGAAAAGATGATGATGAAATTAAAAAGCCAAACCAAAAGCTTTTACGCGCTGGTCGAAAATCTTTGGTCGTGTTGCTATCATTGATGTCCTGCTCTGTGTGCCAAATCTTACTAAGCAAAAGATGCAGTGAATGACGAGGCCAGCTGTCGTTAAGGTAGTGAGAGCAGGGCAGAACTCTGTAGCACGGATATGAGGATGCAAAGCCTAAACAAGCTACAAGCGAGATGGACGTATCACTTGGAGCAAGCAAAAAAGCCTATAAGGAATATCATGCAAAACAAAGACAAGTCCAAACAGTGATTTTGCGGATTAAGGCTTTTACATACTTTGGAAAGATTTATTAGTCTTAAGAATAGCTGGTATATTGTAGCCTTGGGCTTGTCAAGTTCAGTTCAATCAACTTTTTGCAGCTGTGGAAGAGCAAATTTTCTTCATGGAGTTTGGGAGACTTTGTCGAAACCCAGAGCGAAGTCTGGCTAGTCAGCAGAAGATCAACCTTGATTATGGAAGAGAAGCGTTGGGAAATGAGCTATCAATGTAGCCATCCTAAAGTTCAGTTGCAGTCTAATCAGTCAGTGTACTTTTGACAGAGGCTGGTAGAATTCGTCTCTTACAAGTGTGAGATTTCAAACAAGGAAAGAAGTAGTTCGCTACCAACTATATCTAGGAAATGGAAAGATTAAACACGTATTCAAGAAGCAAAAATTAAAGACGGTTATTTGCTGGGCAGTGATTTCGCTAGCTATTTTACCAGTATTGCAACCCTCCTTTGCTAGGGGCAGATTCAAGAAAAGTAGACGACAGGAAGCAAGACGCTCTTAGAACAGGAAGAAGTTTTGCAGTGGCACGGATGAAACTGCAGACTGAACAAAAAGCAGTTGACTGTCAATGAGCTTCACGGTTCATGTTGTCTCGAATGAGCGAGGTTTGAGGTGTATCATGGGACGGAGAAATTACTGGCGATTCAAGATAAGTAGAGTCAGAGCGTTTACTCTTTTAGAATCCCTGGTTGCTCTTATTGTGATTAGCGGTAGCTTGCTTCTTTTTCAAGCTATGAGCCGACTCTTGGTTTCAGAAGTTCGCTATCAGCAGAGAAGTGAGCAGAAGGAATGGCTCTTATTTGTGGATCAACTGGAAGCAGAGCTGAATCGAGCCCAGTTTGAAAAAGTGGAGAATGATAGACTTTTCTCTCAAACAGGATGGGAACCCCATTTCCATGGGAAAATCAAAGTCAGATGATTTTCGGAAAACAGATGCTAGTGGACGTGGCTATCAAATGCCCGCGTCTGAAAGTCTGAAATCAGCACATATTTACCAAAAAGGGCAAAATGTTCATTTCAATTTTCAGTTTGAAAAGGGACTAGAGAGGGAGTTTATCTATCGTGTGGAAAAGGAAAAAAGTTAGAGCTGGAGTTCTCCTTTACGCTGTCACTATTGCTGGAATTTTTAGTCTCTTGTTACAGTTTTATCTGAATCGGCAAGTAGCTCATCATCAGGATTATGCACTGAACAAAGAAAAACTTCTTGCATTTGCAATTGCTGATAGGACCTATGAAAAAGCTAGTTCTGAGAGTGGTCAGCAGTCATTTAATGCAGGAAAGGCAACTTATCGCAATGACCAACAGGGGTTTACAGCGATTGTTGACACTGGGAAAAATCAATTTGAATTTCGTTTTCCACCTTTGAAAAAGACTGACGACAAGACGAAGAAAACAGAAAAAAAGTCAAAAGAAGAAAGCGAGAAGAAAAAAAAGAACAAGTAAAAAGAGAGACTACCGAGACATCTGAAGTTGCATCATCTAAGAATGACAAGAAATAGATTGTCCGATTTGTCAAAACAAGTTTCAGATGTGAGGTTTGATACCAGTGGGTTAGGACAAGGTTTTTGTCTGAAATCATGCTATAATAGATACATATGGAGGACAGAATATGTCAAGTGTAAAATTGTATCTAGTGCGTCATGGGAAAACAATGTTTAATACGATTGGGCGTGCTCAAGGTTGGAGTGATACTCCCCTAACAGCTGAGGGAGAGCGAGGTATTCATGAATTGGGAATTGGCATGCGTGAATCAGGCTTAAGCTTCGAGCGTGCTTATTCAAGTGATTCAGGGCGTACCATTCAAACTATGGGAATTATCCTTGAGGAATTAGGTCTGACAGGTCAAATTCCTTATCGTATGGATAAGCGAATCCGTGAATGGTGCTCGTAGTTTTGATGGTGCATATGATGGAGACCTTTTTATGGGCATCATCCCACGTATCTTTAATGTCGACCATGTGCATCGTTTGTCCTATGCTGAGCTGGCTGAAGGCTTGGTAGAAGTGGATACAGCAGGCTGGGCTGAAGGCTGGGAAAAACTAAGTGGTCGCATCTGGGAAGGTTTTGAAGCCATTGCTAAGGAAATGGAAGCTAATGGGGGAGGAAATGCTCTGGTAGTTAGCCATGGAATGACAATTGGAACCATTGTCTATCTAATCAACGGAATGCATCCGCATGGCCTTGATAATGGAAAGTGTGACGATTCTTGAGTACCAAGATGGTCAGTTCTCGGTCAAGATTGTTGGCGACCGTAGCTACCGTGAAATTGGGCGAGCTAAACTAGAAGAGCAAGCTAGTTCAGAACAATAAAAATTCTCTACTTAAATTAGAAGATGTTTTAGATGATTCAATAGAATGCTGATGTCGTCATTGCACAAGCTTGTAAGAGTTGAGTACTTTGACAATAGCATTCTTTTTTGTTAGAATAGCATCAACATGAAAGCATAAGAAGGGACTGACAGAGTTGTCGTTCCCTTTTGTCTATCTTAGAAGGGGGAAATATGCTGTTTCAGAAAATAAAAGCCTATAAATGGCAGGCGCTAGCTTCCTTGGTCATGACAGGATTAATGGTGGCGAGTTCACTCCTGCAACCGCGTTATTTGCAGGAAGTTTTAGAGGCACTGTTAATAGGTGATAATGAAGCTATTTATCATATTGGTTTTTGGTTAATCCTTGTTGCCTTGATTGGTTTGATCGCAGGAGGCATTAATGTTGTGTTAGCCGCTTACATTGCTCAAGGGGTCTCGTCTGACTTACGTGAAGATGCCTTTCGTAAGATTCAAACTTTTTCATATGCCAATATCGAGGAATTTAATGCAGGGAACCTTGTTGTTCGTATGACCATCGACATCAACCAGATTCAAAACGTAGTCATGATGACCTTCCAAATTCTCTTTCGACTACCACTTTTGTTTGTCGGTTCCTTTATTCTAGCAGTTGTCACCCTACCTTCTCTATGGTGGGTGCTAGTTCTCATGGTCGTTCTGATTGTTGTCATAATGGGTTTTATGATGGGAGTGGTGGGACCACGCTTTTCAAAGTTCCAGACCTTACTAGAGCGTATCAATGCCATTGCTAAAGAAAATTTACGTGGTGTGCGTGTGGTTAAGTCTTTTGTCAGAGAAAAAGATCAGTTTGATAAATTTACGCAGGTGTCAGATGAACTTTTGGGAGAAAACCTTTATATTGGTTATGCCTTTTCTGTTATGCAACCTGCAATGATATTAATTTCTGTATGGGGCTGTTTTTCCTCTCAATCTGGCTTGTGAGTATGGCAGTCAGATCCATCAGTCATTGGTTCCATTGCTTCATTTATGAACTATCTGAGTCAGATTATCTTTACTATCGTTATGGTCGGATTTTTGGGGAACTCAGTTACTCGTGCCATGATTTCCCTCCGTCGTATTCGTGAAATCCTGGATACAGAACCGGCTATGACCTTCAAGGATGTGGAAGATGAAGAATTGGAAGGAAGTCTCAGTTTTGAAAATGTAACCTTCACCTATCCAAATGATGAAGAACCTATCCTAAAAAGATGTATCTTTCGATATTGCAGCTGGTGAGATGGTTGGGGGTTGTCGGAGCAACTGGTGCAGGGAAATCAACCTTTGGCTCAGTTGATTCCACGACCGTTTGACCCTCAGCAAGGTTCGATCAAGATTGGTGGGAAGGACATTCTGTACAGTTAGTGAAGGACGCTTCGCAAGACTGTCTCTATCGTCCTCACAAAGAGCCATTCTCTTTAGTGGAACCATCGCAGATAATCTCAGACAAGGTAAGGGAGATGCGACAGTTTCAGAAATGGAACGCGCAGCTCGTATTGCCCAGGCTAGTGAATTTATTAGTCGTATGGACTTAGCCTTTGAAAGTCCGGTTGAAGAACGTGGGACCAACTTTTCTGGTGGACAAAAACAAAGAATGTCCATTGCGCGTGGGATTGTCAGCAATCCTCGTATCTTGATTTTCGATGATTCAACTTCTGCCCTTGATGCCAAATCAGAACGTTTGGTCCAAGAAGCTCTCAATAAGGATTTGAAGGGGACGACTACGATTATCATCGCACAAAAGATTAGCTCTGTTGTTCATGCTGATAAAATTTTAGTGCTTGACCAAGGGCGTTTGATTGGTCAAGGTAAGCATGCTGACTTGGTTGCAACAAACCCAGTTTATCGTGAAATTTATGAAACGCAAAAAGGAAAGGAGGAGTAGGATGAAGACATTTGAATTTTTTTGGAACTATTTTAAAGTTTACAAGATATCCTTTATCGTTGTCATTGCTATGATTATCATTGCAACGGTAGCACAAGCCCTCTTTCCAGTGTTTGCAGGTCAAACAGTAACGGAACTGGCTAATTTGGTTATGGCCTATCAAAATGGAAATCCAGATATGGTTTGGCAAAGTCTATTGGGACTCCTGATTAATCTTGCTTATATTTTGATAGTTTTAGTAGTTTCTAGTCTCATCTATATGGTCTTGATGAGCCGCATTATTGCCGAATCTACAAATGAGATGCGTAAGGGACTGTTTGGCAAGCTTTCTCGCTTGACAGTTTCCTTCTTTGACCGCCATCAAGATGGAGACATCCTGTCTCGTTTTACCAGTGATTTGGATAATATTCTCCAAGCTTTCAACGAAAGTTTAGTGTCTGTCATGACAAATATTGCCCTTTTTATTGGCTTACTGATTGTCATGTTCGCAAAAAATGTCACCTTGGCTTTAATCACAATTGCCAGCACTCCAATAGCTGTTATCATGTTGTTCTTTATCTTGAAGCTAGCGCGGAAATATACCAACCTTCAACAAAAAGAAGTTGGGAAGCTCAATGCTTATATGGATGAGAGTATCTCTGGACAAAAAGCCGTTATTGTTCAAGGGATCCAAGAAGATGTGATTGCTGGTTTTGTTGAACAAAATGAACGGGTTCGAAAGGCCACTTTCAAGGGAAGAATGTTCTCAGGAATTCTTTTCCCTGTCATGAATGGGATGAGTTTGGTCAATACAGCAGTCGTTATTTTTGTAGGTTCAGCTGTCTTACTGAATGATAAGAACATCGAGACAGCAACTGCTCTGGGCTTGATTGTCATGTTTACTCAGTTTTCTCAACAGTATTACCAACCCATTATCCAATTAGCGGCGAGCTGGGGAAGTTTGCAACTGGCCTTTACAGGTGCAGACCGTATTCAAGAAATGTTTGATGCAGAAGAAGAAATTCGTCCTCAAGATGCTCCTGTCTTTAACGAATTAAAAGAAGGTGTGGAGATTCGTAATGTAGACTTCTCCTACCTGCCAGGAAAACCTATTTTGAAAGATGTTAGCATTTCAGCTCCAAAAGGGAAAATGATTGCGGTAGTTGGTCCGACAGGTTCAGGGAAAACAACCATTATGAATCTCATCAATCGTTTTTATGATGTGGATGAAGGTAGTATCAGCTTTGATGGTAGAGATATCCGAGAATTTGACTTGGATAGTTTGCGAAGTAAGGTGGGAATTGTTCTACAGGATTCTGTTTTGTTTAGCGGAACTATTCGGGACAATATTCGTTTTGGTGTCCCAGATGCCAGTCAGGAAATGGTTGAAGCAGCAGCCAAGGCTACACACATCCATGACTACATCGAAAGTTTGCCAGATAAGTATGATACTTTGATTAATGATGACCAGAGTGTCTTCTCGACCGGTCAAAAAGCAGTTGATTTCTATTGCTCGTACATTGATGACAGATCCACAGGTCTTAATCTTGGATGAGGCAACATCAAACGTTGATACTGTAACAGAAAGTAAGATTCAAAATGCTATGGAGGCAATTGTAGCTGGAAGAACGAGTTTTGTAATTGCTCACCGCTTAAAAACCATTCTCAATGCCGATCAGATTATTGTCCTTAAGGATGGTGAGGTTATCGAACAAGGAAATCATCACGAATTACTCAAGCTTGGAGGCTTTTACTCCGAACTGTATCACAATCAATTTGTCTTTGAATAATACTCTTCGAACATCAAATTCAAACCACGTCAGCGTCCTCTTGCCGTATATGTGCTACTGACTTCGTCAGTTCTATCCACAACCTCAAAACTGTGTTTTGAGCAACCTGCGGCTAGCTTCCTAGTTTGCTCTTTGATTTTCATTGAGTATAAGCAAAAAAGTTGTCCTAATTTTGGGCAACTTTTTCTGATAAAAAAATTTTATCACGGACTTAAAAAATACATATTAGACAGGAGTGGGGAAGGATGGTAAGATAAGATTATCAATGGAAAACGAAAGGAAATCAGTAATGGCAAGAACGGTTGTTGGAGTTGCAGCAAATCTATGTCCCGTGGACGCAGAAGGAAAAAATATTCATTCATCTGTCTCTTGTAAATTCGCTGAGAGTATTCGTCAGGTTGGCGGACTTCCTTTGGTGATTCCAGTTGGTGATGAGTCAGTTGTCCATGACTACGTAGAAATGATTGACAAGCTTATCTTGACTGGAGGGCAAAATGTCCATCCTCAGTTTTATGGTGAGGAAAAAACGATTGATAGCGATGATTATAACCTAGCTCGAGATGAGTTTGAGCTAGCTCTTCTACAAGAGGCCCTACGTCAGAACAAACCAATTTTAGCCATTTGCCGTGGTGTTCAACTGGTTAACGTTGCCTTTTGGCGGTACACTCAATCAGGAGATTGAAGGTCATTGGCAAGGCCTACCTTTTGGGACTTCACATTCTATTGAGACAGTAGATGGCAGTGTAGTGTCTAAATTATTTGGTAAAGAAAGTCAGGTTAATTCAGTGCATCGTCAGAGCATTAAAGATCTGGCACCCAACTTCCGCGTGACGGCTGTGGATCCACGTGATCAAACTGTTGAAGCAATTGAATCCATTGATGAACACCGTATTATTGGTCTCCAGTGGCATCCAGAATTTTTGGTCAATAAAGAGGATGGCAACTTAGAATTATTTGAGTATTTATTGAATGAATTGTAACGACTGGAAACCTAGTCGTTTTTTGTCTTATTTCGTTCAAATTTTAATATTGTAACATTTTTTACGCAAATGTTTAAATTATGATAAAATTTGGAAAAATTCAGTATAAAAACTTGAAAAAATCTAAGGTAAGGGTTATGATAGAAGAGAAGAAATTTTGGAGGAATATTATGTCACATATTAAATTTGATTATTCAAAAGTATTAGATAAATTTGTTGCACCACATGAACTAGATTATATGCAGCCTCAAGTGACTGCAGCAGATTCTGCTCTGCGAAATGGTACAGGTCCTGGGGCAGAAATGACTGGCTGGTTGAACTTACCTGAAGAATATGACAAAGATGAATTTGCTCGTATTCAAAAGGCTGCTGCTAAAATCCAATCTGATAGTGAGGTATTGATCGTAATCGGTATTGGTGGTTCCTATTTAGGAGCTCGTGCAGCTATTGATTTCTTGAATAATTCATTTGTAAACTTGCAAAGAAAGGAAGAACGCAAGGCACCTCAGATCCTCTATGCTGGAAACTCTATCTCTTCAAGCTATTTGGCTGATTTGGTAGACTATGTATCAGACAAAGATTTCTCAGTAAACGTGATTTCTAAATCAGGTACAACAACTGAACCGGCTATTGCTTTCCGTGTCTTCAAAGAACTCTTGGTTAAGAAGTACGGTCAAGAAGAAGCTAACCAACGTATCTACGCAACTACAGACCGCGCTAAAGGTGCAGTTAAGGTTGAAGCAGATGCTAATGGCTGGGATACTTTTGTAGTGCCTGATAGTGTAGGTGGTCGTTTTACAGTATTGACAGCAGTGGGGCTCTTGCCAATCGCAGCTGCAGGAGCTGATATCAGCAAGTTAATGGAAGGAGCAAATGCTGCTCGCAAGGCTTATGCTTCTGATAAGTTGGCTGAAAATGAAGCATATCAATATGCAGTTGTACGCAATATCTTGTACCGTAAAGGTTATCTGACAGAAGTTCTAGCTAACTATGAACCATCTCTGCAATACTTCTCTGAGTGGTGGAAGCAACTGGCTGGTGAGTCAGAAGGGAAAGACCAAAAAGGGATTTATCCAACTTCAGCTAACTTCTCAACAGACTTGCACTCTCTGGGACAATTTATCCAGGAAGGTACCCGTATCCTCTTTGAAACAGTTATCCGTGTAGATAAACCTCGCAAAAATGTGCTGATTCCTGAATTGGCAGAAGACTTGGACGGTCTTGGCTACTTGCAAGGAAAAGATGTTGACTTTGTCAATAAAAAAGCTACAGATGGAGTGCTGTTAGCACACACTGATGGTGGAGTTCCAAATATGTTTGTGACACTGCCTGAGCAAGATGAGTTCACTTTGGGCTACACTATTTACTTCTTTGAGTTGGCTATTGCTCTTTCTGGCTACCTGAATGGTATCAATCCATTTGACCAGTCTGGAGTTGAAGCTTATAAGAAAAACATGTTTGCTCTTCTTGGGAAACCAGGCTTTGAAGAGCTGGGTGCTGAGTTGAATGCACGCCTTTGATTCTCATATGCTTTGAGTTCATTTAGAATATAAAAAGATCCACAAGTTCATTTCTTGTGGATTTTTAGTACAAGCCTCTTAATTAGTTTATTATTTTTTTTAAAAGTGTAAAAAAGAGTGTCTTAATTCTTTTATGAAAGCGCTGTATAATTGCCTTGTAAATAAAATTTGAGAGGTATCAAAATGAATGATTGGTTAAACATAAAAGGCAAAACAGTTCTTGTGACTGGCGCGTCATCTGGGATCGGTAAGGCAATCGTTGAAGAATTGCTGGAATTAGGAGTCAATGTAGCGAATTTTGATCTTAGCGACAACGATTTGCGTCACCCGAATCTATTATTTGTAAAAGTTGATGTAACTTCTCGCTCTGAAGTAGAAGAGGGTGTTGCCAAAATAGTTGAAAGATTTGGCAATATTGATGCGGTAGTCAATAATGCAGGGATTAATGTTCCCAGATTATTAATTGATGCAGAAAATCCTAAAGGTCCTTACGAGTTAGACGATGAAACGTTTGAAAAAAAGTAACAATGATTAATCAAAAAGGTTTGTATTTGGTTAGTCAGGCAGTAGGGACGTATTTTTAGTGAAAAAAATGGAAAAAGGTGTAATTGTGAACATGGCTTCAGAAGCAGGCTTGGAAGGTTCTGAAGGACAAAGTGCCTATGCTGCAACAAAAGCAGCAGTCTATAGTTACACTCGTTCATGGGCGAAAGAGCTGGGTAAGCATGGTGTACGTGTGGTTGGAATTGCTCCAGGAATTATGGAAGCTACGGGACTTCGAACTCTTTTCTTATGAGGAAGCTCTTGCTTATACCCGTGGAAAGACGGTAGAAGATATTCGAGCTGGTTATGCTTCAACTTCAACAACTCCTTTGGGACGAAGTGGTAAACTACGGGAAGTAGCTGATCTTGTAGCATTCTATATTTCAGACCGTTCTAGCTATATAACTGGAGTCACTACAAATATTGCTGGAGGGAAAAACTCGCGGTTAAAAAAATGAAGGTGAGGAAGAGAGTTGACCTTAGTAAATCGATGGTATAACATTTTTAGAAAAAAATGGTCTCACAGCCAACTTATTCCTTGGTAGATATGCGCTCAGAGCTGGATATTAGTATGCAAACCTTGCAAAAGAGTATCCAACAATTAAATGATGTTTTGGCTCCTAATATCCAGATTATCTCACAAGATGATAAGTTAATGTTAGAAGTGTATGACTATACAGAGTTGGAAAGGATTTTATCTGGTAGTTTAAAACAGGAGAGTGACTTCAATTCTTCCAGTAAAAGAATTGCCTATTTACTAAAACGTTTAATTAAGTCAAACTCCCCTCTTCTTATTGACGACTTGGCTGAGGAAGCAGGTGTTAGTAGAAGTACCCTTAATAAGGATTTAAAACAAGTAAAATCTTTGGCAGAGAGTTACTCTATCACTATTTCAGGAAAGCCCAACCGTGGGCTGGAGGTCTTGGGGGACGAGCTGAATTTGCGCTTGCTCTATATTCACCAAGTGGCCCCTTACTTTGAAGGAAGGACACTCACCGAGGCAACATCTTCTTTTCTGGAGACGCTACTCCAGGAGTATAAAATCCCGAAAGAAACAAAGGAACTCCTTCGAAAGACCATTTCAATTATGGTGGAGCGTATTCATGCATTTAGGGTGTTGAGTTGTCCTATTCCTTACTATAGGAATGATTTAACAGAGACCCCTTTGGTTGAGAAATTAATCTATCATATTGTGATGACTTATAAGATTTCCCTCAGTCAGTTTGAAATAGACTTTTTGTGTTTTCCTTTTAATGTCCGTTTTATTGACACTTTAAGCAAGCCGTCTTATCAATCTGAACAGCTTGCAAACATTTTTCAAGGGATTGTCAAGAAAGTCAAAGAAACAATGTTGGTTAACTTTGATGATGAAGAATTATTTGAAGAAATCAAGTCTCATCTAGGCCTCTTAATCAATCGACTGATTTTCCATGTGCAAGCTAATGATATATTTCATGGCGAGGTTCAAACTCAATATCCTTTTGCTTTTGAAATGGCGAAAATTGCTGGAGAAGAACTATCTGCAATTTTTTTGGTTCTGAATTGGAATTATCTGAAATCGGATATTTGGCTTTGTATTTTTGAAATGATTTTTAAGAAAGCAAAAACTCTATTGTAAATAGTTCTCGCAAGCAGATAGCTGTAGTTTGCACAACAGGAAGAGGAACTGCTGCGATGATTATTCAGCAACTCAGACGAATCCTTGGAAATGATGTAGAGATTACTCAGTATTCTGAAGAGGATTTTAATGTGGATTTGAATCAGGACTATTTCGCGATTTTTACGACAGTTCCTCTAAAATATAAAGATTCTAAATCTCCAGTCATTCAAGTTAATCATCTTTTTGATGATCAATGGTTGCAGGGAAGAATGGCAGAGAGTCAATGCTTTTCATCAAAGAAATCTAGAAACAGTCAGCTTACGATTTGTTCGATTAGGTCCACAAAAAAACCTATCATCAATACTTGCTAAATATGGTTGCAGAGTTAGAGAAACTTCAGATGATTGATGAAGGTTTTAGAAATCGGATAATTGATAGGGAGAAAAAACAATCAACCGTTTTTGGCGGAGGAATTGCTTTTCCCCATACAATTAACCAGGGTTATGCAAAAACTATTTTAATGTTTGGAAAACTAGAAGAGCCTTATCAAAAAGGAGATGATTGGATTGAATTTATCTTTCTAGTCGCTATACCCTCAGAAATTGAAAGAAAAATGGAAAGTGAATTGCTGGAATTGTATGACGACATTTTTCGAATTGCAGGAGAGCCTTCTCTAAAAGAAGCATTGAGGGCTGTAGAAACAGAGACAGAATTTCTATCATTTTCTAAGAGCAAAGGAGTATTTTAATGAATTCGCTAATAATTTTCGCTGTATTTGTCATGGCAGCTTATATATTTCAAATGTTCCTCGGCTGGCAGCAACTCAAAGACTTCAATAAGACCTATACGATGCTCCGGAAACTGGGGCGCGTAGCGATTGGCAGAAAAATCCGGAAGAATCAAATCCGGTACGATTGTCATGTTCGCGGTTGATGAAAACGGTCGGGTTCTTAAAGCTAGCAAAATGCAAGGAGTCACAATCTTAGCGCGTTTTCAAAATATGGACGATTATGTTGGAGAAGACATCCATTATTTTGACAAGTATAATCCTCTTGTGAGAAAAGAAAATAAGTTGATGCAATCAGCTATAGAAGATGCTAGAAAAAGTCTATCTTTGGCATGAGGCAGGTATTGAGAAAGAGACAAGTTCTTCTGATTCTTTTCTGGGATTCGGCTTTTATGCGGATTACTTACAATTATCTATTAAACAGTTATTTAAAAAAATAAGAAAAAGGAGTTCCTTATGAATTACATTACAGAATTTGCAGAGAGTTTTATGAAACTCTTCCAATTAGGTGGAGAAACCTTTATTAGCTGGATGACAAATATTGTACCTCTTGTCTTGATGCTATTGATTGCAATGAATACCCTTATCGCTTTCTTGGGAGAAGAGAAGGTCAATTCCTTGGCTAAGATTTCTGCCAAAAAAATCCTGTTAGCCGGTATATGATTTTACCTTTCATTTCAGCTTTTATGCTGGGAAATCCGATGGCAATCAGTATGGGACGTTTCTTACCAGAATATTATAAACCTAGTTTTGTAGCAGCTCAGATGCAGTTTTGCCATACTTCAAATGGTGTATTTCCACATATCAATCCTGGGGAATTATTTGTATGGATGGGAATTGCGACAGGAATTCAAACTTTAGGTTTAAGTCAAATGGACTTAGCCATTCGTTACATGCTTGTTGGGCTTGTCATGAACTTTGTAGGTGGTTGGGTAACCGATTTTACAACTGCTTATGTAGCAAAAACAGCAAGGTGTTACCTTGAGTAAAACATTTGATTTATAGAAAGAGTGAAATTATGTCATATAAGAGTATAAAAGTTGTTAAAGGAAATGGCGGTTTCGGAGGACCTTTGGTCATTACACCTAGTGAAGCTAAGCATAAATTCATCTATATTACTGGCGGCGGAGAAAAGCCAGATATTGTAGATAAAATTGCTGATTTGACCGGTATGGAAGCTGTTAATGGGTTTAAAACTTCTATCCCAGATGAGGAAATTGCTTTAGCAATCGTGGATTGTGGCGGTACTCTTCGCTGTGGTATTTATCCTAAAAAGGGAATCCCTACAATAAATATTGTCGCTACAGGGAAAAGTGGGCCTCTAGCTCAATATATAACCGAGGAAATCTATGTGTCAGCAGTTGGCCTTAATCAAATTTCTGCTGCTAATGAAGACGAAAAAGCGACAACTGTGGTAACTGAAAAGCCAACTTACGATACTAGTAAAAAAATTACAGAGCAAAAAGCTGAAACAAGTATTGTAGCACGAATTGGGATGGGGGCTGGTAAGGTCGTTGCAACTTTCAACCAGGCTGCTCGTGAAGCCATCCAAACAATGCTCAATACAATAATTCCTTTCATGGCCTTTGTTTCCTTGCTGATTGGGGTTATTCAAGGATCCGGTGTTGGAAATTGGCTGGCAAAATTAATGGTTCCCCTAGCGGGGAACATCTGGGGACTCGTTTTAATTGGCTTTATCTGTTCCTTACCATTCCTATCTCCTTTGTTAGGTCCCGGAGCTGTTATTAGTCAGATTATTGGAACTTTAATTGGAGTCGAAATCGGAAAAGGGACTATTCCGCCCCAAATGGCTCTGCCAGCTTTATTTGCTATCAACACTCAAAACGGTTGTGATTTCATTCCTGTAGCACTCGGCCTATCTGAAGCCAAGGCTGAAACAGTTGAGGTTGGTGTCCCTTCGGTACTTTATTCACGCTTTCTCAATGGTGTTCCGCGAGTGCTAGTTGCTTGGATAGCTAGTATTGGTCTTTATCAGTAGACCTTTGATAGATGCCTGAAAACAGAGAACTATTATGTTAAACTTATCTATAAGCCTAAGTTTATGACAAATTAGAGAAAGTATGAATAGAAATCAGATGAAGAAAATTTTTGAAACTAAAGTAATTCAAGTAGGGTCTGAAGCTCAGAATATGATTCAAGATGCCAATATGCTCATTTTATTTGGAGAAGAAGCACCAGAAGATTTATCAGAGTATTGTTTTAAGATTGATAACAAAAATCTGCTAGGTTCAATACTAGAAGGTGGCAAGCTGGTGGTAGATAATCAGGAATATTCGATTAGTTCCGTAGGAAATGTAGTAGAAAAAAATTTAACTGGACTGGGACATATCACGATTTCTTTTGATGGTTCAAAAGAGGGGAGCCTTCCTGGTACACTCCATGTTGTAGCAGAGCAAGCGGTAGTAATTGAGAAAGGTTCTACTATTCAGATTTTTGAAACTGCTTAACCATAATAAAATTTCAAATCAAGCAATTTAGAAAAATAAAAGTCTAAAAAATTGATTCAGAGCCTGGACCAAAAGTCCAGGCTTCTGGGTCTAAATTAGAAAAAATAGATGACGCAGTGGTTGATTGGCAAGTCAATCAAACTAGCCAGTCAGTGCAAGGGAATTTCCAGCAGATGCATCCACAAGGGGTGCCTGAACAGAAGGAAAAGACCAAAAAGGGATTTACCCAACTTCAGCTAATTTCTCAACAGACCTACACTCATTGGGTCAATTTATCCAAGAAGGAACTCGTATCATGTTTGAAACAGTTGTCCGTGTTGACAAACCACGTAAGAACGTGATTATCCCTACTTTGGAAGAAGATCTTGATGGACTTGGTTACCTTCAGGGAAAAGACGTTGACTTCGTTAACAAAAAAGCAACTGACGGTGTTCTTCTTGCCCACACAGATGGTGACGTACCAAACATGTACGTAACTCTTCCTGAGCAAGATGCCTTCACTCTTGGTTACACAATCTACTTCTTCGAATTGGCTATCGCCCTTTCAGGTTACTTGAATGCCATCAATCCATTTGACCAACCAGGTGTTGAAGCCTACAAACGCAACATGTTTGCCCTTCTTGGTAAACCAGGATTTGAAGAATTGAGCAAAGAACTAAACGCTCGTCTATAATAGAATAAAAAAAGAGTGGTTTTACCACTCTTTTTGCTTTTTTTTCTCGAAAAAGAGAAATTGGACTCTGGCAAGACTTGTGATATAATATAGAGAGCAAAAAAAGGCAGACGCCTAGAGACTTTATAGGAGAAGATATGTCAAAAGATATTCGTGTGCGTTATGCACCAAGTCCAACAGGACTACTACACATCGGAAATGCCCGTACAGCATTGTTTAACTATTTGTATGCACGCCACCATGGTGGAACTTTTATCATCCGTATCGAAGATACTGACCGCAAACGTCATGTCGAAGACGGAGAACGTTCACAGCTGGAAAACCTTCGTTGGTTAGGCATGGACTGGGATGAAAGTCCAGAGACTCATGAAAACTACCGCCAGTCTGAGCGTTTGGAACTCTATCAAAAATATATCGACCAACTCTTGGCTGAAGGAAAAGCCTACAAATCTTACGTTACAGAAGAAGAATTGGCAGCAGAACGTGAACGTCAAGAAGCAGCAGGTGAAACACCTCGTTACATTAACGAATACCTTGGCATGAGCGAAGAAGAAAAAGCAGCTTACGTTGCAGAACGTGAAGCAGCGGGCATCATCCCGACGGTTCGTTTGGCAGTGAATGAGTCTGGTATCTACAAGTGGCATGATATGGTCAAAGGTGATATCGAGTTTGAAGGTGGCAATATCGGTGGGGACTGGGTTATCCAAAAGAAAGATGGCTACCCAACTTACAACTTTGCCGTTGTCATTGATGACCACGATATGCAAATCTCTCACGTCATCCGTGGAGACGACCATATTGCTAATACACCAAAACAGCTCATGGTCTATGAAGCTCTTGGTTGGGAAGCACCAGAATTTGGTCACATGACCTTGATCATCAACTCTGAAACTGGTAAGAAGTTGTCTAAACGCGACACTAATACCCTTCAATTTATCGAAGATTACCGGAAGAAAGGCTACCTTCCAGAAGCAGTCTTTAACTTCATCGCTCTTCTTGGCTGGAACCCTGGTGGGGAAGACGAAATCTTCTCTCGCCAAGAACTCATCAAGCTCTTTGATGAAAACCGTCTTAGCAAGTCTCCAGCAGCCTTCGACCAGAAGAAACTTGACTGGATGAGCAATGACTATATCAAGAATGCGGATCTTGAGACTATCTTTGAAATGGCAAAACCATTCCTTGAAGAAGCAGGACGTTTGACAGACAAGGCTAAAAAATTGGTGGAACTCTACAAACCACAAATGAAGTCAGTTGACGAAATCGTACCATTGACAGACCTCTTCTTCTCAGACTTACCAGAATTGACAGAAGCAGAACGAGAAGTCATGGCTGGTGAAACAGTCCCAACAGTTCTTGAAGCTTTCAAATCAAAACTTGAAGCGATGACAGATGATGAATTTGTGACAGAGAATATCTTCCCACAAATCAAAGCGGTTCAAAAAGAAACTGGGATCAAAGGGAAGAATCTCTTTATGCCAATCCGTATTGCCGTTTCAGGTGAAATGCATGGTCCTGAATTGCCAGATACCATCTACTTGCTTGGACGTGAAAAATCCATCCAACACATCGAAAAAATGTTGGCAGAAATTGCGAAATAATCTGGCGAAATTAAATTTCGTTCTAGATATTTGTAGAAGTAAAAACTGAGAGAATCACATGGTTCTCTCTTTTTTATTGTCAAAGTAGAATCATATTCAATTAAATGTTTAGGTGGCGCTTTAAAAAGAGTTCTTTTTATATGTACTTATTTGAAAATGCAAAAGTTTTAGTGTATAATACTAAGTGACAGGGCAGGGAAAGAAGTCAGTGATATGGTAAAATTCTTTACAAACAGACTCGAATTAGCCCAGACATCGTCTATGTTGTTTGTTGAGTCGACTTATTTTTTCTTTGCGCTTTGCTGGACACAGGAAGAAATTCATGAGTTCATGCAACTATCATCCATAACGATGCCTTCGTTTTCGATTCGAAGTTTATGTGCGAGACTTTAGATTTAGATGTATATCTTGCTAGAGGTGCATATTTTTCTCTTTCTTCTCCCAAAAATAGAAAGAAATCGACCTTGCTCTGTTTACCTTGCGTTAAGCAAGGTTTTTTTGTGGAATAGTACTGGGCGATTTACGATTTTTATATCAAGTGGTATAATATTAACTATCCTGATGAATTGAGGAACTCAAATGAAAGAATTTAACAAATCAATCAAATTAGAGCATGTGGCTTATGACATCCGTGGACCAGTTCTTGAGGAAGCAATGCGTATGCGAGCAAATGGGGAAAAAATCCTTCGCTTGAATACAGGAAACCCAGCTGAGTTTGGCTTTACAGCACCAGATGAGGTCATCCATGATTTGATTATGAATGCGCGTGATAGTGAAGGTTATTCGGACTCAAAAGGTATCTTTTCAGCCCGTAAAGCAATTATGCAATATTGCCAATTGAAAAAATTCCCTAATGTAGGCATCGATGATATCTACCTTGGAAATGGTGTGAGTGAGTTGATTGTCATGTCCATGCAAGGTCTCTTGGACAATGGCGATGAAGTCTTGGTTCCAATGCCTGACTATCCTCTCTGGACAGCTGCAGTTAGCTTGGCTGGAGGAAATGCCGTTCACTACGTCTGTGATGAAGAAGCTGAATGGTATCCAGACCTAGATGACATTAAGTCTAAGATTAGTTCAAATACTAAGGCCATCGTTTTAATCAATCCAAATAATCCAACGGGAGCCCTCTATCCTAAAGAACTCTTACTAGATATCATTGAGATTGCTCGTCAAAATGACTTGATTATCTTGCGGATGAGATTTACGACCGTATGGTTATGGACGGCAATGTCCATACACCAGTAGCAAGTTTGGCTCCAGACCTTTTCTGTGTCAGCATGAATGGTCTGTCTAAATCTCACCGTATCGCTGGTTTCCGTGTAGGTTGGATGGTCTTGTCTGGGCCTAAACATCATGTAAAGGGCTATATTGAAGGTCTCAACATGCTTTCAAACATGCGCCTTTGTTCCAACGTCTTGGCTCAACAGGTTGTTCAAACTTCACTAGGTGGTCACCAGTCGGTGGATGAATTACTCTTGCCGGGTGGTCGTATCTATGAACAAAGAAACTTTATTTATAATGCCATTCAAGATATTCCAGGTTTGTCCGCGGTTAAACCTAAAGCGGGTCTTTATATCTTCCCTAAAATTGACCGCAATATGTACCGTATCGACGATGATGAACAGTTTGTCCTTGATTTCTTGAAGCAAGAAAAGGTGCTTTTGGTTCATGGACGAGGATTTAACTGGAGAGAACCAGATCACTTCCGTATCGTTTATCTGCCACGTGTAGATGAGTTAGCCCAAATCCAAGAAAAGATGACCCGTTTCTTGAAACAGTATCGTAGATAAGGCTTTCATAGTAAAAAAGCTGGAAACATTTGTCAGAGCTATTGACAAATGCAAAAGAATCAGATAGAATAGTAAAGTATGTTTAGTAACTGATCACTTTATAGCCGGCTAAACGAATACAAAATCTATGAGGAGGTATTCATCGTGAAACGTACTTATCAACCAAGTAAACTACGTCGTGCGCGTAAACACGGATTCCGTAACCGTATGTCAACTAAAAAAACGGTCGTCGCGTATTGGCAGCTCGTCGTCGTAAAGGACGCAAAGTTTTGGCTGCATAATCCAAACGAATTCAACAAAGAAGTCAGTAGGAACTCGAGTCTACTGGCTTTTCTGTTTATCTAAAAGAGAGAAACTTCTATGGCAATTGATGTAATCTGAAAACTGTAGAAGATGCATTGAAAGACGTTTCAATAGAAAAAGCTCAAAATCAGGAGGTGATTTCTCTGATTTTGAGCTTTTCTTTATTCTTTCAAATGATAAGAGTAGCTGGCAACGACGACATCTTCGTGCCATCTGAGAGCATATTTTAATTTGAGACTCATTTGATTGTGGAGGATATTTTTGCCAAGGTTTGTTAGGGATAAATTGGGGTACTAGAACTGTGACTGTGTAGTTCTTTTTTTCTTGGCTTCTTGAGAGATTTTTTTCGAACATATCGAACTGTAGGTGTGATGATATCGCGATAGCTGGTAGTAATGTTTTTTAAAGTGATATTTGGAAAGTAGCCAGCAAATTCTTGGAGGATTTCTTGGTCTTTTTCCTCAGTTTCCTTGGTGGAAATGTGCATGGCCAAAACTTCATCTCCAATGCTTTGAGCGTAGTTAATAGCTCCGACGCTTACTCGAGTAACATTTCCCACTAAGACAAGGACGACATTGCCATCGTAGGTTTTCTTTTGAATTCCTTCATAGAGTCGAAGCTGTTTAGCTACCTTTTGGTAATGACTGTGGATGGACAAAAAGAGGAAGGTTAGGACCAGGATGATTGGGAAGAAGGGCCAGATATCTCCAAGTCTAAAGAAGAGTAGGATAAGAACGATAGCATAACAAATGATAGCGCCAAGGATATTTGCGAAGGCAGATTTTAAGAAATGAGAGCCTTTTTCTTTTTTCCAATGACGAATCATTCCTGTTTGAGAAAGTGCAAAGGGCACAAAAACTCCAATAGTATAAAGAGGAATCAAGCGTTCTGTATTTCCGTTGAAAATGAGCAGAAGGATCATAGCACCGAAGGCCAAGGTCAAAATACCGTTTGAATAACCAAGGCGGTCTCCCTTTTCCATAAAGAGATGGGGCATGTACTTGTTCTTGGCCATATTGTAAGCTAACATCGGAAAGGCAGAAAAACCAGTATTTGCAGCAACGGCTAGGATTAGGGCTGTTGAGAATTGGAAGAGATAATAAACAATCTGACCGAGAGCTGAATTTCCTAGAATTCCTTTCGCCATTTGTGAGAGAATCGTTTCTCCGTGTTGAGGTGTAATTCCCATCCAGTAATTTAAGAAGGTAATTCCTGCAAATAGAAATCCAAGGATCAGAGACATGATGGTTAGTGTTTGAGCTGCATTTTTCTCTTTGGGAGTTTTGAAAAACGGAACAGCGTTTGAGATAGCTTCAACTCCAGTTAGTGAAGCCGAACCGCTGGTGAAGGCTCTTAAAATCAGGATGATTGAGAGACTTGGGACGGTTTGACCAATTGCAGAAGTTGCATGATAGCTGAGAGAACCTGTCAATAGTTGGAAGATACCAAACAATAAGAGGAAGACTGTACTAAAGATAAAGAGGTAGACCGGAATCATCAGAGAACTAGCAGATTCCCTCAAGCCTCGCAGATTCAAAAGCATGAGCAAACAGACTAGAAAAATGGAGATGTGGAGGTTATAGGGGTGGAGGGTAGGCAGTGCTGCTGTGATCGCATCAGCTCCTGCAGCCACGGATACGGCTACTGTTAGCATATAGTCAACAAGCAGACTTCCCCCAGCAATCAAACCTAACTCAGGGGATAGGTTTTCTCGAGTTACCATATAGGCACCTCCACCTTGAGGGTAGGCATGGATGATTTGTCTATAAGAAATGGTCAGGCTAGCTAATAGTAAGAGGACAAAAATGCCAATAGGGAGACTCCACCAGATAGCAAGCGGAGAAAGACTAGCCAAGACGAGGACGACCTGTTCAGGCCCGTAGGCAATAGATGATAGAGCATCGCTTGATAGCATTGCGAGTGCCTGCGTTTTTCCAAGTAGTCCTCCCTCGCCTTCAGTTAAGGACTTAAGGGGACGACCAATAAAGGTATATTTTAGTTTTGTAAACATTTTCTTTCCTTTTTTGAAAAATTTCAACAAGAGTTATTATACTGCTATGAAAAAAAGTCGTCAAGAAAAAATGAATGATTTCAAAATATTTTTTCCTATAAGGATGAGACTAGTTTTTTTGGTATAATAGAAGGTAGAAAAAACGAGGAAATATACATGATTTTTGATACTCATACCCACTTGAATGTGGAAGAATTTTTGGGACGCGAAGAAGAAGAACTTGCCTTAGCGGCTGAAATGGGTGTAATTCGGATGAATATTGTTGGTTTTGATAAACCGACTATTGAGCGTGCTCTTGAACTAGTGGACAAGTATGACCAACTCTATGCGACGATTGGCTGGCATCCAACGGAAGCAGGAACCTATACAACGGAAGTTGAGAATTACTTGCTAGAAAAACTAAAACATCCAAAAGTTGTTGCCTTGGGGGAGATTGGTTTGGACTATCACTGGATGACGGCACCTAAAGAAGTGCAGGAGCAAGTTTTCCGTCGTCAGATTCAGCTGTCTAAGGAACTGGACTTACCTTTTGTGGTTCACACACGTGATGCGCTCGAAGATACCTATGAAATTATTAAGAGTGAGGGAGTTGGTCCACGTGGCGGCATCATGCATTCCTTCTCAGGTTCTTTGGATTGGGCTGAGAAGTTTGTGGAGCTTGGTATGACCATTTCCTTTTCTGGAGTGGTGACCTTCAAGAAGGCGACAGATATTCAGGAAGCAGCCAAAGAGTTACCTTTGGATAAGATTTTGGTAGAGACAGATGCGCCTTATTTAGCCCCAGTACCCAAGCGTGGGCGTGAAAATAAGACAGCTTACACGCGCTATGTAGTAGACTTTATTGCAGACTTGCGTGGCATGACAACAGAAGAATTAGCTGCTGCGACAAGTGCTAATGCAGAAGGCATCTTTGGGTTGGAACGTAAATCATGAAAGAGAAATTTCCCAAGTCATCGTAGTCGAAGGACGTGATGATACGGCCAATCTCAAACGTTACTTTGACGTTGAGACCTATGAGACTCGTGGATCAGCTATCAATGAAGAAGATCTTGAACGAATCCAACGTCTACATGAACGTCATGGGGTGATTGTCTTTACAGATCCTGACTTTAATGGGGAACGCATCCGTCGGATGATTATGACAGCTATTCCGACAGTTCAACACGCTTTTCTCAAACGTGATGAAGCTGCTCCCAAGTCCAAGACCAAGGGACGTTCCCTAGGAATCGAACATGCCAGTTATGAAGACTTGAAAACAGCACTGGCTCAAGTAACAGAGCAATTTGAAGTAGAAAGTGACTTTGATATTGGCCGTAGTGACTTGATTCGCCTTGGTTTTTTAGCTGGAGCAGACAGCCGAAAACGCAGAGAATATTTAGGAGAGAATCTTCGTATCGGTTATTCCAATGGTAAACAACTTCTCAAGCGTTTAGAATTATTTGGAATCAGTCTAGCTGAAGTTGAAGATGCCATGAAATCGTATGAGAATTGAGAAACCGTCCCAAAATGTAGGGGGAATATGATACAATAGAAGTAATCATATACGGTTTAATCAGGCTTGATAGCAAGCATTAGAAAAGTGCTCCACGGGATTAGCCTTGTGTGGAGTTAATGAGGAAAAGTTATGGGAATCTTTGATTTTTTAAAAAAGACGGAAACTGCAGAGGCAACTGAAATAACTGAAGCACAGAATGAAAGAGAAGAATCTAAAAACAATGCATGTATTGGAGTTTTAGATTTGTTCCCAATGAAGGAAACGAATCAATTATTGATTGTTGGGAGTTTAGAAGGGACTCTCAAGGTTGGAGATCAGTTGCAGTTTTGCAATCCTGACCAAGGAATGGAAAGCCTTGGTACTATAGAGGTTAAAAAACTTAGCAGTCAAAACAAAGATGCAGATAGTCTTACTGATGAAGTTCTCGCGCATCTAGTGGTTGATAGGCTTCCTTCTTTGGATAAATTGAAAAAAGGAAGTGTGCTCTTTAGTTCAGGTGTTGAGGAAGAGCAAAAATTATCTAGCTATTTAGATGCTCTTTATCGTGCTTTTGTAGCCATCCAAGAGGGACAGTTGACCAATGAAGACTACTTGGCAGCTAGTCTTGATGATAGCGTAGAGATTTTACGTCTCTTTTTATGGAAATGCCGTCAAAATCAGGAGACTGAAAGTGAAGAAAGCTATCAAGTCAACACTCGTAAGTTGGAAGGTCTAGCGGAAATCGTCAAGGATAAGGTGTTAGCAGCAGATTCTGTTTATGCAGTTTATTCAGAAAAAACAGGCGAACCCTATCTTTTCTCAACGACCTATGACAGGGGAGAAGAAGGGTATCTCTGTACTGATCCCATGATCATGCTTTTGACACCATCTTGGTATCGCCAATTCAAGGAAACCATTGACAGCCGACCAAATTCAGTCGTAAAACTAATTGAAAATACAGAAGATAAAAAAGGGATTGAGAATTTTCTTGGGACAGCCTTTTATTTAAACGGTGCTTTAGGTGCTTTCTTTAATAGTAAGGAAGTAAGCATCAGTGCTTCAGCCTTAGTCCAAAAACCAGATTTTTCTGATTTGCCAGAAATACAAGTTCCTGTCATGAACCCTGATGTAGTAAGATGGATGCTTTTGATGGGACAATTGGATAGCCCGACGACAGAAGATGAAGAAGTAATTTATAAGCTCTATTATAAGTTCTTCTCGGAAGCTATGCCGAAAGCAAAATTCCTAATTCCTTTAGATGCTGCTTCGGAATTTAAGGAGGATAGTCAGGAAGGAAACTCCTTTGTCTTGGAAAAAGATTCTAGTTTCAACATACCAGTCAAAGAAGGAAAAGATGGGCGAAACTCTGTTCCAGTATTTACTGATTGGAAACGTCTGCGAATGGTCTTTGATGAAAAGTGGAATGGCATGATTGAAGAAGCAGGCGGGATGATTGCCTCTTTTGACTATGCTATCAATGCAACTGAGTATTATAAGGCGGGTGCCTATGTCAGTGAAAAGACATTTAGAGAGATGCAAAAGCTTAGTGAGGAGCTAGAAGGAAGAGCTAACGGTTAAACAAAGAATGAAAATACGAGTTGATAGAGATTCTGTCTGTATGGGGGATGATGTCCTGTCTCATGAGATGGAATTTGATGTTCCTGAAGATATGACGGTGAAAGACTTTTTTGATTTTTTAGAAAAGGAACGTTATTTGCCGTCTATCCAAGGAAATAATGTGGCCTGGGAACTTAGAAATCGAAATGGGGAATAAGGTGTTTATTTCACTAAAACAGGAGAGATTATCCATCAAGATGAGGTATTAAAAGAAATGTTAGAAGGAATTACTGAGACTCCCTTATTTGTTTTGCTCTATCATTGCACCCCGGAAGCATACTACATTAGTAAAGAGAATAAATGAGAATTGCAGATGATGACCTGACCAAGGTTAAACTGGTCATGTAGTGTTATCGTCCCTTGGTGCTTTTATGAAACATCTTTTTCAATGAAGTCTAGGTTTTCGATTGAGCATGAAAAATTGGAAACTTTATAGTTTTATCTACATCCTACTTGAACCACTAACCTTTTTCAAAGATTTTGAAAGGAAATGATATGGCAAATAGAAGTTATATTTACTTAAAAAACGGAGATGAAGCCCGTATTCTAACAGAGGGAATTTACACAATACCCTATTTTTGGCAATTGTTTTGGGATGAAGAAGATTTAAAAGCTCCTATTGCTCTCTGGGAAACAGCAGAAAAACTCGAAGAAGATGAAGAGCAAGCAGAAAAGTTTTACCAAGAGCAAAATGTGGATATCCTACTTTCTATTGCAAAATTTCAGCAAAACGCCCTCCAAAATCGGTCTTTTTTAGAAGAGAATGTCCCGCAAGCTTTGCAACTCTATGATGCCTTTGTTCGTTATATTCTTGTAAACGTCAAAGATGGTGATGTGCTTGGATTTGATGTTTTGGATGTAGTTTTTATGGATCAAGTGTCTGTAGTCGCTGATAAACTGTTAAAAAATATCCGAGCTATTCAGGAAAAACAGCCAAAAGATTTGGATTTTTCTCTAACGGATAAGAACTTAATAGGCCTTGCTATGGGCTTTCCTGATTATTATGCTTCAGAATTATTGCCAGAAGACAATATTTTAGATTCGGATGCCTATCAGGATGAACTCAAGAAAATGAACCCCCAAGAAGATAAGAAAGTGCTGATATGACTGGATCTGATTCAAGGGAACAAGCCTCGTGTTCTTTTAGTGTTTTGGTTTTTGTTGGCACTAGGAATGATGTGGGTTTTATATATTATTTTTAGCTAATAAATAGAAAAGAGAATAAATGAGAATTGCAGATTATAGCGTGACCAAGGCAGTGCTGGAGCGTCACGGTTTTACCTTTAAAAAGTCCTTTGGGCAAAATTTTTTGACCGATACCAATATCCTTCAAAAAATTGTGGATACGGCTGAGATTGATGACCAGGTCAATGTCATTGAGATCGGGCCAGGTATTGGTGCCTTGACGGAGTTTTTGGCTGAGCGTGCAGCTGAAGTCATGGCCTTTGAGATTGACCACCGTTTGGTACCAATCCTAGCGGATACCCTGCGTGCTTTTGACAATGTGACCGTAGTCAACGAGGACATTCTAAAAGTTGACCTAGCGAAACATATCCATAATTTTAAAAACCCTGACCTGCCTATTAAGGTAGTAGCAAACTTGCCTTACTATATCACAACCCCTATTCTCATGCACTTAATCGAGAGTGGCATTCCTTTTAGTGAGTTTGTGGTCATGATGCAAAAAGAAGTGGCAGATCGTATCTCTGCTCAACCAAATACCAAGGCTTATGGTAGCTTGTCCATTGCAGTTCAGTATTACATGACAGCTAAGGTTGCCTTTATCGTGCCTCGTACGGTCTTTGTGCCAGCATAACGTGGACTCAGCTATCACTGAAAAATGGTGCGTCGTCCAGAACCGGCAGTTGCGGTCGAAGATGAGAACTTCTTCTTTAAGGTTTCCAAGGCTAGTTTCACTCATCGTCGCAAGACCTTGTGGAACAACTTGACTGGTTACTTTGGGAAAACTGAGGAAATCAAGGATAAGCTGACCAAGGCTTTGGACCAGGCAGGCTTGTCACCAAGTGTACGTGGTGAAGCTCTTGGCTTGAAAGAATTTGCTAGTCTAGCAGATGCGCTTAAAGGACAAGGACTCTAAGATGCAGGGACAAATCATTAAAGCCTTGGCCGGTTTCTACTATGTGGAAAGTGATGGTCAAGTTTATCAAAGACGCGCGCGTGGGAATTTCCGTAAAAAAGGCCATACACCCTATGTTGGAGATTGGGTAGAATTTTCTGCAGAGGAGAACTCAGAAGGCTATATGTTGGAAATTCATGAACGAAAAAATAGTCTGGTTCGTCCACCCATTGTCAATATTGACCAAGCCGTTGTCATTATGTCCGTTAAAGAACCTGACTTTAATAGTAACTTGTTGGATCGGTTCTTGGTTCTCTTAGAACACAAGGGCATTCATCCTATCGTCTATATTTCCAAAATGGACTTACTAGAGGATAGTGAAGAACTGGATTTTTACGAGAAAACCTATCGTGCTATTGGTTACGACTTTGTGACTAGTAAGGAAGAACTCTTGCCCTTGTTGACAGATAAAGTGACAGTCTTCATGGGACAGACAGGTGTTGGGAAGTCAACCCTCCTCAATAAAATCGCACCTGACCTCAATCTCGAAACAGGAGAAATCTCAGACAGTCTGGGTCGTGGTCGCCATACTACTCGAGCTGTTAGTTTTTACAATCTCAATGGTGGGAAAATCGCAGACACGCCAGGATTTTCATCACTGGATTAGAAGTGACAACAGCAGAAGACCTTAATCAGGCCTTTCCAGAAATTGCTTCTATTAGCCGAGACTGCAAGTTCCGTACTTGTACTCAGACCCATGAGCCATCTTGCGCAGTCAAACCAGCAGTAGAAGAGGGGATTATTGCAAACTTCCGTTTTGACAACTATTTGCAATTCCTCAGTGAGATTGAAAATCGTAGAGAAACCTATAAAAAAGTCAGCAAAAAAATACCAAAATAAGGAGAAACCTATGTCTCAATACAAGATTGCTCCGTCAATTCTGGCAGCAGATTATGCCAACTTTGAACGTGAAATTAAACGCCTAGAAGCAACTGGGGCAGAATATGCCCATATCGATATCATGGATGGTCACTTTGTGCCTCAAATCAGCTTTGGTGCAGGTGTGGTCGAAAGCCTTCGCCCCCATAGCAAGATGGTTTTTGATTGCCACTTGATGGTCTCTAATCCTGAACACCATCTAGAAGATTTTGCGCGTGCAGGGGCAGATATCATCAGCATTCACGTGGAGGCAACTACCTCATATCCATGGCGCTCTTCAAAGATTCGTTCTCTGGGTGTCAAACCATCAGTTGTTATCAATCTCGGAACACCTGTTTAGAGGCTATCAAGCACGTGCTTCACTTAGTTGATCAAGTCTTGGTCTGACGGTTAACCCTCGGATTTGGTGGACAAGCCTTTCTGCCAGAAACCATGGATAAGATTCGTGAGTTGGTGGCCCTTCGCGAGGAAAAAGGTTTGAACTTTGAAATTGAAGTCGATGGCGGAATTGATGATCAAACCATTGCTCAAGCCAAGGAAGCTGGTGCAACAGTTTTTGTAGCAGGGTCTTATGTCTTTAAGGGAGATGTCAATGAACGAGTGCAAGCTCTCAGAAAACAACTGGACTAAAGTTGCAGTTTTTGCTGAGTGGAGACCGTGGACATTATAGGATAGATTTTTGATTGCTTTTGTCGGTGTGGACCGTGGCTCACTCTGGGTACTGGAGGAAAAACTTCCTCTTGCTCTAGCCGTTGGGGATTTTGATTCTGTGACTATGGAAGAGCGTCAGTTGATTCAAAAGCGTGCTCATCACTTTGTCCAAGCCCAGCCGGAAAAAGATGATACGGATCTGGAACTAGCACTGTTAACGGTTTTTGAAAAGGATTCTCAAGCTCGAGTGACCATTTTTGGCGCCCTAGGTGGTCGCATCGACCATATGCTGGCCAATGTCTTTCTGCTCTAGCAATCCTAAATTGGCGCCCTATATGCGTCAAATAGAGATTGAGGATGGGCAAAACTTGATTAGCTATTGCCCAGAAGGACCAGTCAACTTGAACCACGTTCGGACTATGATTATCTGGCCTTTATGCCGGTTCGGGATAGTCAGTTGACCATTATCGGTGCCAAGTATGAGTTGACAGAGAAAAATTTTTTCTTTAAGAAAGTTTATGCTTCTAACGAATATATAGATAGGGAAGTGTCGGTGACTTGCCCAGATGGCTATGTGGTTGTCTTGCATAGCAAAGACAGGAGGTAGGATGGAAAGTTTACTTGTTGTTTTATTAGTTGCTAATCTAGCCGGCCTCTTTCTTATTTGGCAAAAGCAGGACAAGCAGGAGAAAATATCTGACCAAGAGCTTGGGAGGATCAGGCAGATCATTTGTCAGACCAGTTGGATTATCGTTTTGAACAAGCTCGACAAGCTAGTCAGCTGGACCAAAAAAATCTTGAAGTGGCTGTTAGTGACCGTTTGCAGGAGGTGCGACTTGAGTTGCACCAAGGCTTAACTCAGCTTAGGCAGGAGATGAATGAAAACCTCCTCCAAACAAGAGATAAGACTGACCAAAGACTACAGGCCTTGCAGGAATCAAATGAGCAACGCTTGGAACAGATGCGCCAAACGGTTGAGGAAAAGCTAGAAAAGACCTTGCAGACGCGTTTACAAGCCTCCTTTGAGACAGTTTCTAAGCAACTGGAATCTGTCAATCGTGGCCTTGGAGAAATGCAGACGGTGGCGCGAGATGTCGGTGCGCTTAATAAAAGTCCTTTCTGGAACTAAAACTCGAGGAATTCTGGGAGAACTACAACTGGGACAGATCATCGAAGATATCATGACACCTGCCCAGTATGAACGAGAATTTGCAACAGTTGAAAACTCTAGTGAACGTGTGGAATACGCCATCAAGTTACCTGGGCAAGGTGACCAGGAATATGTCTATCTACCGATTGATTCTAAGTTTCCACTGGCGAGATTATTACCGTCTGAGAAGCCTATGAAGCAGGTGACAAGGACGAGATTGAGCGCTGTCGTAGAGTCTCTCCTAGCAAGCGTCAAGCGTTTTGCTAAGAATATTGGAAGTGACACTAGCGCCACCTCGGACAACCAATTTTGAGTCTTGTTTGTTCCGACAGAAGGACTCTATTCGAAAATTGTTTCTGAAAATCGATTTTCTTTGATGATTTGAGACGGGAGGAGCAAATTATCGTTGCAGGTCCAAGTACCTTGTCGGCTCTTCTTAACTCCCTATCTGTTGGTTTCAAGACTCTAAACATTCAAAAAAGTGCAGATCATATTAGTAAAACCCTAGCTAGTGTCAAAACCGAATTTGGCAAGTTTGGAGGTATTCTGGTCAAGGCACAAAAACATCTCCAACATGCCTCTGGCAATATTGATGATTTATTAAACCGTCGTACTACAGCTATCGAGCGAACGCTTCGTCACATTGAGTTATCAGAAGGTGAGCCTGCGCTTGATTTGCTCCAATTCCAAGAAGATGAGGAAGAATATGAAGATTAGTCACATGAAGAAAGATGAGCTTTTTGAAGGCTTTTACCTGATCAAGTCAGCTGACCTGAGACAGACACGTGCTGGGAAAAACTACCTAGCCTTCACCTTCCAAGATGATAGTGGAGAAATCGAAGGGAAGCTCTGGGATGCTCAACCCCACAATGTTGAAACCTTTACAGCAGGGAAAGTAGTCCACATGCAGGGACGCCGAGAAGTTTATAATAACACCCCTCAGGTTAATCAAATCACCCTTCGCTTACCTCAGGCTGGGGAACCCAATGACTCAGCGGACTTCAAGGTTAAATCTCCAGTAGATGCCAAAGAGATTCGTGAGTATATGGCGCAGATGATTTTTAAAATTGAAAATCCAATTTGGCAGCGAATTGTTCGAATCTCTACACCAAATATGACAAGGAATTCTACTCCTATCCAGCTGCTAAGACCAACCATCATGCTTTTGAGACAGGTCTTGCTTACCATACTGCTACTATGGTTCGTTTGGCAGAAGCGATAGCAGATATTTACCCTCAGCTCAATAAGAGCTTGCTCTACGCGGGGATTATGTTGCACGACCTGGCCAAGGTTATTGAGTTGACAGGTCCCGACCAGACAGAGTACACAGTAAGAGGAAACCTTATTGGCCATATTGCTTTGATTGATAGTAGAAATTACCAAAGCGGTAATGGATCTTGGCATTGATGATACTAGAAGAAGCAGTTCCTTCTGCCATGTCATTCTCAGTCACCATGGTCTCCCTTGAGTATGGTAGTCCAGTTCGTCCTCGAGTGATGGAAGCAGAAATCATTCATATGATTGATACTGGATGCCAGCATGTGAGTGATGACAACAGCTCCTGGCCCTTGTTGATGAGGGAGAAATGACCAATAAAGTCTGCTATGGACAAAGTCGTTCCTTCATAAGTCGAAATTAGACTAGAAACTGAAAATGAACTTTCATTTAGGCAATAAAAGTTCGTGCTTTCACTATGTGATATAATGAGAAAAAGACTAAATAAAAAGAATGGTACATATATATTAGAAATTAAGAAGAAGTGATCAGATGGTTGTCATTCCAATTACTGATTAACAATCCATACAAATTAACCAGTCTCAACACTTTTGCGGAAAAGTATGAATCTGCCAAATCGTCTATTTCTGAAGACATCGTCATCATTAAACGGGCCTTCGAAGAAATTGAAATCGGGCATATTCAAACGGTGACAGAGTGCTGGAGGTGGTGGTATTTTTACACCATCAGTCTCCCGCCTTGAGTCTAAAACGATTATCGAAGAGCTTCGTGATAAACCAGAAGTGACCGCATTCTGCGGTGGCTACATTTATTTATCTGACCTATTGAGCACTCCAGCTATTTTGAAAAATATCGGTCGCATTATTGCTAAGAGCTTTATGGACCAGAAGATTGATGCCGTTATGACTGTTGCGACCAAAGGGGTTCCGCTTGCGAATGCGGTAGCAAATGTCCTCAACGTACCATTTGTCATTGTCCGTCGCGACTTGAAAATCACTGAAGGTTCAACTGTTAGTGTCAACTATGTTTCAGGTTCTAGTGACCGTATCGAAAAGATGTTCCCTTTTCAAAACGTAGCCTCAAAGCAGGAAGCCGTGTCTTGATCGTCGATGACTTCTTGAAAGGGTGGAGGAACCATTAACGGGATGATTAGCCTCTTGTCTGAGTTTGATTCAGAGTTGGCTGGAGTAGCCGTCTTTGACTGCACAGGAAATGACTGGGAAGACCAGTGTCGACTCGACACAAGTCACTCTTGAGAGTCACGAACATTGATGTGAAGAACTCAACAAATTGTGTGGAAAGTTGGAAATATCTTCGATACAGAAAAATAAGATTGACTTGAAATACAAAGGGTTTGGAACTTTCATCCCAGCCTCTTTGATAATGAATATAGAGAGTCCTATGAAAACACCATTTGACGAACCTGAAAAGTTGTTTAGAAGATTTTCGGCCTTTCACCTCTCACGATGAAAAAGATTCGCGAAGCTTTGAGCACGTGGCCAGGCATAAAGCTGTTTCTTGGAATGAGGGCTAAAGAGATCAAGCAGTCCAAGGCACCAACTCCAGCCATCTTGAAAATCTTACAGGAAGGAAGGATGCGAGGTGGATTGTTCTAGTTATGTCGAACCTCTTAGCCAGGTCATAAACTGGATTTGCTGGTTCCGATATGATGTCGTATCATCTAATACATAATTCTGAGATAGAGGTATATGCTTATGCGGCGAGAATTTAGCGCGACTAGTTCAGATGCCTTTCAGCGATATCGAGGCATTTGGGGCCTGTGCATGCAGGCATCCCAGAAATCATCTACGCCGATACAGTCCTCGGTGAGTAGTTTGAACTGGGTACGGACATTATGGATAAATCCCGTGAAAGCTCGGTTCGGGACTGGCTTAAGGAACAGCTTTTTGAAGCCTTTGCCATCTTGGAGAGAAAAGGGAGCTAAAGAACCTTTGGGGTTCATTCTTCCTAGCTTCCAGTACTACAGTGACCCATCTCTACTATCCAGAATTAGCGCGTCAGCTCTTTGGATTGGGAAATCAAGGAAAGTTTGGGTATTTTCACTGACATAATCAAATCCTGGAGTATCGGAGTTAACTATCGTCGGATCAAGAGCCTAATGATATCGCTTGATTGGTGAGGGAGTTCGTCAGGTTTATGAAGAAGTCCTCACACCAGCAGGACTTGGTAAGGTTAAGATCTTTACAGAACTAGGACGCTTTATGTTGGCACCTCATGGAATTTTAGTCACAAAAGTAACTCATAAAAAGAAAACCTACCGTACATATCTAGGAGTAGATGCCTCAGCTGTCAACCTGATGAGACCGCTATGTATGGTGCCTATCACCACATCAACAATATGATGCATCCTGATGGTCAGACTGAAGTGGTTGATGTTGTTGGTTCTCTTTGTGAAAACAACGACAAGTTTGCAGTTAATCGTGAACTACCTCAAACAGAAATTGGTGATTTGTTAGTCATTCATGATACAGGTGCGCATGGCTTCTCTATGGGTTACCAGTACAATGCCAAGCTTCGTTCGGCAGAAATTCTCTATACAGAGGATAGTGGAGCACGCTTGATCCGCCGAGCAGAGCGACCTGAGGACTATTTTGCGACTCTCTATGGCTTTGACTTTGACAAGGATTAGAATGAATTTTTGAAAATCATGAAAGTTGAAAGTGAAAAACAGATTGTTTTCTAAAAAATAGACAAAATCTATTGTTTTTCCTTTCAAGCGTGATATAATAAAATTATAAAACGGTTTCAAGGAAGGTGACGTTATGTCAGAAGAAACAATTGACTATGGACAAGTGACAGGAATGGTGCATTCGACAGAGAGTTTTGGGGCGGTAGATGGCCCTGGGATTCGTTTTATTGTCTTTTTGCAGGGCTGTCAGATGCGTTGCCAATATTGCCATAACCCAGATACTTGGGCTATGGAAACAAATAAATCTCGTGTACGAACAGTAGATGATGTTCTAGAAGAAGCGCTTCGTTATCGTGGTTTCTGGGGATGACAAGGGAGGTATCACAGTCAGTGGAGGAGAAGCCCTCTTGCAGATTGATTTCTTGATTGCCCTCTTTACTAAGGCAAAGGAAAAAGGTATCCACTGTACCTTGGATACTTGTGCCCTTCCTTTCCGAAACAAACCACGCTATCTAGAAAAGTTCAACAAGTTAATGGCCGTGACAGACTTGGTTCTCCTTGATATCAAGGAAATCAACGAAGCACAACACAAGATTGTAACCAGCCAAACCAACAAAAACATCTTGGCGTGTGCGCAGTACTTATCTGATATCGGAAAACCAGTTTGGATTCGTCACGTTCTTGTACCTGGATTGACAGACAGAGATGAGGATTTGATTGAACTTGGTAAGTTTGTAAAAACTCTCAAAAATGTTGATAAGTTTGAAATCTTGCCTTACCACACCATGGGTGAGTTCAAGTGGCGTGAACTTGGGATTCCATATTCCCTTGAAGGAGTTAAACCTCCAACAGCAGATCGCGTCAAGAATGCTAAAGAACTAATGGATACAGAAAGCTATCAAGATTACATGAAACGTGTACATGGATAAAATGAAAGAAGAGGTCGGGATTTTTTCTCGGCCTCTTTTCGACTATAGAAAAGGCTCAGCATTTAAGCTAAGCCTTTTATTTTTTATCTAGAATGTTGTTTTCCAGCATTGCGTTTTTTGTTTTTCTTCTTGTTAGAAGTTGTGATAGCTGTTGCTGGTTCAGGGGTTACATCTTTACGAGCGCCTGAAGTTTTGCTTGCTTTTGGTGGATTCTTAGCAAATTCTTCGCGTACTTTTTTACGAAGTTTTGGACGAACCATGTAGTTGATGATAAATTGTTGAAGAATCATCATGAAACCACCGACAACCCAGTAAAGTGTAACGCTGGCTGGTGAGAAGACAGAGAACACGACAATCATGAGAGGGCTCATATAGAGCATCTTCTTGATTTGTTCTCTTTGAGTTTCGTCCTCAACTCCATGTAAAGAAAGGAGTGATTGAAGATAGTAAAGGATACCAGCAAAGGCAACCAAAATCATACTTGGTGAGCCTAGAGGAATTCCTAGGTAGCTTGCTTGGGCAACTCCTTCAGTATGTTGGGCAGCAAAGTAGATAGCAGAGAAGAAAGGCATTTGAATGAGGATAGGGAAACATCCAACGCCGCCAAACATGCTGATGCCGTGCTCTTTTTGAGCAGCAAAGAGGGCTTGTTGGGCTTCTAGTTTTTCTTCTTGAGTCGTTGCTTCTTTCAGACGAGTTTGATGTGGCTCAAGGACGTCTTTGAGAGCGTTCATCTTCTCAGAGTGAAGCGTCGCCTTCCATGATTGGTAGATACCAAGTGGAAGGATAAGCAAGCGAACGATAATGGTTACGATGATAATACCAAGACCGAAGCCGAGACCTTGATCGGTGGCGAAGTATTTGATAGCTTCAGCCATAGGCGCTCCGATGGTATTCCAGATAAATCCGGTTGGCTGACCAGTTGCTTTATCAACCTGAACGCAACCTGTTAGAACTAATAGCATAGCCACTCCCATGGCCGAGAGGGCGATTCGTTTAATTGATTTCACTGTTTTTATTCCTTCTTTAAAAATTATACCTTTCTATTCTACTGTTTTTTTGGAAAATATACAATAGTTCTAGAGACCTAATTTGCGACTTTGAAGTCAGAATAGGATGGAAAGTTACTCAATTGAACGTCAAGATAGGTTACTTTTGAGAAGGGAGTTGGTCCTTTTCGGATTTCTTGGATGAACTTAGCCATAATGGCAGAAGACTCAGCCTGGGCCAGGATTTCAACTGTTCCGTCATCGTTGTTCCAGACACGACCAGTGATCCCGCCTAGTTCGAGCGCAAGGGTATAGACACCCCAACGAAAGCCAACACCCTGAACGCGTCCTTGTGCGATCATTTTGACCTTTTGCATACCAAACCTCCTTGATTGTGTTATAATACTCTTATGACTATTATAACCTCTAAAGCTAATTCTGTGGTGAAAAATGCCAAAAAATTACATCAAAAAAAATATCGGAAAACCTCTTACTTGATTGAGGGTTGGCACTTGTTTGAAGAAGCTGTTCAAGCTGGTGCAAAGATTGAGAAAATTTTTGCTCTGGTAGAGTATGGAGATAAACTGGTAGACTATCCTCAAACTGTCTTTGTAACCGAAGAAATTCTGCTTGATTTAGCAGATTCCCAAACGCCTCAGGGCATTGTTGCCATTGTTCAAAAGGAAGAGGACCAGTTGCCAGATTTGAGCCAAGGGAAGTATCTCTTTTTAGAAGATGTGCAGGATCCAGGAAATGTGGGGACCATGATTCGGACGGCAGATGCGGCAGGTTTTTCTGGAGTCATTGTTTCAAGCAAGTCAGCAGATATTTATAGCTTGAAGACTCTCCGATCCATGCAGGGCAGTCATTTTCATTTACCGATTTATCGGATGCCTGTTGAAACATTTGTAGAAGAGGCTAAAAAGGGCAATTTACCAATTCTGGCAACTACTTTGTCCCAAAAATCTAAAGATTATCGTGAGCTTGTTCAGCTAGAAGATTTTGCCTTGGTCATGGGGAATGAAGGTCAAGGCATTAGTCCATTCATGACAGACCAGGCAGACCAACTGGTTCATATCAGCATGAAAGGGCAAGCGGAAAGTCTCAACGTTGCCATTGCTGCAGGCATACTCATGTTTTATTTGAGTTAAAATAGTTTATTTTTGTTGTAATCAGTAAAAAGATTTCATAAGGAGAAAAAGATATGAATCAAACAATTATTCAAGAACGTTCTGGCTTGAATCAATTTTATGCAAAAGTATATGCTTTTGTAGGGATTGGGATCGCCTTATCTGCACTTGTTTCAGCCTTAATGTTAACAACCTTCCAAGACCTTCTTGTTCAGTTGATGCTTAACGCCCGCATATGGCTAATCGTGACAGGAGTAGTTGAAGTTGCCCTTGTCATTGCAGCCAGTAATATGGCTTATAAAAATAGCCCAGCAGCTCTTCCGATGTTTCTCATCTATTCAGTAGTGAACGGTTTCACTGAGTTTCATCGTGTCGCTCTATCTACCAGGAACAGTTCTAACGGCTTTTATTTCCAGCGCAGCCCTCTTCTTTGTCATGGCTATTATCGGAGTTGTGATTAAAAAGGACTTGAGTGGTATCGGACGTGCTTTGATTGGAGCCTTGGTAGGTCTCATTTTAGCTATGATTGTTAATGTATTCTTAAACAGTGGTCTCTTCGATTACATTATCAGTATTGTCATGGTTCTTGTTTTTGCAGGTTTGATTGCTTGGGATAACCAAAAGATTCGCTATGTTTATGAAGAATCAAATGGTCAAGTCGCTACAGGTTGGGCAATTTCTTTGGCGCTTAGCCTCTACCTTGACTTTATCAACCTCTTCCTTAGCTTCTTGCGTATCTTTGGAAGTGACGATTAATACTTTTAGAGCTCAAATGGGCTCTTTTTTTAAACTTTTACTTTTATTTTTACTGGTAAAAGGGTATAATCATCTTATTATTCAAAAGGAGAGATGTATGAAGAAAAGTTTTATCCATCAACAGGAAGAAATTTCCTTTGTAAAAAATACCTTTACTCAGTATTTGAAAGATAAATTAGAAGTTATAGAAGTGCAGGGACCAATCTTGAGTAAGGTTGGGGATGGGATGCAGGACAACCTTTCAGGGATTGAACATCCAGTTTCTGTTAAGGTTTTGCAAATCCCAGATGAAACCTATGAGGTAGTGCATTCCCTTGCTAAGTGGAAACGCCATACCTTGGCCCGTTTTGGTTTTGGTGAGGGGGAAGGACTCTTTGTTCACATGAAGGCTCTTCGTCCAGATGAAGATTCACTAGATGCGATTCACTCAGTCTATGTAGATCAGTGGGACTGGGAAAAAGTTATTCCAAACGGACAGCGCAATCTTGCCTATCTTAAAGAAACGGTAGAAAAGATTTATAAGGCTATTCGTTTGACAGAGTTAGCAGTAGAAGCACGCTACGATATTGAGTCAATTCTACCTAAACAAATTACCTTTATCCATACTGAAGAGTTGGTAGAACGCTACCCAGACTTGACACCAAAAGAACGTGAAAATGCTATCTGTAGGGAATTCGGTGCGGTCTTCTTGATTGGTATCGGTGGAGAATTGTCAGATGGAAAACCTCATGACGGACGTGCACCAGACTATGATGACTGGACAACTGAGTCTGAAAATGGCTATCATGGCTTGAATGGGGACATCCTTGTTTGGAATGATAATTTGGGTGCAGCCTTTGAATTGTCTTCAATGGGCATTCGTGTCGATGAAGATACTCTCCGTCGCCAAGTAGCTATTACAGGAGATGAAGACCGCCTTTCTTTGGAATGGCACAAAGCTCTCTTAAACGGTCTCTTCCCATTGACAATCGGTGGTGGGATTGGCCAATCTCGTATGGCTATGTTCCTGCTTCGTAAGAAGCACATCGGCGAAGTCCAAACCAGTGTTTGGCCGCAAGAAGTGAGAGATACCTACGAAAATATTCTTTAATCAATCGAGCCGTAAGGTTCGATTTTCTTTTTTTGATAAGAATTTGGTATAATATACGGTATGAAAATCGTATCAGGAATCTACGGTGGGCGTCCTTTAAAGACGCTGGACGGTAAAACAACTCGACCAACTTCAGATAAGGTAAGAGGAGCTGTTTTTAATATGATTGGTCCCTACTTTGAAGGAGGACGTGTGCTAGATCTTTATGCTGGCAGTGGTGGTCTATCCATCGAAGCAGTCTCAAGAGGGATGTCCAGTGCCGTTCTGGTCGAGAGGGATCGTCGAGCCCAGAATATAGTCGCAGAAAATATCCGAATGACTAAGGAAACCTCTAAGTTTCAATTGTTGAAATGGAGTCTAGCCGTGCACTGGAGCAGGTAGACGGTGTCTTTGATCTAATTTTTTTAGATCCTCCCTATGCAAAAGAACAAATCGTATCTGACATTGAAAAAATGGCGGAGAGAAATCTTTTTTCAGAAGATGTCATGGTGGTTTGCGAAACAGATAAATCAGTAGAACTTCCAGAAGAAATTGCTTGTTTGGGTATCTGGAAGGAAAAAATATATGGGATTAGTAAGGTGACGGTTTATGTCAGATAAGATTGGGCTATTTACAGGTTCCTTTGATCCGATGACCAATGGACATTTGGATCTCATTGAGCGTACAAGTAAGCTCTTTGATCAATTGTATGTGGGAATTTTTTATAATCCTCATAAAACAGGATTTTTACCGATAGAGAGCCGAAAGAAAACTGTTGAAAAAACAGTGGCACATCTAGAGAATGTCCAAGTCATAGCTTCTCACGATGAATTAGTCGTTGATGTTGCTAGAAGATTAGGTGCAGAGATCTTGGTGCGTGGCTTGCGTAATGCAACAGATCTTCAGTATGAAGCTAGTTTTGATTTTTACAACCATCAACTAGCGGGAGAAATGGAGACAATCTATCTCCACAGTCGGCCGGAGCATGTTTACATCAGCTCTTCGGCTGTGAGAGAACTATTGAAATTTGGTCAAGATATCAGCGGGTATGTACCAAATGCTGTTCTAGAGGAGTTAAACAATGAAGAAAAAAACTAGATGGCCCTTATATCTCATTATTGGGCTCATTATCACTTTTATCGCTTTTACGGTGCCCCTGCCTTATTATATCGAGGTGCCAGGAACTTCTGAAGATATTCGAAAGGTTTTACAAGTTAATAACCAACCTGACCAAGAGGAAGGTTCCTACCAATTTGTGACGGTTGGAGTTAAGCACGCTAGAATGGTTGACTTGTTTTATGCCTGGCTAACTCCTTTTACGGACATACATAGTGCCAAAGAGATGACGGGTGGTTCATCAGATGCAGAATTTATGAGAATCAACCAGTTTTACATGGAAACTTCGCAAAACATGGCCAAATATCAAGGTCTGAAGACGGCTGGTAAGGAAATAGAGCTCAAATATCTGGGTGTCTATGTTTTGACTGTAACAGATAACTCGACTTTCAAGGGAGTTCTTAATATTGCTGACACCGTGACAGCTGTCAATGATAAGACTTTTGAGAGTTCCAAGGAGATGGTTGACTACGTTAATTCTCAAACTCTAGGTGATCAGGTTAAGGTTACTTATGAGGAGGATGGAAAAGTCAAAGACTGCCGAAGGAAAGATCATTACTCTAGAAAATGGGAAAAATGGTATCGGAATAGGCTTGATTGACCGCACAGAAGTATCTAGTGATGTGCCAATCAAGTTTTCAACTGCAGGCATTGGTGGTCCTAGTGCTGGGATGATGTTTAGTCTATCCATCTATACGCAAATTGCAGATCCCACTCTTCGAAATGGACGCATCATTGCTGGTACAGGAAGTATCGACAGAGATGGGAATGTTGGTGATATTGGTGGAATTGATAAAAAGGTTGTGGCCGCAGCTAAGAAAGGAGCAACTGTATTCTTTGCTCCTAACAATCCAGTAACTGAAGAAGCTAAAAAGCAAATCCAAATGCCAAGAGTAATTATGACACAGCTCTCGAAGCAGCTCAAATGATTAAAACAGACATGAAAATCGTTCCAGTCAAAACGCTTCAAGATGCGATTGACTATTTGAAAAACAATCCCTAAACAGTAGGCAAATCCCTAAACTAGCGTAGAAAAAAAGAAGATGGTATAATAGGCAAATGATTCAATTGTTTTTTACCCTTAGTAGTCATATGTTTTTTGTCTACCTAGTCTTTCAGCTCTTGAAAGATTTGGTCAGATGGGATCAAATTTTGAAGGTGACAAAGGATAATGCGAAGAAGGTTCGACTCTTGGTAGTATTGTGTAGTATCGGTTTAGGATATCTGATTAGTTCCTTTTTCCTAAATCTCTACCAACTTTGGCAAGAAGCAGTTAGAACGTTATTCTAAAATTGTAAGTGAAGGAAAATACTCTATGGAAAAAATTGTAGTTCAAGGTGGCGATAATCGTTTGGTTGGAAGTGTCACCATCGAGGGCGCAAAAAATGCAGTTTTGCCACTGCTTGCAGCAACTATTTTAGCAAGTGAAGGAAAAACGGTCTTAAAAAATGTTCCTATTTTATCGGATGTTTTTACCATGAATCAGGTGGTTCGTGGATTAAATGCGAAAGTAGACTTTGATCAAGAAGCACATATTGTTGAAGTTGATGCTACTGGAGACATCACCGAAGAAGCACCTTATAAGTATGTCAGCAAGATGCGTGCTTCAATTGTAGTATTGGGGCCAATCTTGGCTCGTGTAGGACATGCTAAAGTTTCGATGCCAGGTGGCTGTACTATCGGTAGTCGCCCTATCGACCTTCACCTAAAGGGACTCGAAGCGATGGGGGCTCAAATTACTCAAACGGCAGGATATATCGAAGCTAAGGCAGAACGCTTGCACGGAGCTCACATTTACATGGACTTCCCAAGTGTAGGAGCTACTCAAAACTTGATGATGGCGGCAACTCTTGCTAACGGTGTGACAGTCATTGAAAATGCTGCGCGTGAACCTGAGATTGTCGACTTGGCTGTTCTCCTAAATAAAATGGGTGCCAAGGTCAAGGGGGCAGGAACAGAAACTGTGACGATTACTGGTGTTGAGCAACTACATGGTGCGACCCACAATGTTGTACAGGACCGTATTGAAGCAGGTACCTTCATGGTAGCAGCTGCCATTACAGGTGGAGATGTCTTGATTCAAGATGCCATCTGGGAACACAATCGTCCCTTGATTGCTAAATTATTGGAAATGGGTGTTGAAGTCATCGATGAGGACGAAGGAATTCGTGTACGTTCTCAGAGGGATAAGCTAAAGGCTGTTCACGTTAAGACACTTCCACATCCAGGATTTCCGACAGATATGCAAGCGCAGTTCACTGCTCTGATGACCGTTGCTCAAGGTGAGTCAACTATGGTAGAGACTGTATTTGAGAATCGTTTTCAACATTTAGAGGAAATGCGTCGTATGGGTTTGCACTCTGAAATCATCCGTGATACAGCCCGTATTATCGGCGGACAGCGACTCCAAGGTGCAGAAGTTCTATCGACAGACTTACGTGCCAGTGCAGCCTTGATTTTGACAGGCTTGGTAGCTGAAGGCGAAACAGTTGTAGGAAAGCTTGTCCATTTAGATAGAGGTTACTACCGTTTTCATGAAAAATTAGCCCAGTTAGGAGCTAAGATTGAACGGGTAAGTGTGGAAACTGATGAAGATGAATAAACAATCCAAATATGTCTTACGTCGCTTTATCCTAGTAATTGTAGTATTACTACTAGGAGTCTTAGCTCTTGCTATTGGTTTGATGATTGGCTATGGTATTCTAGGAAAAGGTCAAGATCCTTGGGCTATTTTTAGCACCAGCAAAAATGGCAAGAACTCATCGCAAAAATTTACAGGAAAATAGGCTGGGAGACCAGTCTTTTTCTAGGAAGTGAAATGAAGGAGAAAGTATGAACAAAAAAACAAGGCAGGCCCTAATTGGCCTCTTGCTCTTTTTGCTCTTGTCAGCAGGAAGCTACTATATTAAACAAATGCAGTCTTCCAACACTGCACCACAAACACAAGTAAAACAAAAATCACAGTCGTCTGATACTCCAAGTCAAGAACTGGCTGAAAGTGTACTGACCGATTCAGTTAAAAAACAAATTAAGGGTACTCTAGAGTGGAATAGCGCAGGAGCCTTTATTGTCAATAACAATACAACCAATCTAGACGCCAAGGTTTCAAGTAAACCCTATGCGGATAATAAAAACAAAAGACTGTAGGAGGAGAGACAGTTCCCACAGTAGCGAATGCAATCATGTCAAAAAGCGACCAGACAGTACAAGGACCGTGAAGAAACTGGCAATGGTTCAACATCTTGGACGCCTGCGGGTTGGCATCAGGTTAAGAATCTAAAAGGAAGTTACAACCATGCGGTCGATAGAGGGCATTTGTTGGGCTATGCCTTAATCGGTGGTTTAGATGGCTTTGATGCTTCTACTAGCAATCCTAAAAACATTGCCGTACAGACAGCTTGGGCAAACCAAGCGCGTGCAGAAGATTCTACAGGCCAAAACTATTATGAAAGTCTGGTTCGAAAAGCTCTAGATCAAAACAAACGAGTGCGTTACCGTGTGACGTTGCTCTATGCGTCTGAGGAAGACTTGGTGCCGTCCGCATCGCAGATTGAAGCCAAGTCCTCTGATGGGGAGTTGGAGTTTAATGTCGTTATTCCAAATGTCCAAAAGGGAATTCAGTTAGATTACCGAACAGGTGAGGTCACAGTCACAAAAAATAGCTAATTGATCAAGAGGTTGAGGAAAAATCCCAACCTCGTTTTTTATTAGTCATGAACTGTAGAAACGATTGCTTGTTTTTTGCTCTTCTGATTTTAAAGAGCTTTTTTGAAGATTCACAAGGCTTGAACTAGGGCGTCGAGACTTGGATTGCAGCTCTCTATTCAGCGCCCCTTTATCATAGAAATTGAAAATTAATGTGTAAAAATTGGAAAATATGGTATAATGGTTTCAATTATACTTTTTAGGAGAAGGAAAATGGAAGACCCGAGCAGTCAGGATTTGTTACTGCAATTTGTTTTATTAGTTGTTTTGACCTTTTTAAATGCCTTTCTCAGCAACAGAAATGGCCATGGTTTCACTTAGTCGTTCACGTGTTGAGCAAAAAGCTGAGGAGGGAGATAAACGCTATATCCGTTTACTAAAGGTACTTGAAAACCCCAATCACTTTTTATCAACCATTCAAGTTGGTATCACCTTAATTACGATCTTGTCAGGGGCTAAACTAGCAGATTCACTTGGAGAGTTGATCGCCTCTTGGATGGGAAATAGCGAAACTGCCTATGCGGTAGCTAGCTTCTTATCATTAGCTTTCTTGACCTATATTTCAATTGTTTTTGGTGAGCTTTATCCCAAGCGAATTGCTCTAAATCTTAAGGATGCCTTGGCTATCCGAACAGTACCGTTTATTATTGCTCTTGGTAAGATTGTGAGTCCCTTCGTTTGGATGCTCTCAGCATCAACTAATCTCTTGAGTCAATTGACACCGATGACATTTGACGATGCAGATGAAAAAATGACTCGTGATGAGATTGAGTACATGTTGTCTAAGAGTGAAGAAACCTTGGATGCTGATGAAATCGAAATGTTACAAGGTGTTTTCTCGCTAGACGAGCTCATGGCACGTGAAGTCATGGTTCCTCGAACAGATGCCTTCATGGTTGACATTCAAGATGATACTCAGACGATTATTGAAAGCATCTTAAAACAAAACTTTTCTCGTATTCCTGTTTATGATGGAGATAAGGACAATGTTATTGGATTGATTCATACTAAGAGTCTCCTTAAAGAAGCCTTTGCCAGCGGGTTTGACAATATTGTCTGGAGGCGAATCTTACAAGATCCACTCTTTGTACCTGAAACTATTTTTGTGGATGATTTGTTAAAAGAGTTGAGAAATTCCCAAAGACAGATGGCAATTCTTCTTGATGAATATGGGGGAATGGCTGGTTTGGTTACTCTTGAGGATTTACTTGAAGAGATTGTTGGTGAAATAGATGATGAAACTGACCGAGCTGAGGTCTATGTTCACACTATTGGCGAAAATATCTATATCGTCCAAGGGACAATGAATTTAAATGACTTCAATGACTACTTTGATGTTGAACTTGAAAGTGATGATGTAGATACGATTGCAGGTTACTATTTGACCGGTGTGGGAACTATTCCAACATCAGAAAAACTTAGTTATGAGTTAGAAAGTAGCAATAAGCATATCACTCTAACCAATGATAAGGTCAAAAATGGACGTGTAACCAAGCTTAAGGTTCAAATCCAAGAACTAGAATCAGAAGAAGAAACAGAATAAAACAAAAGCTTTATCAGAGCAGAACTGATAAAGCTAGAACGAAGACAAACCAAAATGGTTTGTCTTTTTTCGTTTTCAAAATAGTTTGGTCTCATCATCTGATATTCCATTCAAAATCTGTATTGAGAAATAAAAGTATTCCTATCCATTTCACTAATTTTTGATATTTAAACACGCCAAAGCAAGCCCAACCTGATCCCATTTTGGACTTTCCTTTCTCTCTCGTGTATCCCAAATTATGGTATTCTTAGCCGTTCCAAAGAGTCGTTCAACTGTTTCTATACTCTATAGAGCTCTTTCCATTTCTATTTGATGACGAACTCCCCGCCCACCATAATGATATACGGAATGCAGAACCACACCTGGATCGTCGTTAGATTTTCTTTTCCTTAGCTTCACTCTTTTGCGGCTTTAAGGACTCGTGTCCTATCTAAATCAATCTCAACTGCCAATTGTTCACTCATAAATTTAGCTTGTTGGTCTACCATTTCCTTACGATACTTGTGACTATTAGCCGCCGCTTTGATATGGGTACCATCCACAAATATTTCAGAAGGATCAATTAAGCCAGCATACAAAGCTTGGCTGAGAACTTGGGAAAAAATCTCAGAAATGAGTTCTTTATCTTGAAAACGACGGCTGTAATTCTTTCCATAGGTAGTAAAATGAGGGACCTTATCATCTAAAGTTAGTCCAAGAAACCAACGATAGGCCACATTTACTTCAATATCTTTCATGGTTTGGCGCATGGAACGAATACCATAAAAACATTTAATCAAAGGAATTTTGACTAGCATGACGGGATCAAGACTAGGACGACCATTATCTGGACTATAGGTATCTTCTACCAAGTCATAGATAAAGTCAAAATCAACCTTTGAATCTACTTGTCGAAGAAAGTGATCTTTGGGGACCAATTCGTCTATTGTATAGAAACCATATTGCTTACGGTTATAATCAGGTTTTTCTTTGTGAAACATAGGAACACCTCACAACTTTTCTTACCTCTATTATACGACTTTACAAAAAGAAAAGCCCTTAGAAACTTAGGTTCTAAGGACTTTGTCTTCAATCTGAAGCTTTATCAGAGCAGAACTGATAAAGCTTTTCTAGTAGTAAAAAAGAAAAGACTCCTGTAGGAGCCTTTGATAATATAGAGGCGGTAGACGGATTTGAACCGACGATCAAGCTTTTTGCAGAGTCAGTGCCTTACCACTTGGCTATACCGCCTTAACTTTTATTATTATACCTTTTAAATTAAATCGTCAATAGTTTCTTTTCTGAAAATGTAAGTTTTCCCTCAAGCTTATCAGATGGTATGCGACAAAATATTCTTGAAAAATCTGTTTACTTTTTGAAAGGGATTATGGTATAATCAACAGTATCTCAATAATCTAATAGAGGAGTTAACTAAAACATGAGTCGGATTTTTGCGGTAGCAGGGGTTGCCTCCCACTTTGCAACAGGCGTTCTCGCAGCTTGTGGCTCTTCAAAATCATCAAATGCTGAAGCGCTTTCAAAAGCATATGGTTATGTATACACCGCTGATCCAGAAATATTCTATCTTGGTAAACAAAGTACAAAAGTTGTTACCAAATGGTAATGATGGACTTTACAATGACCAATATGGCAATTGACTCCAGCAGTCGCTGAAGACTAGTCAGTGGTCTCAAGATGGATTGATATACACTTATAGATCTGTAAAGGTGTAAATGCCTACATCTGATGGGTAAGAATATGCAGAAGGCAATTGCAAAAGAGTCTCAAACAATCTGTTAAAAAGTTCTGGTAAGAAAATGTATTAATGAGACTAACAAGTAACAAAGTGATGAATTATTTAACATCACTTATTATGCTCCAAGAAATGTAATTAGCTGAGGACGGGGATCTACTATGTTGTTGATGAATCCAGACGCACAAGATTCATCAACTTACCTTTGAGGTCTGTAAACAAGTAATAGCGAGCAAACAAAACTTACATGGGCTATGATAATCCATCAAACCCAGCGGTTGCTCAAGTTGGTTTGGAGATCGCTTATAAGTTGCCTAAAGAAGCTGGTGGTGAAACAACTGATCCACTAAACGTTATGAGAAATATGCAGCAGCCTGGGCTGTTGATAGATACCTATCATTCCTTCCAGCTTGGCACACCTATGGGAGTTGGCACCAAAGTGTTCCTGTGTAGTACCATCTCAGCCTCTTACACTCAATCTAGTGATAAAAGTCTGTGATGTATACTTCCAAGCAATTTTAAATTGCAAGTTTTCAATACTGTAACAAACTATGGAGTAACAGAAGCCTGTGAAAATGGCTCAAATAGAAAAGCTTTCGAATCAAATGAAAGCCTAAAAGAGTTAGCTGAGAGTCAGTGTGTGAAATAAATAATGCTCATCAGAACTTTCTCTCCTGTTGAGTTCTTTGGGATTTAAAAGGAAATAATATGAAAATATGCTTTATGCGTGAGTTCATTGCCATTTCATTTTCTTAGTAATGACCCGATCATGTACAATCATCTGCCGATGGTCCCATTGAAGTTGATCTCTCAAACAAGATACAATTAACTATACCAAACGGAATAAATTTGGCTGATAAACGATAACGGAAAAATACCGTTTTGAGCGGCGGGTTATATCGAATAATATTACGACACGAAAGAGTTATATGAAAAAGCTAGTAAAATGATTCTTCTAATAGCAGTAGGATGTAAACAGATAGCAAAATAGTTATATTCATGAAAAAGAGCATCCAACAACTTGTAATGGTTGACCTTGTGAGTTGCTGGAGTGGACAATTCTATTACACGTGAAATTTAAATTTTGAACGTGTGTTCAAATTTAAGCAAACTGCTTGATATTGACCACAAACAAGACCTAGCATCCAGAAAATCAAACTTAGAGCGTTATTTGCGTTTTGAGAATGGACCCTTGCCATCGGCTGGTCTCTCAGGGTTCAGTACTAAACATAAATACCTCTTTGTAATTTCAAATAGCTTCAGTCTCGGCTCCAGTTCACCAAAACTTTGTCAACTTGAACCTAGAGATTCTTACCCAAATACATGCTTAACACTGGTACTTCAGGTTATTACACAAGGACAAGGACAAACAAAGACTCTGAAGTCCAATTCCAACTGGTAAGAAAAACATCACTGTTGTAATACTTACTGCCCACGATTTGTCAGTAGTTCGCTCTTATCTTGATCGTATCGCGGTAATTTATAAGGGTGTTGGGCCAAGGCTGGCTGAGACTGAAGAATTGCTTCATCAATCCAGTTCATCCATATACAAGCTGGCTGCCACTTATCAGCCGTTCCTATTCCAGACCCAATCTGGAATGTAAAAAGTTTGAAAGTCTATGATCCAGATCAACATGACTATGAAACTGATAAACCTTTCTGTAGAAATTCGCCTAGTCACTTTTGGTGTTTTGGGGCAAACAAGCAGAGTTAAACGCTATAAAGATTTGAAATAAGAAAGAGTTTTGGTAAATCTTGATATGAGTCAACCCCATTAAGGTTATGAAGTTTTTGCCTTTTGTAAAGAACACTAGATTAAAGATATGAAATTTGTGAAATAGGAGAAGAAAACGATCAGAACTATTAATGTTCCAGCTTTGAAGGCGGTGACGATGTGAAGAAGCCGCTGTCGCGAAGTTCCAGAAATAGATGATGTGGAAGAAAACCTATCGGGAACTATTAACGAAGTTCCAGCTTTTGAAGGTAAAAGAATGGCGAAGAAGCCGCGGTCCATGAAGTTCTGCAAATAGATGTGAAGAATCCACCAGGAACTATTAATGTTCCAGCCTTGAAGGTGGCGTGATGGGCGAAGCGCTGCTATTCGGTGAAATTTAGAAATAGAGGGTTGACCAGGAACTATTAACGAAGTTCCAGCCTTCGAAGGTGGGGTTAATGGTGCCGAAGCAGCCGTTCATGATGTTCCAGCCTTTGAAGGCGGTGTGAACGGCGAAGAAGCGCTGTTCGAAGTTCCAGCCTTTGAAGGTGGCGTGAACGGCGAAGAAGCCGCTGTTCATGAAGTTCCAGAAATAGATGTGAAAATCCATCGGGAACTATTAACGAAGTTCCGGAATTTGAAGGTGGCGTCAATGCAGTAGAATCCGCTCATTTAGAAACTCCAGAGTATGCAGGCAGCGTCAATGGGTGGAATCCGCTCAGTTGAAGTTCCGAAATTGAAGGTGGCGTCAATGCAGTGAATCCGCTCAGTTAGAAACTCCAGAGTATGCAGGCAGCGTCAATGGGTGGAATCCGCTCCATAGGGGTTCTTTGAAACTCCAAATTATGCAGGCAGCGTCAATGGTGGAATCCGCTCAGTTAGAAGTTCCAGAATACACAGGTGGCGTAAATGGGGTGGAATCTGCTAAGTTAGAGGTTCCAGAATATACAGGCAGCGTTAATGCAGTAGAATCCGCTCAGTTAGAAACTCCAGAATACACAGGTGGTGTAAATGGGGTGGAATCTGCTAGTTAAGTTCCAGAATAAGGCGGCGTCAACGAACTAGAAGTTACAAGTGCAGAAGTTCCAGCCTTTGCAGGTGGTGTAAACAATACTGAAGCAGCCGTCCAAGGGTTCTAGACTATAAGGGCGACCAGTCTATTGTGACTCAGGCTATGGCACAAGATCACTTATCAAGCACCTGCAGCGCGTCAACATCTTCTTCCTGAAACAGGAAGTGAAGATGGGGCTCCTCTTGTAACTGTAGGACTGCTAGGTATGATCTTAGGCATGTTTACTATGGGCAAGAAAAAAGAAGGGCAATGAAATAGTTAAAACCAACGAAATTCATCGAGTAATCTTGTGTGGTAAATAGTGGCAAAAACATTCAGTAAAAATCTAGTTAAAAATTTTTGGAAGCCTTGCATTTTTCAGATAATATAGTATATTTATTATACTGCAGAAACTCTAGGTAAAATTTTTGCATAGTTTGAGCCTTATTTTATTTTCAAAAAATGTAAGCGATTTCTCTAAAAGAACTTACCCAAAAATAAATAGCTTAGGAGCAGAGTTTTTAAGCTAGGGAATCAAACAAAAAATGTCGCCAGCTAAAGCTGGGCTTGGGCAGTAGCTGACTGCTCTAGAATAGTAGGAGTATTTGATGAAACAATATTTTTTAGAAAAAGGTAGAATATTTAGTATTCGTAAACTGACTGTTGGTGTTGCTTCTGTCGCAGTTGGTCTTGCTTTTTTTGCTTCTGGGAATGTTGCGGCTAGTGAACTTGTGACAGAACCAAAACTTGAAGTAGATAGTCAAGCAAAAGAAGTGGCAGATACAAGCAAGGAAACTCCAGAAGCTGTCAAAGAAGTGGCTGAAAAACCAGCTCCTCTTGCAGAAAATGCAGTAGAAGAATCAGGTGATTTACTCCCTGAAGAAATTCCTGATCGTGCTTATCCTGATACGCCAGTGAAAAAAATGGATACTTCAGCCATTGTTTCAGAGAAAGAAAGTCCACAAGTAGAGACTAAGAGCATTTTGAAACCTACAGAAGTGGCTCCATCTGAAGGTGAAAAAGAAAATAGAGCCATTATCAATGGCGGGCAAGACCTTAAGCATATCAATTATGAAGGTCAACCAGCTACATCAGCAGCGATGGTTTATACAATTTTCAGTTCACCTCTAGCAGGTGGTGGAACTCAGCGTTACCTCAATTCTGGCTCTGGTATCTTTGTGGCTCCAAACATCATGTTGACAGTGGCTCATAATTTCTTGAAGAAGGATGCCGAAACCAATGCTGGTAATATCTTAGGTGGTGACACTGCTAAGTTCTATTACAATGTAGGTTCAAATTCTGCTAAGAATAATTCTTTACCAACTTCAGGAAAAACTGTTTTGTTCCAAGAAAAGGACATCCATTTCTGGAATAAAGAAAAGTTTGGTGAAGGGTACAAAAATGACCTAGCCTTGGTTGTGGCTCCAGTTCCAGTACAGATTGCCAGCCCAAATAAGGCAGCAACCTTTACTCCGTTAGCAGAGCATCGGGAATACAAAGCTGGAGAACCTGTGAGCACAATTGGCTATCCTACAGATTCAACTTCTCCAGAATTGAAGGAACCAATCGTACCTGGTCAATTGTATAAGGCTGATGGTGTTGTTAAAGGTACTGAAAAGTATGATGATAAGGGAACAGTTGGTGTTACTTATCGTTTGACTTCTGTATCAGGTCTTTCAGGTGGAGGTATCCTCAACGGTGATGGTAAAGTTATCGGTATTCACCAACGGGGTACAGTTGATAATGCGAACATTCCTGAAAAAGACCGTTTCGGTGGAGGTCTTGTCCTATCTCCAGAACAACTAGCATGGGCTAAAGGCATCATTGATAAATACGGTGTTAAAGGCTGGTATCAAGGCGATAACGGTAGCCGTTATTATTTCACTCCAGAGGGAGAAATGCTCAGAAATAAGACAGCAGTTATTGGCGAAAATAAATACTCTTTCGATGAAAGCGGTGTAGCAACTCTCCTTGAAGGTGTTGAATATGGACGAGTTGTTATCGAACACGTAGACCAGAAAGATAATCCAGTCAAAGAAAACGATACTTTTGTTGAAAAGACAGAAGTTGGAGCTCAATTTGACTATAACTATAAAACAGAAATTGAGAAGACTGACTTCTACAAGAAGAATAAAGACAAATATGAGATTGTCTCAATTGACGGAAAAGCTGTCAACAAGCAACTAAAAGATGCTTGGGGAGATGATTATAGCGTTGTGAGCAAGGCTCCTGCAGGAACACGCGTCATCAAGGTTGTTTATAAGGTCAATAAGGTTCCTTCGACGTTCGTTACCGCTTGAAAGGTACAGATCAAGAATTGGCACCTGCAACTGTTGACAACAACGAAGGGAAAGAATATGAAGTTTCCTTTGTTCACAGATTCCAAGCTAAAAAGAAATCACGGGCTACCGTGCAGTAAATGCAAGTCAAGAAGCTACCATCCAACACAAAGGAGTGAATCAAGTTATTTTTGAATACGAAAAAATTGAAGATCCAAAACCAGTAACACCAGTCACTCCAGTAGTGGATCCAAAAGATGAAGAAACAGAAATTGGAAACTATGGACCGCTGCCAAGTAAGGCTCAATTGGACTACCACAAGGAAGAATTGGCCGCCTTCATCCACTATGGTATGAATACTTATACCAACTCTGAGTGGGGGAACGGTAGAGAAAATCCTCAAAACTTTAACCCAACTAACCTTGATACAGACCAGTGGATTAAGACTTTGAAGGATGCCGGATTCAAACGAACAATCATGGTTGTAAAACACCACGACGGTTTTGTGATTTATCCATCTAAATACACAGACCACACGGTTGCTGCTAGTCCATGGAAAGATGGTAAGGGAGACCTTCTCGAAGAAATCTCTAAATCAGCGACTAAGTATGACATGAATATGGGTGTTTACCTATCACCATGGGATGCCAACCATCCTAAATATCATGTTGCAACTGAGAAAGAGTACAATGAATACTATCTCAACCAACTCAAGGAAATCCTTGGCAATCCTAAATACGGAAACAATGGTAAATTTATCGAAGTATGGATGGATGGTGCGCGTGGTAGCGGAGCTCAAAAAGTAACTTATACCTTTGATGAGTGGTTCAAGTACATCAAGGAAGCTGAAGGAGATATCGCTATCTTCTCTGCACAACCGACAAGTGTACGTTGGATTGGTAATGAACGTGGTATCGCAGGAGATCCAGTTTGGCATAAGGTCAAGAAAGCTAAAATCACTGATGATGTTCGAAATGACTATCTCAACCACGGAGATCCAGATGGTGATATGTACTCTGTAGGTGAAGCAGACGTTTCTATCCGTTCAGGTTGGTTCTACCATGATAATCAACAACCAAAAATCAATCAAAGATTTGATGGATATCTACTTCAAGTCTGTTGGTCGTGGAACGCCACTTCTACTCAATATTCCACCTAATAAAGAAGGTAAATTCGCAGATGCAGATGTCGCTCGTTTGAAAGAATTTCGAGCAACCTTGGATCAAATGTATGCGACTGACTTTTGCTAAAGGGTGCAACTGTAACTGCAAGCTCTACTCGTAAGAATCACTTGTATCAAACAAGCAACCTAACAGATGGTAAGGATGATACTAGCTGGGCACTAGCAAATGATGCTAAGACAGGTGAATTTACTGTTGATCTTGGTCAAAAGAGACGCTTTGACGTGATTGAACTCAAAGAAGATATCGCTAAAGGTCAGCGTATCTCTGGATTCAAGGTTGAAGTTGAACTCAATGGCCGTTGGGTACCATACGGTGAAGGCTCAACTGTTGGTTATCGTCGCCTTATCCAAGGTCAACCAGTAGAAGCACAAAAGATTCGTGTGACTATTACTGGTGCGCAAGCGACTCCTATTTTGACAAACTTCTCTGTTTATAAGACACCAAGCAGTATCGAGAAGACAGATGGTTACCCTCTTGGATTGGACTACCATTCAAATACAACAGCAGATAAAGCAAATACAACTTGGTATGACGAATCTGAAGGTATCCGCGGAACATCTATGTGGACTAACCAAAAAGATGCAAGCGTAACTTACCGTTTCAACGGAACTAAGGCTTATGTCGTATCTACAGTGGATCCAAACCACGGTGAAATGTCTGTTTATGTGGATGGTCAAAAGGTTGCAGACGTACAAACCAATAATGCAGCTCGTAAACGTAGCCAGATGGTTTATGAAACAGATGACTTGGCTCCAGGTGAACATACCATCAAACTTGTTAACAAAACTGGCAAAGCTATTGCAACTGAAGGTATCTACACGCTCAACAATGCTGGTAAAGGTATGTTTGAGTTGAAAGAAACAACCTATGAAGTTCAAAAAGGACAACCAGTTACTGTAACCATTAAACGTGTTGGTGGTAGCAAGGGAGCTGCGACAGTTCATGTTGTGACTGAGCCAGGAACAGGGGTTCACGGTAAGTTTATAAAGATACAACAGCTGATTTGACCTTCCAAGATGGTGAAACAGAAAAGACTTTGACAATTCCGACAATTGACTTTACTGAACAAGCTGATTCAATCTTTGACTTTAAAGTGAAAATGACTAGCGCTTCAGACGATGCCTTGCTTGGATTTGCAACTGAAGCAACTGTTCGAGTAATGAAGGCTGAATTGCTTCAAAAAGATCAAGTAAGTCACGATGATCAGGCCAGTCAACTTGACTATAGCCCAGGTTGGCACCATGAAACCAATTCTTCTGGTAAATATCAAAACACTGAGTCTTGGGCATCATTTGGTCGTTTGACTGAAGAGCAAAAGAAAAATGCTAGCGTAACAGCCTACTTCTACGGTACAGGTCTTGAAATCAAAGGTTTTGTTGATCCTGGACATGGTATCTACAAGGTAACTCTGGATGGTAAAGAACTTGAGTATCAAGATGGTCAAGGAAATGCCTCTGATGTCAATGGCAAGAAGTACTTCAGTGGTACAGCAGCTACACGTCAAGGCGATCAGACTCTCGTTCGTTTGACTGGTCTAGAAGAAGGTTGGCATGCTGTAACCTTGCAATTGGATCCAAAACGAAATGATACCTCTAGAAATATTGGTATCCAAGTTGACCAGTTCATCACCCGTGGTGAAGATAGCGCTCTTTATACCAAAGAAGAATTAGTTCAAGCTATGAAGAACTGGAAGGATGAATTGGCTAAATTTGACCAAACATCCTTGAAAAACACTCCAGAGGCGCGTCAAGCCTTCAAATCAAACTTGGACAAATTATCAGAACAACTTTCCGCAAGCACTGTCAATGCGCAAGAGTTGATGCTGACAGCCACAACCTTACAAGCTATCCTTGATAAAGAAGACAACTACGGTTCAGATGACACACCGACACCAGACCAGCCAGAGGAGCCGAACTACGACAAGGCTATGGCAAGTCTGGCAGAAGCGATTGAAAGAAAGACTAAAGAACTTGGCGATGATAAGGAAGCTAAGAAGAAATTAGTTGAGTTGGCCGAACAAGCTCTTACTGCTATCCAGGAAGCTAAGACTCAGGATGCAGTAGATAAGGCTTTGGAAAATGCTCTAGCTGGTATTAATCAGCTTCAAGCGACTCCAAAAGAGGATCCAAAACCAGAAGAACCAAGCAAACCAGAAGAGCCTAAGCTTGACTACGATAAAGCTATGGCAAGTCTGGCAGAAGCAATTGAAAGAAAAGACTAAAGAACTTGGTGACGATAAAGAAGCTAAGAAGAAACTTGTAGAACTTACAGAGCAAGCTATCGCAGCTGATTCAAGAAGCTAAAACTCAGGATGCAGTAGATAAGGCTTTGGCAACTGGTCTAGCTGCTATCAATCAGCTTCAAAGCAACTCCGAAAGAGGATCCAAAAACCAGAAGAGCCAAGCAAACCAGAAGAGTCTAAAGTTGACCGTCATAAAGCGATTGCAGAATTGGCTGCAGCAGTCGAGAAAAAGCTGCTGAACTTGTCGATGATGTAGCTGCACAGGAAAAACTGGTTGAACTTGGAGAACAAGCCCTTACTGCCATCAGAGACGCTAAGACTCAGGATGCGGTAGACAAAGCCTTGCAAGCAGCTCTAACTTCTATCAACCAACTTCAAGCGACTCCAAAAAGAGGAACCAAAACCAGAGCCACCAGCACAGCCGGGAAGAGCCTAAGATTGACTATGATAAGGCTATGGCAAGCTTGGCAGAAGCTATTCAAAAACAAGAGCAAGGAACTAGGGTAGCGATAAAGAAGCTAAGAAGAAACTAGTTGAGTTGTCCGAGCAAAGCAATCGCAGCGATTGAAGCAGCTAAGACTCAGGATGCGGTAGACAAAAGCCTTGCAAGCAGCTCTAACTTCTATCAACCAACTTCAAGCGACTCCAAAAGAGGAACCAAAACCAGAGCCACCAGCTCAGCCGGAAGAGCCTAAGATTGACTATGATAAGGCTATGGCAAGCTTGGCAGAAGCTATTCAAAACAAGAGCAAGGAACTAGGTAGCGATAAAGAAGCTAAGAAGAAACTAGTTGAGTTGTCCGAGCAAGCAATCGCAGCGATTGAAGCAGCCAAGACTCAGGATGCGGTAGACAAAGCCTTGCAAGCAGCTCTAACTTCTATCAACCAACTTCAAGCGACTCCGAAAGAGGAAGTAAAACATTCAACAGTTCCAGCTGAAGGAGATAAGGTCTTAGTTCAAACGCAACCAAGCCTTGAAGTAACGACAGAACCAATCGCCTTTAATACTGTTCGTCGTGAGAATACCTTCCTAGCTAAAGGTAAGGAACAAGTTGTTTCAGAAGGTAAAGCAGGTCAAGTAACGACTTATGTAGAAGTAGAGGGAGATACACGTAAGACAGTTAAGGTTGAACGTGAAGAAGCTCAAGATCGTGTCATCGAAGTTGGTACTTATGAAGGAACATCTGAGCCAGCTGAAGGTGTTAAAGAATTGAGCTTTAGTCAACCAAGTCTTGAGGTAGTTGAAGAACCAAGAGGCTTCAAGACAGTGAAGCAAGAAGATCCAACTCTTCCAGAAGGTAAAACTAGCGTGTCTCAAGTAGGTCGTGAAGGTAAAGAACGTATCATCACCGAAGTAGCATTGGATGGAAGCCGTACTGAAAAACTTCGCGAAGTTGTTGAAGAACCACAAGATGAGATTGTACTAGTCGGAACTAAGAAATTTGAAACAGGTAAAACAGATCCAGCGATCCATGAAGTACCAGAGTTCACAGGTGGTGTCAATGGCGCAGAAGCAGCTAGTCATGAACTTCCAGAATTTACTGGTGGAGTAAGTGGCTCAGAAGCAGTTGTTCGTGGAGAAGATCCAGAGTTCACAGGTGGTGTCAATGGAACAGAAGCAGCTAGTCATGAACTTCCTGAATTTACTGGTGGAGTAAATGGCTCTGAAGCAGTTGTTCGTGGAGAAGATCCAGAGTTCACAGGTGGTGTCAATGGAACAGAAGCAGCTAGTCATGAACTTCTTGAATTTACTGGTGGAGTAAATGGCTCTGAAGCAGTTATTCGTGGAGAAGATCCAGAGTTCACAGGTGGTGTCAATGGAACAGAAGCAGCTAGTCATGAACTTCCAGAGTTTACTGTTGGTGTCAATGGTTCAGAAGCGGCTAGTCATGAACTTCCAGAGTTTACTGGTGGAGTAAATGGTTCAGAAGCAGCTATCCATGATGTTCCAGAGTTCACAGGTGGTGTCAATGGAGCAGAGGCAACTGTCCATGAGCTCCCAGAATACAAGGATGAGCAGTCACATGTAGCTCAGGCTATGTCACAAGAAAAGACTTATCAAGCACCTGCAAATCGTCAAGACATTCTCCCTGAAACAGGAGCAAAAGAAACTGCTACCCTTGCAAGCTTGGGAGCTGTAGGAGCACTTCTTGGCTTAGCTGCAATGGGAAAGAAAAAAGAAGACGAATAGAATCTGTCAAACTCAAGAAACACTTTTGAGAAAGTATAGATTTCGTGGGAAGTTATTGCAGAATAGTAGCATTGTTTAAAGAAACTGCTGTAATAACTGTCCAAACTTTAGAGATTGGAACCAATAACTAATCTCAATTATAAAAAGCGAGCAAAAACGAGTTTTTCTGATAAACAGAAGCTGGTCTTGTTCGCTTTTTTATATCAAGAATCAGGTGTAAAGTTCTATGTGCATAAGTCATCAGTTATAGGACTTGAGCAAACTAAAAACCAGCGACTTTAATCGCTGGTTACTCATATGCTTGTTTACTTGATAGGGATGAAGGCTTATCTAGACCTTCTATTTCTACGATAGCCATTTAGTTTTTTATTTTCCCAATAACTGTTAAAGATTTTTTCTTTACTCTCACGGTCAATTTCTAGGAAATAAGCATAGAGTAGATCAATTAAGATCAACATAGGAAGTTGGGCAGAAATGCGTTGGATATAGAAGCCCTGACTCTGGCTTGCTACCAGTACAGTTTCTGTAAATTCCTGGGTTTCCTTACTAGAGCATACTTGTAAAGAGAACAGTTTTAGCCCCCATATCTTGAGCGTCTAGTAGACTGTCAATGATGGATGGAGTTGTTCCTGAAAGGGAAAAGCCAAAGACCAAACATTTTTCATCGATGATACTGGTTGTCCAGGCGAAACCGTCTGGATCTGTCAAAGCCTCACAAACGACTCCAAGTCTCATGAAACGCAATTTCATCTCACGTGCAACGAGGCCAGAACTTCCAGTCCCAAAAAAATAGACGCGTTCTGATTGATCAATCATTTGGGCAATGCGCTCCAGTTGGTCATCATCAATCAATTCTTGAGACATTTCACGGATATTTGTATAACTTCTCAAGACTCGTTGAGTCAAGGGGTTCATATCCTGCTGAGGGACTGAAAGGTTGTCAATTTGTTGTAGGTATTTGAAAATGAACTCTCGATAACCCGTAAAGCCACATTTTTTGGCAAAGCGAGTGAGAGCGGCCTGAGAAATATGAAGTTTTTGAGTGACCTGCTGAGAAGACAAGTCATCATGAATGGTATCTGCCTGCAAAAAATAGCGGGCAATCTCTTGCTCTAAATCGGTCATTTCTTCAAAGTGAAGATCAATAATCGTAGAGATATCTTGCTTGTTCATGGGCCTCCCTTGTAGTTATTGGTTAAAATTTTTATCAATGAAATCTATAAAATAGCGCTTACTTTAATTATACCACAGTTGCTTTGTTTTTTGGATAAAAAGGAAAAGTCTTTTCTTTTTCTATAATTTTCTCTTTAAATTATGGTACAATGAAAAGAGTAAGATTTTGATTAGAAATGAGACTGCTTTGTATGAGAAAATTTAATAGCCATTCGATACCGACTCGGCTTAATTTATTGTTTGCAATCGTTATTTTACTCTTCATGACCATCATTGGTCGCTTGCTCTATATGCAATTCGTAAATAAGGATTTCTATGAAGCCAAGTTAGCGTCTGCTAGCCAAACTAGGGTAACAACGAGGTTCTGCTCGTGGAGAAATCTATGACGCGGCTGGAAAACCCTTGGTAGAAAATACCGTCAAACAAGTCGTGGCTTTCACACGAAGTAATAAGATGACGGCTACAGATTTAAAGGATATTTCTACTAAACTTTTAACGTATGTAACAGTTTCCTCTCCAAATTTGACAGAACGTCAGATGGCTGATTATTATCTAGCGGACCCAGCTGTCTATAAAAAAACAGTGAGAGCTCTTCCAAAAAGATAAGCGTTTTGACTCAGATGGTAACCAACTTTCTGAATCGGATCTTTATAATAATGCTGTTGAGAGTGTTACCTCTAGCCAAACTAATTATACAGAGGATGAAAAGAAGGCTATTTATCTCTTTAGTCAGCTCAATGCAGTTGGAAATTTTGCAACAGGCAATATCCAAACAGATCCTTTAAATGATACTCAAGTCGCTCTAATCGCCTCTGCATCTAAAGAGTTACCTGGGATTAGCATCTCCACTTCGTGGGATCGCAAGGTCCTTGAAACTTCTCTTGCTTCTATAGTGGGAAGTGTTTCAAGTGAAAAGTCAGGTCTTCCAGCTGAGGAAGTAGATGCCTATCTAAAAAAGGTTATTCTCTCAATGACCGTGTTGGAACCTCTCACCTTGAGAAACAATATGAGGAAGTCCTACAAAGGGAAACGTACTGTTAAGGAAATTCATCTCGACAAACATGGTGATATGGAGAGCGTAGAAAACATTGAGGAAGGTAGCAAGGGTAAAAATATCAAACTGACCATTGATTTGGCTTTCCAGGATAGTGTGGATAGCCTTCTGAAAAGCTATTTTAATTCTGAACTTGCTAACGGAGGTGCCCAATATTCGGAAGGTGTATATGCGGTTGCCCTTAATCCCAAGACTGGTGCGGTTCTTGCCATGTCAGGTATGAAGCATAACCTAGAAACTGGAGAATTAACTCCAGATTCATTAGGTACAGTTACTAATGTTTTTGTGCCAGGATCTGTCGTTAAGGCAGCCACCATCAGTTCAGGTTGGGAAAATGGTGTCTTGTCAGGCAATCAAACCTTAACAGACCAACCGATCGTCTTCCAAGGATCTGCCCCTATCAATTCCTGGTATACCCCTTATTATGGTTCTTTCCCGATTACAGCAGTTGAGGCCTTGGAGTATTCATCCAATACTTACATGGTCCAAACTGCTCTTGGAATCATGGGGCAAACTTATCAGCCGAATATGACAGTAGGAACCAACAATCTTGAATCTGCCATGGGAAAACTTCGTTCAACCTTTGGTGAATATGGTTTGGGCGTGTCAACAGGGATCGATTTACCAGATGAGTCAACAGGCTTTATCCCTAAAGACTATGATTTGGCCAACTATCTAAATAATGCCTTCGGGCAGTTTGATAACTACACACCGATGCAGTTAGCTCAGTATGTAGCAACTATTGCCAATAATGGTGTCCGCTTAGCTCCTCATATCGTGGAAGGAGTCTACGACAACAATGAACAAGGTGGTTTGGGAGAACTCATTAAGCAAACGGACAGCACAGAAATGAATAAGATTAATATTTCTGAGTCTGACATGTCTATCTTGCAACAAGGGTTTTATCAAGTGTCTCACGGAACAAGTGCTCTCACGACAGGTCGTGCCTTTTCAAATGGGGCAGCAGTCTCCATCAGCGGGAAAACCGGTACAGCCGAAAGTTATGTTAACGGTGGCCAAAAATCCGACAATACCAACGCCGTAGCCTATGCGCCAACCGATAATCCGCAGATTGCAGTCGCAGTTGTTTTCCCGCATAATACGAATCTAACTAATGGTGTCGGACCTTCGATTGCTCGTGACATTATCAATCTATACAACCAACACCATCCAATGAACTAGAAAGGAAGCCATGCTTTACCCAACACCTATAGCTAAGCTGATTGACAGTTATTCTAAACTTCCAGGTATCGGGATTAAGACAGCTACCCGACTGGCCTTTTATACCATTGGGATGCCTGATGATGACGTCAATGAATTTGCAAAAAATCTTCTTGCAGCCAAGCGAGAATTGACCTATTGCTCTATTTGTGGACGCTTGACAGATGATGATCCTTGTTCTATCTGTACCGATCCTAGCCGTGACCAGTCTACGATTCTGGTTCTGGAGGATAGCCGAGATGTTGCTGCTATGGAAAACATCCAAGAATACCACGGGCTTTATCATGTTTTACACGGTTTGATTTCCCCTATGAATGGAATTAGCCCAGATGACATCAACCTCAAAAGTCTCATGACTCGCCTCATGGATAGCGAAGTTTCAGAGTTATCGTGGCCACCAATGCAACAGCAGATGGTGAGGCGACCTCCATGTATATCTCTAGACTACTTAAACCTGCAGGGATTAAGGTTACTCGTCTAGCACGAGGTCTAGCAGTAGGAGCTGATATCGAATATGCGGACGAAGTAACGCTCCTAAGAGCCATTGAAAATCGTACCGAACTTTAGTCTGTAAGGATATCGAACAGGCAATTAGTTAGCAGATAAGACTTTAAGAAATCAAGAGATTGGATTTATTTTTAATCCAGTCTCTTTTGTGCTATTCAAGTTTAAAAAAATAAACAAATGTGATATACTAAAAAGCGAGTATTCTAGTAGAAATAGGACAATCATATGAAACAAACAATTATTCTATTATATGGTGGACGCAGTGCAGAGCGTGAAGTGTCTGTATTGTCAGCTGAGAGTGTCATGCGTGCGGTTAACTATGACCGTTTTGAAGTCAAAACTTTCTTTATCAGCCAGTCTGGTGATTTTATCAAAACCCAAGAATTTACCCAAACTCCTAGCCAAGATGAACGTCTCATGACCAATGAAACGATTGATTGGGACAAGAAAATTGCTCCAAGTGCCATCTACGAAGAAGGCGCAGTTGTTTTTCCAGTTCTTCATGGACCCTATGGGAGAGAGACGGTTCCGTTCAAAGGTTTCCTAGAAGTCTTGAAAATGCCCTTATATTGGTTGCAACATCTTGTCTTCGAGTCTTGCTATGGATAAGATTACTACCAAGCGTGTCTTGGAGTCTGCTGGGATTGACCAAGTTCCTTACGTAGCTATCGTTGAAGGGGATAATTTGGCTTCTAAGATTGCAGAAGTAGAAGAAAAATTAAGTTACCCAGTCTTTACCAAACCATCCAATATGGGCTCTAGTGTTGGGATTGCTAAGTCTGAAAATAAAGAAGAACTCCATCAAGCTTTTAGAGCTTGCCTGTCAGATACATAGTCGTGTCTTAGTAGAGCAGGGAGTCAACGCGCGTGAAATCGAGGTTGGTCTCTTAGGAAACTATGATGTCAAAACACGCTTCCTGGTGAAGTTGTCAAAAGATGTAGCTTTTTATGACTATGATGCCAAGTATATCGATAACAAGATTAGTATGGACATCCCAGCCAAAAATCAGTGATGACGTGGTAGCTGTCATGCGTAAAAATGCAGAAACTGCCTTCCGTGCTATCGGTGGACTTTGGATTGTCGTGTGCGACTTCTTCTATACAGATAAGGGAGAAGTTTTTCCTAAACGAGCTTAACACCATGCCAGGCTTCACCTAATGGTCTATGTATCCCTTGCTTTTGGGACAATATGGAAATTAGCTATCCAGAACTAATCGAGCGTTTGGTTGATCTTGCTAAGGAAAAGTTTTAATAAGCGTCGAAGCGCACCTATTGTAAAGACAGACATAAGGGCTGGGAAGACTTCTTGCCCCTTTTAAAGGAGTAAATATGAAACTTACGATTCTACGAAGTTGCGCGTGTCGTCGGTGCAAAAATGATGTGACTAGCTATAGATGGATAGATCCACTAGTTAAGGCAGAGTTTGGATAGTCGATTGATTTCTGAGGGGATTTATTTCTGCCACTCAAGGCGCGTGATGGTCATGACTTTTATCGAGACAGCTTTTTGAAAATGGCGCAGCTTTAACCTTTATCAGAGAGAAGTAGAAGGTCATCCTTATATCTTGGTAGAAGATGTTTTTGACAGCCTTTCAAAATCTTGCGGCCTATTACCTTCAAAAGACTGGTGTCGATGTCTTTGCTGTTACAGGTTCGAATGGGAAGACTACTACCAAGGATATGTTGGCTCATTTGCTTTCAACAAGCTACAGAAAACCTACAAAACACAAGGGAACTATAATAACGAGATTGGCCTTCTACACGGTTCTCCATATGCCGGATGATACCGAAAAAGCTGGTCTTGGAAATGGGACAGGATCACCTAGGAGACATCCGTCTCTTATCTGAACTAGCTCATCCAAAAGACAGCTATTGTGACCTTGGTAGGAGAAGCTCATTTTGGCCTTCTTCAAGGACCGTTCTGAAATTGCAAAAGTACAAATCGCTGATGGGATGGAAAAGGGTGCCTTGCTTTTGGCACCGGCTGACCCCATTGTAGAGGATTATCTACCCGCTGACCAAAAAGTAGTTCGTCTTTTGGTCCAGGTGCAGAACTCGAAATTACAGAATTGATTGAGCGCAAGGATAGCGCAACCTTCAAGGCCACTTTCTTAGAGCAGGCTCTTGACTTGCCTGTGACTGGTAAGCTATAATGACCAATGCCATGATTGCATCTTATGTTGCTCTTCAAGAGGAGTGACTGAGGAGCAGATTGGTCAGCCTCTCCATCTAGAATTGACCCGCAATCGTACCGAGTGGAGCTGCCAATGGAGCAGATATCCCATCAGATGTTTACAATGCAGATCCGCCCAGCTATGAAGTTGATTTTCGAGAAAGGCTTTCTAATCTCAGCTAATCCAGCTGCAGTAAGAAAATCACGCAGTTCTGGCCGGACATGAAAGGAGCATGAGAACAGTCTGTTCAACTCCACAATCAAACAGATTTGACGAGCATTACACGATGTCCTTGATACCAAAAGTTATTTTCTACGGCGAGGAACGTCGCCGACTTTGAAAGCTCAATGTGACAGTCAAGAATGACTGCTAATCGGTCATGTTTACTACTTCAAGAAAACAGCTAAAGGAAGACCAGTTTGAAGCCATGGTTAAAGCAGGTCCAAGGAAAGTCTTGGAGCACATACGACAGATTTTGCTTAAAGGTTCGGAACTTATGAATCTAGCCAAGTTGGTAGAAAGCCCTAGAAAATGAGCACAACTGACCATCACAAAGCTATTCGAGAGAATGTGGCTATCACTGATGCTGGGTTGACCTCATTCACGCGATCCTGCCTGACCGCGAAACGCCATGAGAGATTTACGTCAGATACGGCGGAGTGTCTTGCAGGATCAAACAGAGCTCGGGTCAAGAAGGAGGTGGGCTCGCACTTTTAAAACCAACAGAGCGGCTGCACGCTCCCTGATGGATGAGCGGCATGGATTGTTCAAAAATCCAGAAGATTTGTTTGGTTAGAGGGCAGCGAGGGATACTTGGGCATTACCTGAGTGGCTTTTTGGCGAGGTAGGATATTCTCCCAAGGAAAAATATCCGAAGAGAAGTTCAGGAAGAAACAGGATTTTTCGGTGAGAAGCAGGCTCTTTATTGGCGAGTTTTTGATACCAATCGCTTTCAACTTCCAGGAACAAACAGTATGCCAGACTGTCGTCGCCTGTCGTTATTAGATGGACACTTTCAAGAAAATCAAGAAGTTTTGCAGAACCAGGATTTTGCGATGGTGAGAATCTCCTCCCTTATCTCGAAAAACGAATAACCAAGAAAACGATGGAAATTCTACGCGGAGTCTATCAGGGGAGCGGGAACAACATGTCGATTAGAAGCGTTGCCCTTATCTGAGCGAAGCTAGCTTCTGTTACATAAAAATAAGAAAATGAAATAAGCTGGCAGCAGCAGAGTTCCTAGCGAGACAATCAAAATCGCTAGGCTTATATGAAATGAGAGAAAGTTACACGAATTTTTGGGATGCTTTTATTTGTAGCACGCTTAGCCGACGGAGCACACACAATTTGACCTTCTTTGGTATGGAAGTCTATTTACCTTTATTAGCACTGACTGCAGCTTCTTGCCTACCGTTAGGTGAGAGAGAATCTGTCAACGATTTTCCAGATTTTACAGGCGCACAGCTAATCCCGCTCTACGGATGGTATTTGGTTAATCAGATGCCTTTAACAGAAAGCATCCCTTTATCATTGCCTTGAAATCTAGCAATGTTTATAGTGCTTTTTGATTCCGGCGACTCTAGGGGTCAAACAGTATTTAAGCTGTGATTGGGAACCTTTTGGAACAATTGCAGCCTTTGTTTATCCGGTGCCAGATCCCCACCCTTCACATCGCTATCCTGTCCTTTATTTTCGGACACTTAGCCCCTCTTTTGGGAATTCCTTAATTTATCTCTTGAAAGGACTACGGCAACGTTAGTTTACACTAGATTTCAAACGACCCTATTCATCACATCTTTCACTCAATGCTGTGATTTTTGTGTGGTCCAATCTGATGACGGGTGGGGATTATGGATTTTTGACAAAGCCACCATTGGTTGGAGACCACGGTCGTTTCGATTAATTGTATCTAGGTGGTAACGGCTATTCTTGGACTTGCGCTATTTACTTAGTCTCTAAAATTTTTCAAACAATCCTTCAGGGCAGGCAGAAAAAGGTTGAGGGCTCGGCGAAATAATGTTTTCCCAATCTCTTGACTTTTATCTACATTTGTGATACAATAGTAGACGGTATTGTTTTCATTGTGAGCCCGGAACCTTTTAAAATTTCCCCGCGGACCAGACATCCGCCCTGTAAACAAAAACGATATTCATATGGAGGAAATCGTAAGACAAACTACATTCAGCTAAACCAGGCCAAGTAGAACACCTTAAATGGGGTACGTTGACAACTAGATACATGCCTCTTGGACGCCTTTCGGCAGTTGTTGCCAGCGTACTTCGCGGAAAAAACAAACCAACATTCGCACACAGTACAGGTGACTTCGTCGTTATCAATGCTGAAAGTTAAATTGACAGTAAAAACAACTGATAAAGGATTACTACACTCACTCAAACCACCCAGGTGGTTCAAACAAATCTCTGCTGGTGAACTACGTTTCACAAAAGTGCAGTTCGTTCAAATCAGTTAAGGTAATAGCTACACAATACTCTTGGCCGCTCAAGGTATGAAATTAAGTATTCGTTGAGCCCCAGAGCACACTCACGCTGCACACAACAACCAGAAGTTCTTAATATTTCAGGACTTATCTAAGGAAAGGAACAATAAATTGTCACAAGCACAATATGCAGAGTGCTGGACGTCGTAAAAACGCTGTTGCACGCGTTCGCCTTGTTCAGGAACTGGTAAAATCTGTTAACAAAAAGATGTTGAAAAGTACATGCTGACCTTCGTCTTGTCATCAACTGACATTCGCAGTTATACTTCAACATGCCAGGTTCATACGACGTTTCGTTAATGTTGTGGGTGGTGTGGATATGCTGGTCAATCAGGAGCTATCCAAATGCACGAAGTATCGCTCGTGCCAGCTATCAAGTGAAGACCCAGACTGCGGTTCATTGAAACGGCAGGACTCTTCGTGACTCACGCAAAGTT
>BNJS01001257.1_pt1 | contig 100062 bp, 160 predicted proteins | sample 8540461 | NCBI WGS metagenome assembly BNJS01 (sample SAMD00202454, study PRJDB9452) | human saliva metagenome | isolation source: human saliva | place: Japan | reverse complement strand
ACGTATTGTTTTATCCCGGCCGAAGTGGCGCCTCACGCACACCGCCACGATGTATTTTCCAGTCTCGGTCAATGTCATAGAGGAATTTCTATCCCATGCCACCATCGGAATAGTCAACAGTCACTCGTGGAGCCCTGCAAAAGTCTGCGGGCGCTTTGGACCCAGGATCGGGATGAGCCAGAAGGCGCCCTGGCGGCACACGGGCCATTGCCGCCAAATGGCAACGCACTGGATCGCCCGAGCATGGGAGCCAAAGTGCCGCAGGACTTTTGCAGAGGCAAGCATCCAGATGCCGCTCCCGCCGCCGCAGCCAGCGGTCCAGGTGGGCGTCCACCACCTCCGGTGCATCGGCCAGCAGCCGGTCGGCCAGGGCATGGGCCACGTCCACCTCAGCGCGCGCAGCATCGCGCCCCAGATCGGTGCCAGCAGCAGTGCGCTTTATGCCGGACCGGCGTGTCTCCCCAGCAGTGCCTCGCCCGACCGCTAGCAGTTCCAGGTCGCGCCATGGCGATCTCGAAACCATCCCGGTGGCGCGCATGCGCTGACAGCCGCCTCGCGCGATCGTCCTGGGCGGATGGCGCAGAGCAGCACGCACAGGCTCTGGGCGGTACCCTCGGCCTGACTCCGGCCGCGCAGAAAGCCGGTGCAGCTGCGACAGGCCAAAGCGTTCGGCGTGCTCGATCACCATCAGGCTGGCGTTGGGCACGTCCACCCTCACCTCGATCACCGTGGTGGCCACCAGCAGGCCTGACGTCACCGGCTCCTGAAGGCCGTCATCACGGCGTCCCGTTTGTCGAGTGCGACATGCGGCCACGCACCAGCCCGGCGCGCACCTGCGCAGCGCTTCGGCCAGCTCGGGCCTGCGTGTCGATGGCGTTCTGCGCAGGTCCACAGCGCCTCCGATTCCTCCACCAGCGGGCACATCGGTACGCCTGTTTTTGCCGTCGCACACCCATAGCGGCCGACGCTCGACCACCCGCTCGCGCCGGCCATCGGCAATCAGCTTTATCGTCACGGGCTGGCGGGTCATGGCGGCAGCTCGTCGATCACCGACACATCGAGATCGGCATAGAAGGTCATGCGCCAGCGTGGCGCGTGAATGGAGCGGCGGTCATCAGCAGCCGATGGGCAGGAGATGGTCTCGCTCCGGCACCCTGCGCACTTCCTGCCCCCGTGGCACCGACCGTTGCACCTGCAGCGATCCTGACCACACAGCAAACCAACACCACACCAACCCCACACACACCCCGGCCACCGCATCACCGGTGACGGTAACGCAGTTTCCGGACGCCTCCCGGCAGCGCCAGCCGCCAACACGCCGAAGCGGTGCTGTCTCGCCTGACGATGGCCAGCGACCAGCCAGCGAAAACAACAACACCACCGAACTCCCCGACCAGCGCGTAAGCGCCGACCAGCACATCCACCTTCGCCGGCGGCCACGGCCTGCCTGATCTCGCCGCCTGCGCCCCGCCGACAGCGAACCGTCACGCCAGCCCACTCCCGCACGCCCGCGGTTCCAGCCAGGGCAGGCTGCAGACGCTCGTGGTGCTGGCGCGCCAGAACTTCGGCGCTTACCGCGCGTGGCCTCGCCGGCCCGAGCTTCACGCCGACCATGGCTGCCAGCGCGGCGATCACCGTCTTGCCGCCGCCCACATCGCCCCTGCAGCAGCCGGTTCATCGGCTGGGACGGGCCAGATCGGCGGCGATCTCGTGCTGCGCACCCGCCCCGGGCACCAGTCAGCGGCAAAGGGCAGCGTGGCCAGCAGCTTCTCGCTCGCCGCCGCGATCGGCGCAGGGCCCGCCCCGCCGGCCGGCCCGGCAGCGCCCGTGCCCGCTTTCCAGACGACAGCTGCTGCGCCACCAGCTCTTCCAGGATCGCACGCAGGCCGGGCGTCTCACGCCCGAGCAGCGCTTGCAACCAGTGCCCGGTGGGGGATGGCGAACCCGCGCAGCGCATCCGGCAATGACGGCAGCACTGGCCACGCAGTCGCCGCACCATGGGTGAGACACAACTGTACGGCCCCTCTTCCGGCTGCACTCCACGACCAGGCACGGCTGTGCCTGCATGGCCGTGGCCGGCGCCCCGGACGCACCCTCTGCCCGGCAGACGCTCGCGACACGGCCAAAGCTGCGTCCTGCTGGAGACGGCGCTGCGCGGTGTTGCCGGCACGGCTGGCATGGCACGCATACTCCCAGCAGTGCCGCAGCAGCAGTGCGTCGCGCGCGGTGTCCCGCCAGCGAAACATTCGGGCCAGCGCCCGGTCGATCTCCCGGCGCAGCGTGCTGCCCGAAAGCCGGCCACGGTCGGTAGATGGGCGTCGTCGCGGACAGCGGCGCGTCGCTCACCACCCGATAGCGCGGATGCAACATCCGCGCGGCAAACAGGCTCACCCGCAGCTCGCCGAAGGCACGGATCAGCTGCCCGGGCTGCAGCGCTGGGCCAGCTGCGAGTGCAGAAGCGCAGAAAGCGCAGCTGCAGCTCGTCCGTGCCATATCGCGCTGACCCAGGACCTGCAGCATGCGCCGGCCACGCGTCACCTCCCGCACGGCGACGGCTCCCTGGATCTGCCGATGGCGCCATGCACCAGCGACGCCATCGGCAATCTCAGCCGTCTCTCGTCCTCGTAGCGCAGCGCGCAGGTGCAGGACCAGATCGTCCGGCCCGTGCAGCAGCTGTTGTGCCAGCAGAGCAGCGGCCGAACGCCGCCCTCCCAGGGCACGCCCTTTCTTGGTGGATTCGGTGGTTTTCGGCGAGGACAGCGGGAATTTCCGCGCCTTCTGCGCGGCCTTCTTCGGTGTGGACTCGGCAGGTTTCGGCTGGCCCGGCAGGGTTCGCCCGGCGCCTCCCGCGCGGTCTTCGTCGCATGGACACGGCAGGCGCGGCATCACTCGCCCGTGTGGTGCCGCTGATTCATGCCCCTGCGGGTTTCGCTCACTCACGGCTGCGCAGCCCTTTCAGCCTGCTGGCATGCCCGCCGCCCCTCGACGCGGCGTTGCCCCCGCGTCCGCTTTCCGCGCCACCGGCAACGGAAAGCCAGCATCACCTTCCCGGCCACCGGCAGGCCGCGCAGCACGCGAGGCTTCGCGCACCAGCCTGCCTGGCAAACGCCTCATCTCGAGCACCAGCGTTGCCCTCGATCTCGAATGGCGCTCCTGCAGCGCTGCCACCTGAGCGGTCGAGTTGGCCGGACACGGCGCTCTGGAAGCATTCGGCCATGATGGTGCTGGACCGTGGCAAACTGGGCCAGATCGTGGTGAGGAACAGCCCCAGACGCACGCTGCCCAGATGGCCGCCCGCGGCCCCGACCACGGCCTTCAGGTTGCGTGGAAGGACTGCGCACCTGGGCTTCGAAGCCATCAGCTGACGTGCTCGCCCGTGGCCGGGTCGAGCGGAATTCCGGCCGGACAGATACACCGTGTTGCCAGCACTGGACGGCTTTGCGAGAGCACGGCCCCAGTGCGGCCGGTGCGTTCGGTGGAACGGAACAGCCATGGTCATCTCCTTTGTGAGCACTGATGTTTGAAAGCAGCGTCTGGCGCCGCATCGCTGGGCAGCCTGCGTGGCGTGCTGGGCGCGGACCGGAAAAGACCCGGCTGGCACCGCCGCGGCGATGCCCCGATTCCCAGAGCGTGTCGTGGGTCTTCCTGTTGCCGACATGGACTCGTCCGTTACCCGCATGGGAAAATCTCGCCACTGCCGGAAATGGACCCGCCCATTGCCGTGGAACCAACCTTGCCCACTGCGGAAGACCGGCAGACGCACGACACGCGCCATCCACCACCACTGATCCTTTCGCTGCCCGGCGCCATCTGGAAGAGGCCCACCCTGCACATTTTGCGGCTGGCCGGGCACCAGCGCTCCGTCATGGGACGCATCTCGCGCGCGCTGGCCCCATCCGCCCTTCTGCCCATCCCTCGCCGTGACCGCGACGCCACTCGCCCACCGCAACACACCAGCCTGCCGCCCCGCATCGTGCCCCATCCGCACTCCAGCGCCCGGCAGAACAACCCGAAGAACCTGGACCTGGATATCCCCACCGGCAGCTGGTGGTGGTCACCGAGTCGGGCAGCGGCAAGTCATCGCTCGTGCCCGACACCTCTATGCCGAGGGCACGGCGCGATGTGGAAACCTCTCCGCCTACGCCCGCCGCGCGTTCGACCGCATGGACCGGCCGCAGGTGGACGCATCGATGCGGCGTCCCGCCGGGCCATCGCCACGACCAGACCAACCCGGTCCGCACCTCGCGCTCCACCGTGGGCACGATGACCGAGCTTGAACGACCACCTGAAGCTGCTGATGGCCTCACGCCGCCACGCTGTACCGCCGGCAGTGCGCCCAGCCGGTACGCAAGGATGACGTGGCCAGCATCACCGCCGCCCTGCACAACCGCACGGCCGGCCTGAACGATCCGCGCACTGCTCGTCACCTTCCCTGTGCACGTACCGGCCGGCTTCAGCGAACAGGAGGCGCTGGACCAGCTGCAGGCCCAGGGCTCGCACCCATCCACGCGCGGAGTGTGCTGCCGCCGGAGCCCGCTGCATGGAGGGCAAAAGCCGGCGTGGCAAAAACCGGCCGGCAGGAAGACCAGTACCACATCCGCCACCCAGACAGCGGCCGCTTCCCGGACAGCGGCAGCCGCCACGAAAACCATCCACGATACGCCGGCTGGCGCAGGCACGGACGCCGGTGCAGAAGCCTCCACCAGACCCGCCGCCCGGAAAAAATCCGCCAGGGCGCCTTCTCGCCCGCCCTGCGGCTGACTGCTGGCCGACCGCTCTGCCTCGGCAATGTCACCGAAGACCGGCTGGCCGGCAGCCTCGAAGCGGCGCTCGAACGCGGTCATGGCCGCCTGACCGTCATCGCGCTGGACGACGAAGGCAACGAACAGGCACGCTGGGCATTCAGCAACAGCTTTGCCTGCGCCACCTGCGACATCCGCTACCAGCCGCCCAGCCCCAGCCTCTTTTTTCCTTCAACTCGCCGCTGCGTCGGCATCTGCGAGGCTCGGGCTCGTGCATCGTCGGGCTGACCTGGGCCTGGTCATTCCCGACGGCAGCAGGTCGCTGGTCGAGGGGCTGCTCGCCCCTGGCAGACCCCTCAGCTTTCAGGAGGCCCAGGCCGAACTGATGAAATACGGCGATGCCGCCGGCATCGACCTCTACCGCCCCTGCGACGAGCTGCCGGAGGCCGACCGGCGCTGGGTCATCGACGGTGACCCGCACTGACGGGCGACTGGAAGCGCCAGTGTACGGCATCCGCAACTTCTTCACCTCGCTGGAAAGCAAGGCGCACAAGATGCACATCCGGGTGCTGCTCTCCAAGTACTGCTCCCACACGCCCTGCCCGGCCAGCGAGGGCGCCCGCCTCAAGCCTCGAAGCGCTGCTGTGGCGGGTGGGCAATGAAGAGGACGCCGCGCCGCCTTGCACCCGCAGACGCAGGCCCGGCACACGGGCAGGCCGATACCGAAGCGGAAGCAGCCCCGATCGCCGGTAAACACGCCGGCCCCTACCGGCGCCCGGGCCCCATGGGCACCCAGTGGAGCGATGCCCAGCTCGAGGCCCCGCCCGGCCTGACCGTGCACGACATCATGCTGCCGCCCATCGACCGGCTCCACCTGGCTGATGGCCGGCCTGACTCTGCCTGCGCCGCTGGACGAGGCCACCGACCCGTTGATGACCGAAATCTGCACCCGCCTGCGCTTTCCTGCAATGACGGGGCTGGATTACCCTCACGCTGGACCGCCAGTCCCGCACGCCCGGGCGGCGAGGTGCAGCGCATCAACCTCACCACCGCCCTGGGCACCTCGCTGGTCAACACGCTGTTCATTCTCGACGAGCCGTCCATCGGCCTGCACCCGCGCGATATGGACCGCATCATCGCCATCATGCAGCGGCTGCGGGATGCCGGCACCGCTGGTGGTGGTCGAACATGACCCGCAGGTGATGTTCGCCGCCGAGCGCATCATCGACATCGGCCCCGGCCCGGCGAACGTGGCGGCCACATCGTCTCGACGGCCGGCCAGCGCCCCTGCCCGCCGCAGAAACGCTCACCGCCGACCACCCTGCTGGCCGCCGGCAGGTCCGTCCGGCCAGCACGAACCCGTGGACGCCACCACCCCCGCGCCTGCGTGTCTGAAGGCGTATGCGCCCACAACCTGAAGAACATCGATGTCGATATCCTGCTCGGTCGCCTGGTCGCGCTGACCGCGTGTCCGGCAGCGGCAACCACGCTGATGCAGGACGCTGCCGCCGGCGCTGCTCAGCGCCCAGGGCCGCCCTACCGAGGCGCTGGCCACCGCGGCTGACCGGCGAGAAGCAGATCGACAGCGTCGTCTCGTCGACCAGTCGCCCATCGGCAAGACCACCCGCAGCAACCCGGTCAGCTAGGGCGCCTCGATCTGATCCGCGAGCAGTTCGCCGCCACCGACCTGGCACCATGAACGCAGGCTGCCACCGCCGGCGTCTTCAGCTTCAACAGTGGCGACGGCCGCTGCCCCACCTGCGCAACGGCTTCGAACACGCCGAGACGCAGTCTTCCGACGTCTACCTGCGCTGCCCCGACTGCGACGGCAGGCGTTTCCGCCCGAAATCCAGGACGTGCGCATCCGCGGCCGCAGCGACGGTACTCGCTACGACCCGCCCGGTCGAGGCGAACATCGTCGATGTGCTCGACATGACCGTGCGCCAGGCTGTCGACTTCTTCAGTGCCCATCCTGACATCCAGCGCCGCCCGCAGCCGCTGGCCGACGTGGGCCTCGACTATTCAAACTGGGCCAGCCCGTCCCCACCCTGTCCGGTGGCGAGGCCCAGCGCCTGAAGCTGGCCGGCTTTCTGGCCGAAGCCGCCGAACAGGCTCCGCAAGCGTGGTGCCCGCAGCGGCCGTGGCGCCCCCATGCCGGCGGCACCTCTACCTTTCGACGAACCCACCACCGGTCTGCACTTCGACGACATCGCCCGCCTGCTGCGCGCCCCGCGCTCGCCGCAGCACGCCGGGCAACTCGGTGCTGGTCATCGAGCACCAACCTCGACCTCATCGAGGCCGCCGACTGGCTGATCGACCTCGGCCCGGGCGGGGCGACCACGGCGGCACCGTCGTGGCCACCGGCACGCCCGAACAGGTGGCGGCCACCCCTGATTCCTTCACTGGCCGGGCGCTGCGCACACCGGACGAGCTGCAGTAGCTGGCCGCGCAGGCACCACGGCAGAGGACACGGACGCGACGCCAGCAGCCCGGGCGCTCCCGACAGGGCTACCGTTCCCGCGAACGAGGCGTCGACCGCGCAGTGACGGGGCGCAGCAACCGGGGACGGCGCACCAGCCAGCCTGACGGCGCCCCGTCCGGCCGTGCAGTAATCCATACGCCGTCCCGGCATCCACGGGGAAAACCTGCCTCATGGCCGCCGAACCACAGGCCAGCGCCTCGGGAGCCCGGCGGCTGCGCGAACGCGCCCACCACGCCATCCCCGTGCACGGCGCCCGCGAGCACAACCTGAAGAACATCGACGTCGATATCCCGCGTGACCGGCTCACCGTCATCACCGGCGTCTCGGCAGTGGCAAATCCACGCTGGTCCTTCGATGTCGTCTCGGCGAGGCCAGCGCCGCTATCTGAATCGCTCAACGCCTACGCCCGCCAGTTCGTCCAGCCCGCCTCCCGGCCCGATGTCGATGGCGTCACGGCATTCCGCCCACCGTGGCCATCGAGCAGCGCACTGAGCCGTGGCGGCTGCAAGAGCACCGTGTGCCACCCTCACCGAAATCCACCACTTCCTGCGCCTGCTCTACCAGAAGCTCGGCACCCAGTACCGCCCCCAACGACGAAACCCCCATCGAGGCCCAGTCCTTCGACAGCATCGCCGCCCGCATCCGTGCGTGACTGGCGTGGCTGCCGCATCGGCCTGCTGCGGCCCCTGCTGGTGGTCGGCCGCGCGGCGTTCACAATCGATCTGGCCAATGGGCCCGCGGCAGTACACCTACGTTGCGCGTCGATGGCAGATTCCTGCCCACCCAGGGTTTCCCGCGCATCGACCGCTACATCGAGTGCACAACATCGAACCACCGTGGCCGACCTCACCATCACCCCCGAGGCGGAAACCGAACCGCGCACCCACCTGCTCACCACCGCAGCACGGCAAGGGCGTGGTCATGCTGTCGAAGACGCGGACCGGCTGCAGCAGGACATCGACACGGAAAAACCGTCCTGTTCAGCACCAAACGGGCTCTGCAGCCACTGCGGCACCAGCTACCCGGAACTGGACCCGCACCTTCTCCTCAACGCCAAACAGGCTGGTGCCCCTGGCTGTTTGGGCACCGGGCTGCGCATCATCGGCCGCATCAGGCCGACGAGCTCACCCCGGTCTGGAAGGCGAAACCGATGCCGGCGTCACCCGACAGCGACTCATCCGCCTGCCCGTCTGGCCAGCGCTCGAACCTGATGGTCTCCTGCACGTGCGCATCGGCGACCAGTCCATTGCCGACGTCACCGCCCAGTCGGTCCTGGAGGCCCGCCAGTGGGTCGAGACCGCCGGCAAGCGCTCGACCGCCGCCAGCAGGAAATCGCCAGCGGCATCCTCGACGAGATCCGCAACCGCCTCAGCTTCCTCATCGACGTGGGCCTCGGCTACCGACGCTGGACCCGCCGCCTCACGCTTCCGGCGGCGAGGCCCAGCGCATCCGCCTCGCTGGACAGTTGGCTCCAACCTGCAGGGGCGTTCGCTACGTGCTGGACGAACCCACCATCGGCCTGCATCCGCGCGACAACCGCCTGCTGCTGGAGACGCTGGACCGGCTGCGCCAGGGGCAACACCCTGCTGTCGTCGAGCATGACGAGAAACCATCGCCCGCGCCGATCACGCCATCGACATCGGCCCCGGCGCAGGACGGCTGGGGCCGGATCATCGCCAGCGGCACCCTGCTGCAGATCGAGGCCAACCCCGACAGCCTCACCGGCCGCCATCTGGCTCCATCCCCCGGCCCTGCCCGACCACGCCCGCCGCCCTGTCGACCGTCCACACCCCGTCCTCGAACTGCACGGCGCCCCACCTGCACAACCTGCAGGATGCCAGCGCCCGGGTACCACTCGAGCGCTCACCGTCGTCACCGGTGTCTCCGGCCCGGCAATCCACCTTCGCCCGCGACGTCCTGCTCGACGCCCCTGCAGCGCCGTCTGGGCGGGGACAGGGCAGATTGCCCCACTCGCGCCTCGCTCGACGGCTGGTGGGCATCCAGCGCGTGCTGGAAGTGGACCAGACCCCATCGGCAAGACCCCGCGCTCCACCCTCGCCACCTACATCGGCTTCTGGGACGCCATCCGCCGCCTGTTCGCCGACACCAGCGAAGCCCGCCTGCGCGGCTACACCGCCTCGCGCTTCTCCTTCAACACCGCCGGCGGCCGCTGCCCCGCCTGCGAAGGCCAGGGCGTGCGACCATCGAGATGAACTTCCTGCCGGATGTCCGCATCCTTGCGATGTTCGCTATGGCGGCTGCTTCGACTCTCGAAACGAACCAGGTCAGACTCAACGGCAGATCCATCGCCGACGTCCTGCAGATGACCGTCGACGAAGCCCTCGAATTCTTCACCCCGTGGCGCAGCATCGCCCACCCCCTGCAGCTGCTGCAGGATGTTGGCCTCGGCTACCTCACCCCTCGGCCAGCAGAGCCCCACCCTGTCCGGCGGCGAGGCCCAGCGCATCAAGCTCGTCACCGAGCTGGCCAAGGTCCGCGCCCTGACCGAACACGCCGGACCCCCTGCGCGAGGCCAAGGCCCAGGCCACTGCCCGCCCGCGCCCGCAGGGCCGGCCACACCGGGGACGTCGAGGACGGCGGCACCTTCTATGTGCTGATTGAACCCACCGTCGGCCTGCACATGGCCGACGTGGAAAAACTGCTGCACGTCACGCACCGCCCTCGTCGATGCCGGCAACACCCTGCTGGTCATCGAGCACAACCAGAATATTCAAGGCCGAAGCCGACTGATCATCGACATCGGCTCCGAAGGCGGCACCGCCGGCGGCCAGGTCGTTGCCGAAGGCCCCCGCCCAGCCTGCCCGCAGCCGCAAGACCCATACCGGCCGCCCTGTTGGCCGAATTCCTGGCCGCCCACCGCAGCAGCCGTCCAGCTGCCCCAGCCAGCTCGACCAGGTCAGCCAGTCCAGGCAGACTGGTCAGCCGGCCGGAGAAGCTTCCGTCCCGCAGGACGGCAGGTTCTGGCAAACGGCTCAAACCCGCAAAACGGCCACCGCCCACAAAACGTCAGCCCTCGACACGGACAGGACAGCTGCCCCCGAAAACCGGCCCGCCGCCCGGCCCCGGCCACCTCACAGGAATGACCATGGAAAAGCATTGCGTTGCCACCTGTCCCAAACCGCCCCGCCAGACCCAGGTCTGCCCCTGGCTGGGCGCCGGCGCCCTGTTCGGCGCCATCGGCCGCGCGCGGGCGCCTATGGCTCCCACGCCCTGCGGGCCGAACTGGCCGAACCCCTGCTCGTCATGTACGAGACAGCCGTCCGTCTACCAGATGTATCACGCCCTCGCCCTGCTGGCCGTCGGCGCCCTCGGCCATGTCCCGTCACGCCGCGCCCTCACGCTGGCGGGCAGCTTCTTCATCGCCGGCATCCTGCTCTTCAGCGGCAGCCTCTACGCCCTCTCCCTCACCGGCGAGCGCCCGTTCTCTGCATGACCCCCGCGGGTGGCATCTGTTTCATCCCCGGCTGGTTTCACCCGGTCTGTCGCCGCCATGGCCACCGCCAGAGCAGGCACTGACCAAAGCGCTCTGCCCCCGTTCACGCCGCCCCCTACAAAAGCAACAGGCCGACATTAACAGCCCGAACGCCGTGCGTTTATTTTGACGAAATTTTGAACAATTGTGGCACTATCCTGCGATAAGCAGCCCGCTGGAGGTTTTTCGACATGGACAACACGCAAAGACGCCCGCCAACCCCTCACACCACGCCCCACCACCGGCGCATCGGCGGCGGCCTGGCGCATCCTGGGAGCGCGAGGGACGCCGGATCGAAGGCACCTCGCCGCGCAGCCTGCTCGACAACCCCGACCGGCCTGCCCAGCTGCGGCTCGAGGCGCCGGTCTGGTCGCCGACTTCAGCAAACAGCGCATCGACGGCGCCGTCATCGACGCCCTGATCGGCGTGGCCACCAGTGCCCGCCTGCCTGAGGCGCGACAGTTCATGCTGGGCGGCGGCATCGCCAACCCCACCGAAGGCCGCCAGGTGCTGCACACGCCCTGCGTGGCAACGATGCCGACGCCACCGCCGGGCCAGCTGGCCCGGGCCGAGCGCGAACGCATCCGTGCCCTGGCCACCCGCTTCCGCACGACGAGCTGCGAGGCCACACCGGCCAGCCGCTGGAAACGCTGGTCTGCATCGGCATCGGCGGTTCCGACCTCGGCCCGCGCCTGGTCTGCGACGCCCTGGCCACCCCCGACGCCCCCGATGTCCGCTTCGTGGCCAACGTGGACCCGGCCGACCTGGCCCGCAACGTGGCCGGTCTCGACCCCGCCACCACTGCCTTCCTGGTCGTCTCCAAGACCTTCACCACCCGCGAGACCCTGGCCAACGCCGAGGCGGCGCTCAACTGGCTGACCCAGGGCGCTGTCCCGCGTGAGGCCGCGCTGAAACAGTTCATCGGCGTCACCGCCAACCCCGAGGCCGCCGAACAGTACGGCGTGCCCTCCCAGATCCTGCGTTTCTGGGACTGGGTCGGTGGCCGCTATTCGCTGTGGTCGGCCGCCGGTGTATCCATTGCCATCGCCTGTGGCCCCGACGCGTTCGAACAGCTGCTCGACGGTGCCCATGCCATGGATTTGTTACTTTCCAGAGCGCCCCTTCAAGAGCAACCTGCCCTGCCTGGCTGGGCACGATCAGCATCTGGAACCGCGACATCCTGGACTGCGCCACCCAGGCCATCATTCCCACAGCGAACGGCTGCGCCTGTTGCCCAACCCGCCTGCAGCCGATCATGGAAAAGCAACGGCAATCGGCCCGCGTCAACGGCAGCCATCTGGGCCTCGCCCAGTGCGCCGGTGATCTGGGGGCGTGGCCGGGCACCAATGCCCAGCATCTGTTCTTCCAGCAGCTGCACCAGGGGCCGGATACGGTGCCGGTCGATTTTCATTCTGGCCCGCAGGCTCGATCCCGCCACCCTCAGTGGTGCCGACGATCCGCGTCACCAGATTCTGGTGGCCAACCGCTCTGGCGCAGAGTGCCGCGCTGGCGCGTGGGCGCTGTTGCCCAATGAAGCCCAGGGCGAGGACTGGCACAAGTGGTTTCCCGGGCAACCGGCCCAGCACGCTGATCCTGTTGCCGTCCATCGACGCCCGCAGCCTGGTGCCCTGCTGGCCGCCCTACGAACACGCCACTGTGGCCAGCGTGATTCTGGCATCAACGCTTTCGACCAGTTCGGCGTCGAATATGGCAAGGCTGATGGCTGTCGGTGGAAACGGCGCTGGCCGGTGGTGACGCCAGTGCGCTGGATCCCGCCACCCGGCACTGCTGGGGTATTTCCGGGGTGATCCAGCCCCGGTGATGTACGGCGCGTGAGGCACGTCTCCGCTGTAGCATGTTCTCTCGCGCATGAAGCACGACTTCGTTGCGGCATGTTCCCGTCTGCATGAGGCACGGCTTGTTCAGCGCAGCGCCGCGGACCGGCACGCCCTGCGGCTCATAGTTTACCGAAGTTTTTGCTGCCCACGACCTGCGTCGTGGTCAACAAAGCTTCAGCAGCAAACACTCTTCGACACCGGCCTTCGCCCGACCGTCAGAAAGTCGTTCACGCGTACCGCGAAATCCGCCGCAGCGCCGTCCTGCCCCACGTCGCTTTTCCCTGAATAGCAGCATCCGGCAGTCACACGAAATCATCAGCTCTGCTCTTCCGCGTCGAAGCCGCAAACGCCGCTCGAAGCGCCGCCGCTGCCCATGTATCCGTGGCGCCCCACCCGAAGCTGCCAGTCTTCCATACATCGAGCCCCTAGGCAAAGCCGCCTCCGTATATCCGACGAAACAGAAAACGGCAGGAAGCAGCACACTTCAGGGTTTTTCCTTTTCGGCCCTGCAGCAGGGCCATACACATCAGAACCGATACCGGGCTTCATCACTGTAGCTCGTGTACACCGTGCGATCGACCTCGCCGCCAGGATTCAGGCCCAGATTGATGTTGATACCCACAAAGCGGCGATTGAGCGAGAAGGACTCCTTCGTCAGCCCCGAATACCCTGCGGCGTACCGTCCACTCCACACCTTGCCCACTCCCAGCATACGGCGTGAACATCAGATACCCTTCGAAACGGACAGATCCAGCCCTTTCGTGGTCATCTTCACCTGATCCACGCCAGAGAGCTTCGAGAACGAGCCCCGCACCGCCACCGCCGGCAACAGCGTGCTGCCCTCGATGAACGCCCAGCGCACACCACCGCCCCAGTTGGCCATTATCGCGACGCCTTGTTGTAGAACGCATCCACATCCACGCCAGCGGCAGGCCCTCAGTGACACGTCACCGCCCATCGCCACGTAATTGTCGATCTTGGCGCCACTGAGCGCACGGCCCACAGACCGCGGTTCGACAGCTTGAAGCCCGTGGTCGACGCGCTGATGTCGCAGCCCACTCAGCCCCAGCCTCGCCGGCACCACACCCTTGAAGGCCACACCGCGTTCCTCTCGACAGCTCGCGGAACTCCGACTGGCCCAGCGCCTCGCACCGTGTTGGCACCTGTTCTCGCCGCCGCGCCGATGAAGCGGCTGGACCACAGCCACCGGCCACGGCCAGCAGCACCGCCGCACGGGTGGTTTCATGCGACCTGCAAAATCAGCAAACATTCTGTTAACTCCCGACAAAACCATCAACATGGAAAAGGCACTCAACATGATCGGCCCCCGTCACGCCGCATGGTAGCTGATCCCCGTAACCTGATGTTTCATCCGTACCACCCGCTGCCGCCCCCGGCCACCGGTACTCACGACATCACCACGGCCACACACCACCACAACTGTCACCAGTAGGCGCGCACCGCAGCGCGCACCGCCGACAGCGCCCCTCGCCCGGGCAGCGTTCATGCCCTGCTGCACCCGACCGATCAGGCACCCGTGCAGAGCATCGCGAAGACGCATGCAAAGGCACGCGCGCGCACACCCACCGGGAACCGGGGTGCTGGATGAACCGGGCATATTGCCTCCAGAAAGAACTTTGCCTTTTGGCAGAATTCCCCACCGGCAGAACTCATGCCACAGGTCAGCCCTGTTCTCTCCCCGGACACCCGCTGTCCCGCTCCACTCCATGAATGCCCTGTCTTCCCATCCCACCCCCGAGTACATCCTCACCCTTCCTGCCCCGACCGTCCGGGCATCGTCCACGTTATCACCGGCCTGCTGCTGCGCACGCAGGGGCAACATCACCGAGGCGGCCCAGTACAACGCCACCGACACCGGCCACTTCTTCATGCGCGTGCGCTTCGCCAGCCCCGCCCCGCACCAGACACTCTGTGCTGCCGTCCGCGAACTGGCCCCCACCTTCGGCCTGAACTGGCGTCTTGCCGAAAGCCATCGCCGCATGCCCACCGTCATACGTGGTGTCGAAACTGGGCCACTGTCTCAACGACCTGCTGTTCCGCACCCGCACCGGCACCCTGCCCATCGACATCCGCGCCGTCATCTCCAACCACGAGGACTTCCGCGCCCAGGTCGAGAACGAAGGCATTCCTTCCATCACGTCCCGTCGCGCCGCCACACGCGACACCGCCGAAAAACGCCAGCTCGACATCATCGAACAGTCCGGCGCCGAACTCATCGTTCTTGCCCGCTACATGCAGATCCTGTCCGACAGCCTCTGCCGCCAGCTCGAAGGCCGTGCCATCAACATCCACCATTCCTTCCTGCCCAGCTTCAAGGGCGCCCGCCCCTACTACCGGGCCCATGACCGTGGCGTGAAGATCATCGGCGCCACCGCCCACTACGTCACCGCCGAACTGGACGAAGGCCCCATCATCGAACAGGACATCGAACGCGTCGATCACGCCATGAACGTCGAAACCCTCACCGCCCTCGGCGGCGACGTGAAAAACGTCGTCCTGGCCCGCGCCGTCAAATGGCACGCCGAACACCGCATCATGCTGGACGGCCACCGCACCGTGGTATTCCGGTAAAAAGTGGGGCTTGCCTCATTCTGGTCGAAGCAGCAACGCACGCATTCATGAAGCGGCGTGGGGAGCGGAGGTCTGCGATGATTTCGCGGTAGTCGTAGAACCTTTTGCACGCACAGGGCAAAAAGTTCACAGGCGCCTGTTTTGCCGGCCACGACGCGGGTCGAGGGCGTCAAAAAACGGGCTGAGCTGCATGAGCCGCAGGAGCCCTGCCCCTGCGCCGCCCCACCCGGATTCGTCTTCCGCAAAACGCAACCAATCGTCCTGAAGCCGTCTTCCACAAAACGCTCCCCGCGAGGCCGTCCTCCGCAAGACGCAATCCACAAGACGCCCCTAGCCCCCAGAAAAACTGCCGGAAAATCCGCCGGAAAACTCCCAACGGCACCGACAAACCCTCTCCGTGACAACCCCCATCAGGACTCTTCGTACCCCGCCTTGTGCCGCCCCGCGCCCTCCGCCAGAGTTGACCTCGCGCCATCGCGTTCTGCATCGTGCAAACGCTGGCGCACAACCATCACCCGGAGGAGTCCCCATGACCGACCCCGTCGTCGAAAGAATCCGGAACCATCCGGACTACCAGCGCCTCAAGGCGCAGCGCAGCCGCCTCGGATGGACTCTCACCATCCTGATGCTGATCGTCTTCTACGGCTGCATCGGCCTCATCGCCTTCGACCGTCCAGTCCTCGGACGCCCTCACGCCGAAGGCCGTCACCAGCATCGGCATGCCGGTCGCGCTCTTCGTCATCCTCTTTCACCATCGCCGTCACCGGCCTCTGGCATCTGCGCGCCAACAGCCGGTCACGACGCCCTCACCCGCAGGATTCTCCAGGAGGCCGGCCAATGATCACCCCTCTCATCTCCGGTATTTGGGCACGCATATCGCACGCCGTCGGCAGGTCCGGGCACATGGAGCGGATGCTCGTGCCGGGCGCGTTCCTCATGCTGCTCTGCGGGTAACGTGCTGGCGGCCGGCCCCGACATGGGCGATGCGGCAGGCAGCCCACCAACATCACGGCCATCGCCCTGTTCATCACCTTCGTGGCCGCCACACCGTGGATCACGAAATGGGCGGCCGGGCCGCACCCGTTCCGCTGCCGATTTCTCACACGGCCGGCGGCGGCATCACCGGGTTCCAGAACGACTGGCCAGTGCCGGCGACTTCATGTCGGCGGCCTCCCTTTCTCGGCATTTCCGCCGCCGTCATGACGGGCGGTTACGATGGCCTCATCTACGCCCCTGGGCTCATGGTCGGCTGGCCCATTCTCACCTTCCTGCTGGCCGAACGCCTGCGCAACCTCGGCAAATTCACCTTGCCGACGTGGCCGGCTACCGCTTCCAGCAAAGCCCATCCGGCTGTTCGCCGCCTCGGCACGCTGGTCACCATTGCCTTTCTACCCGATCGCACAGATGGTCGGGGCGGCTAGCTCATCAAGCTGCTGTTCGGGCTGCCGATTACCGGATGGCAGTGGTCATCGTCGGTGTGCTGATGATGGTCTCACGTACTGTTCGGCGGCATGACGGCCACCACCTGGGTGCAGATCATCAAGGCCGTGCTGCTGCTGTGCGGTGTGAGCTTCATGGGCTTCATGGTGATGAAACACTACGGCTTCAGCTTCGAGGCGCTGTTTTGCCGATGCCGTGCGCGTCAAGGCCACGTGGCCGAACAGGTGGTGCCAGCCCGAAGAGGCCGAAAAGGCGGGACGCGCCCTGATGGGCCCCGGCGGCTTTCATCAAGGATCCGGTGTCTGCCATCGGCTTCGGCATGGCACTGATGTTCGGTACCGCTGGCCTGCCACACATCCTGATGCGCTTCTTCACCGTGCCGGACGCGAAGGAGGCCCGCAAATCGGTGTTCTGGGCCACTACCTGGATCGGCTATTTCTACCTGCTGATCTCGTCATCGGCTTTGGCGCCATCACACTGGTGCTCACCAATCCGGAATCGCCAACACCACCGGCACCTATCCACGAGCGGGGCCGGCACCACCAACATGGCGGCGGCTGCTGGTGGCGAATCGGTGGGTGGCAACCTGTTCTACGGGTTCATCTCGGCCGTGGCCTTTGCCACCATCCTGGCCGTGGTGGCCGGCCTGACGCTCTCGGGCGCCTCGGCCGTCTCGCATGACCTGTATGCCACCGTCATCAGCAGGGGCCGCGCCGACAGTGCCACCGAGCTGCGCGTCTCGCGCATCACCACACTGGTGCTGGGCGTCATTGCCGTGCTGCTGGGCATTCTGTTCGAAAAGCAGAATGTGGCCTTCATGGTGTCACTGGCCTTTGCGGTGGCGGCCTCGGCCACTTTCCCGGTGCTGCTGCTGTCCATCCTCTGGCGGGGCACCACCACGCGCGGTGCCGTCATCGGCGGTTTTCTGGGGCTGGTGTCGTCGGTGGTGCTCACGCTGCTGTCGCCGTCGGTGTGGGAGGCCACCTTCGGCAACCCGGTGGGCAGTGCGCCCTTTCCCCGCGTCACCGGCGCCCTTTTTCGGTGATCATCGGCTTTGCCGGCGTCTGGCTGTTCTCGCTGTTCGACCGCAGCGCCACGGCACAGCAGGAACGTGAGGCCTTCAGCGCAGCGGGTCCGTTCCGAAATCGGCGCGAGGCTGCGCGGGCGCACACCGAGCCCGCACGCAGCGGGACTATTCCCGGAAACCCGTCGCGCCTGCGGGCCGGCGGGTTTTTCCATGCAAACGTGTTCCCTGTCGAGGCTGAGGCAGCTTGCAGGCGGGACCCGGTTTCCAGTCCAGCAACGATGTCGCTGCCGCCGCATCACGGCATGGCCTCGCCCCTGCAGTTCACGCAGGCGGATGAAGGCCAGTGCCGCCATCACGGCATCGTTGAGGGCGTCGTGCATCCCGCACCGGCAGGTCCAGGCCCTGCAGGATGGTGGCAAAGCGCAGGTCGATGTCGGCATTCTCATGCTGCTGGTACGGCGGCAGCTCGCTGGAATTTCCAGTCGTAATACAGCGACGACACCTCGATGGCGGGCTGCGGCAGCGTCAGGCCATGGCAGCGGCGCAGGGCGCGGCTGATCATCGCCACATCGAAGGCCAGAAAATAGCCCACCAGCGGCCGGCTGCCGATGAACGCCAGCAGCCGTTCCAGGGCCTCGGACAGGGGCAGTCCATCGGCCACGTCACCGTTGCGCAGCCGGTGCATCGCCACGCTGGCCGCGCGGCACCCCTTCCGGACGCACCAGCAGTTCCAGCCGCTGGCTCAGTCACGATGCGCCGACTAACGATGCGCGTCGCACCGATGGCGATGATTTCATCGCGGCGCACGATTCAGCCCCGTCGTTTCAGCAATCCAGCGCCACCCATCCACTCGTCGGCGGCGGTTCGAACAGAAATCCCAGCGGGATCCCGCAGGCGCCTTTTCTGCCATGTCCGTTTCCAGCGCCACCAGCGCTGCAGCATCCATCGGGGCAAAGGCGGTGTGATCATGCTCATTGCGCGGTCCCCATCATGCTCATTGCACGGCACCCAGCTGGAAAGCGCAGCCGCAGCTGCGTCCGGAAGCGCCGCACCTCGGCCAGGGCATCCTGAGCAGATCGCGCTGCAGCGGCGTCAGCCGGGCCAGATCGGCCTTGCCACTGACCGGCAGCCCCCGCGCCTGCTCATCCATGCCGGCCTGCAGCCGCAGGGCCGATGAAATGCAGGGCCTCGACCAGCTCCTGCGCGGTCTCCACACCGAGCGCCACCATTTCCTGCAGCGCCTGGATGCGGGGCCTCGGCTGCCGGTCGCCTCGATGCGCGACGCCAGGGCCAGACTCGACCCCATGCACCAGTGGAAAAGCCCCGCCTTCTTTGACGTTCAGATGCGCCTCTGCCACCCGCCCAGCATGCGCTGCCACCACCGGGTGGTGTCGCCGACTGCGTCCACGGCCGTCGCAAAAGCGCGACATCATGGCATCGTCATCGGCCAGCCAGCACCAGATCTGCGTGCGCAGCGCCTCCAGCAGGGACGCATCTCCGGCCACGGCATGTGCATCCATGAAGATCGCCAGATCCATCAGCTGTTCTGCACCCGGCTGCACCAGCCAGTGGCGGATCCGCTGCTGCCAGGCCGTCTCCGGTGCCCCGCCACGAGCGCTGGTTCAGCATCACCCCGCCCGAGCAGGGCGGATAGCCAGCGCGCCAGTGCTGCCGAAAAACCGTTCGCAGATATCGGCCAGATCCTGCGGGGGTTCATAACCGTCCCGCAGCAGTAGCGCATTGTCCTGGTCGGTGCGCAGCAGCTGCTCTCCCCGCCCTTCGCTGCCCATCACCAGCAGGCAGCTGTTCCGTACCAGCGCCTCCGGCGCCAGCAGCTGCCAGGTACGCTCGAACAGCCGTCCGTTGAGCTGCTGCACCAGCTGTGCCAGCAGCCCTACCCGCACTGCACGGAACTGCTGCCCGATCATGGCCGTGATCTGGCTGGCTGCCTGCGCCAGATCATCGAGGCTTGCCGCGTCCCGCAGCTGCATGTCGATCAGCAGGAGTGGTTGGACAGGAAGCCGAAGACATCCAGCGCCTCCAGCACCCCTGCGCCACCTCGCCCGTCCGCCTGCTGCACCACCACCCGGTGCACGCCATGCCGCAGCATCAGTGTCAGCGCCCTCACCCACCTGCTGGGACGGTGAACCGCAATCAGCGACCAGCTGGCCAGCTCGCCCACCGGCAGCGTATCGAGCGGCCGGCCATCCAGAACGGCCCGCTGCAGGTCGCTGGTGGTGAAGATGCCCAGACGGGCGGCATCGCCGGATGCCTGCACACAGCATCGTTGCGCGTGCGCTCCTGCCGGAACGACCGGACCACCTCCAGCACCGGCATCGCTCGCCGGCACCATCCGGGCCGGACGCACCGCAGGCGTCGGCCACCCGAGCCATGTGCGCAGCGACTGCAGTTCCTGCCCGGCATGGCGCCCGCGCCGCGGCCTGCAGCTTCTTTCCCAGCGCGGAGAACAGCAGCGCGCTGACAGGATCGCTGGAGGCGATCAGCCGGTTGACGGCCTCGTGCGACAGCTCGTAGACCAGCACCTCGTCCACCGCCACAGCGGCAGCCCGAATACCCCGCCACCAGTGCCCGGCCGTCGAAGCTGTCGTTGGGCCCGTAGGGTCAGCATCTCCTCACCCTCGAACTGCTGCACATAGCCCTTGATCACCACGAACAGGTGTGCGGGCCGCGCACCGGTCTCCAGCAGCACTCGCCGGGCCGGAAGCAGGCAATGTCGACCTGGTCGCGCACCAGCCGCTGCTCGGCCGGGTCCAGACAGCTCGAAGGGCGAGACCGAAAAATTGAAAGCGTTGGCATGGTGTTCCCCGGGGTACTTCCCCGGCTCCGGATGTGCGGCCCTCGCGGATGCCGGGGCGTCACAGCGCGCCCGCCGGGCGACCATGGCCCCGTTACCGGTTCGTGTCCTGACATCCGGGTGCAGAAACCTCCCACCGGAACCTGCCGAACGATGCTGCTGCCTCCTCCGCCCTCGGCAACCCGGGGAAAATACGGACATCGCTGCTCCCCGCCGCGGTTCACCCGCGTGTTCATCGTTCATGGATGCTGGCGGGTTTTTCCGGGCGGTTGATCCGTTCGTCCGTACCACCGTTCAGTGACATGTCGTCAGTCATGGACGCGTCGTCAGGGTGGCCGATGACGGGATCGACACCCCATGATTCACCCCCATGTTCACAGACATGCCCCTTCCCCGCGCAGACGCCCGTTCCAAGGTACACTGACGAGGCAGTCGCTTTCCTCCCGCATCCATGCTCAGCCAGAAAAACGCTCCACCAGCGCCATTGCGCCCCCGCCCCATCTCCGGCACGCCCAGCGCCGAGGAGCAGGTCTCGTGACCGCGGCCCAGCAGCATTTTGTCTGGCGCGGGGGCAAGCTCACCCCGCTGCGGGTGGATGTGCTGCTGCACGTGCGCAAGCACCCCGCGGGCATCAAGGCCTCACGAGCTGCTGTCCAGCCTGCAGGCCGTCAAGCCGGGCTGGGCCCCCGCGAGCGTCTATCGCGCCCTCGACTTCCTGGTCGATACCGGCCTGGTCCACAAGGTGGATGTGACGAGCAGCTTTCATTCTGTGCGAACACGGCCAGCACCATCACGACCACGGGCTGCCCGTCATGCTGATCTGCCAGCAGTGTGGCAAGGCTTCCGAATACGCCGGAGCACACGAGCGGCACACTGCACGCGGCGCTCGATCACCTGCGCGACCGGAACGGCTTTCACGCCACCGGTCTCGAAATCGCAGGGGCCTCTGCCAGCGAGTGCGCGGCAGAGGCCGAAACGGACGGCCAGACCCGAAGGCCTGAGCCAGCGGCTGGCGTGGTCATGGGTTGACCCGCCCCGCGCCACCCCTGGATGACGGACGGATCAGGCCGCCTCGACCTCGGCGAGCCAGCGCCGTGGTGACCTCGCCCAGCAGGCGGGAGAGCTGGCGGCGGTCGGTGGTCGACAGCGCCGAGAGGGCATTGGCCAGTACCTCGGCCTGCCCCGGAAACACCTTCTCGCTTTCACGGCGCGCCCCTTGCGGGTCAGTACCACCAGATTGAGCGGCGGTCTTCGGGATTGGCATTGTGCTCCGACCAGCCCGTCACGCACCATGCCATCCACCAGCCCGGTGATGGTGGCCCGGGCCACCCTGCCCTGATCGGCCAGCGTGGCGGCGGCAGACCATTGCGGTGCCCTTCCAGCAGGAACAGCAGGATGAAGCGTCCTTCGGACAGCCCCTGTGGCTGCAATACCTGTGCACGGCGACGGTCGATCAGACCGGCCAGCGACAGTGCCTGTGCCGAGACGCGCATGTCTCCACATCCGCCAGATCCTGACGCTCGCCTCGGCCAGCAGCGCCTGATATTTGGGGGTCAAGATCGGTTTCATGTTCTGGGTACCTCTGGTTTGGGTGCGAACCATGCGGCAGTGTGATGCCTCGCCGCCGTCGGGCATTCCCTGCTTCTCCTCTGCCCTTCCTTCGTTCTCATCCCTACACCATCCACGGCGGGGCTGCAGCCAACACTCCCATGTGACCCTCCCGCAAAGCGGCACGGAAGCCGGTTTCGGCCATTCTGCCCCCGCGGATGCATGCTGGCCCCTGTTTTTGTGAACCTGATGTTTCTGGCGCCACATCATCCTGACAGACACCTTTGCAGCCTCCGGACTTTTTGGTAACACTCCATCAGGAGATGAATCAGGCGACACAGCGCTGCCCGCCCCCGATATCCGGCAGATTTCGACCGTCACATGTATCGCAGGTCCGGGTGACGCGCCTGCAGCCGCCGGCGCAGCTGTTCGGGTGACAGAAGAGGATGGGGCCCGGATGCGGCCAGCGTCTCCGGCACCGTCAGCGCCACGATGCACGCATACCGGTCATGCGCCACCCGCCACAGGTGCAGATCCTGCAGCGTCATGCCCGGCGCTTCCTCCTGCAGCGTATGGCGCACCTGCCCCACCAGCGACCGTCCATCTCGGCATCCAGCAGCACGCGGCACAGTCACGCAGCAGCCCCTTCGCCCAGACACCTCACCAGCACGGCGCCCAGCCAATCCCATCAGCGGATCGAGCCAGTCGGCCCCCCACCATTTGCCGCCGAACAGTGCCACGATGGCCAGTACCGACGTGGCCGCATCGGCCAGCACGTGAATGTACGCGGCGCGAAGATTCAGGTCGCCATGCGACCGGCATGACCCGCATGACCGGCATGGGCGGCATGGCTGCTACGTGCCCATGTCGTGCCCATGCCCATCGCCCATGGTCGTGGTCGGTCGTGGTCGTGCTCGCTGGTCGATCGGTCGGGACAGCATGACTCCTGCCCAGGCACCCTGACGCGGGTGCATGGCTGGTACCGCGGACATGAGCTGCCTGACCGGATGCGTGCGGCATGACCATGACCATGACCATGACCTGGCCTACCTGACCTGACCATGACCATGACTGTGACCATGACCATGGCCGTGGCGTGGCCGTGGCCGTGGCCATGATGATGGTCGTCCTTCAGCAGCCAGGCGCTGGCCAGATTCACCGCCAGCCCCAGCAGCGCCGTGCCAATGGCCTGGTCGTAGCCGATGGGCAGCGGATGCACCAGCCGCTCGACCGATTCGACCAGCATGGTCAGCGCCACCCCCACCAGCAGCAGCGCGCTGGTGTAGCCGCCCAGCACCTCGATCTTCCAGGTGCCAAACGAGAAGCGCTGGTCACGTGCATAGCGTGCCGCCATCCGGTAGGCAAAGACCGTCAGCCCCAGCGCCACCGCATGGGAACTCATGTGCCAGCCGTCGGCCAGCAGGGCCATCGAATTGACCGCCCAGCCCACACCGATCTCCGCGCACATCACGACCAGCGTCAGGGACCAGCACCCAGCGCGTGCGGCGCTCGGCCTGCGGATTGCCCTGCGAGAACGCATGCGATCTCCCGGCAGTTGCCGGCCGGTGCCGCTCGCCGGGGACGCAGTGACGGTACATTCCGCCGGCCCGGCGCTGCCCGTCCTCCCCTCCTGCCCTGCTGCGGATGCCGGAACCTGCTCCGGCCGTGGATCGTGCTGCATACCCATCATGCTTCCCCGACGTTCCCTCGACCTTTCGCTTCCCGGTCGGGATGACCCTGCCTTCCCGCCCATCGGGAAGACATGTCCTGTATACTATACCCCAGTATAGATAACCCTGTTGGAAGCATCGTTTCATGTCTCATACCGTCCACGACCAGAAAGCCCTGCTCACCCGCGTGCGGCGCATTGCCGGCCAGGCCGCCGCGCTGAAAAAGCCTCGAACAGGGCAGCGAATGCTCGGCCGTGCTGCAGCAGATCGCCGCCATCCGCGGGGCCGTCAACGGCCTCATGGGCGCAGGTGCTGGAAGGCCATGTCCGCGAACACCTGGGCGCCGAAAAACGCTACACCCCAGCAGCGGCAGGAGGACATCGAGGTGGTCCTCACCGTGTTGCGCTCCTACCTGAATAGGCACGCGCCGGCCCGCCAGCCCTGTTGCGCCCCCGACCTGGACTGGTGCTCCTGTGACCCGCTGCAGCGTTTACCATTGGGCGCATGAACATTCTGAATGCCCTGTGGCTCATCCTGCTGGCACTGCTGGCGGGTGTGGCCTCTCGGCCGGCTGGCTGCCCGCGGTCAACCGCCGGCTGATCGGCCTGATCGCCCCCTCATCTGGCTGATGCTCTTTCTCATCGGCCACGAATTCGGTGAAATCCTGCTCTCGGCCCGGGCGGTCGGCCAGATCCTCCGCAACGCCGTGATCATCACGCTCTGCGTCACGCTCATTCCGTCCGTGCTGATCTTCCTGTCCATGCAGCTGCTGCGGCAACGCCGCGAGCGACTGTCGGTGGTAAACCCAGCCGGCAACACCAGCCGGCTGAGCTGCGCCAGCGCCTGCGTCAGGCATGGCCACCGCTGCGCGAGGCGCTGATCGCGCTGGGCATGGTGGCAGGCGGTGCACTGCTGTTTCTGCTGGAATCCTGGCTGGACTTCCATCTGCCGCTGCCCTCCAGCGGGACCTTCCTGCTGCTGCTGATCGGCATGGTGGGCATCGATCTGGCGCAGATCCGCCTCAGCCGGCAGTGGCTGTCGATCTCGATGCTGGCCGTGCCGGCACTGGTGGTGGTGGGCTCGCTGCTGGGCGGCATGCTGGCTGCCTCGCTGACCGGGCGAACCGCTGCGTCCGGTCATGGCCGTCTCCACGGCCTTTTGGCTGGTTCTCGCCGTCCAGCGTACTGATCGGCGATGCACTCGGTCAGAGCTGGGGCACGCTGGCCCTCAGTGTGATCTCTTCCGGGAACTGGTGGCCATCCTGCTGATGTATGTCATCGGCCGCGCTGGCCGGAAATTGCCATTGGCACCGGCGGTGCCACCACCATGGACACCACGCTACCCATCGTCAAGCAGACCCTGCCCGCCCGCCGCCCTGCCGCTCGCCCTGGTCAGCGGCTTCTTCCTCACGCTGCTGGCGCCCATCACGATGAACCTCTTCCTGGCCTGACAGCGTGTCATGAAGAGGCCGTTCGTTTGCCCGGTCAGGCCGGGCCGAACCTTCTGGCTACCGAACCGTCAGACAGCAGCCCGGCTACATCAACCCCGTCGAACGCAGTACCGTAATGCCCAGTGCCGCCGAGAACATGGCGCCGAAGGTGGTAATACCCACGATGTTGGCGGCCGCCACGTGGTTGCCGCCGCATGCTGCGTGCCATCACGTAGCTGGCCGAAGCCACCGGCATGGCACACATCAGGAACAGCACGCCCATCGGAATGCCGCGCGGGCCAAAGGCCAGCCCCACCGCCACGGCCGCCAGCGGCGCCACCACCAGCCGGCCGATGCTCGCCTGCAGCGAAATGCCCGACAGGGTCCAGCACCGAGCGGACATCAGACGACGCCCCCGCGCAGACCAGCGCGATGGGCAGGGGCAATGTTGCCCGGCGTAATGCGCCGCCTGCATCACCGGGCCCGGCAGCCCAAGGTGCAGCCGCTGCAGCAGCATCGCCAGCAGAATCGACACGATCAGTGGATTGGTCAGGATGTTGCGGCCAATGTCGAGCAGCCGGTGGCGTCCGCCGTGCCTGCGCCCGGCTGAGCGTGATGACCGACAGCACGTTGGCAGAGCAGCGTGACCACGCCCACATACACGGCCCCCGACGGCAGGCCGGCATCACCATAGGGCGTTCTGCACGAAGCCAGCCCTCATGATGGCCATGTTCGAGCGCAAAACACCCCTGCACGAACACGCCCCGGTCGCGCACGTCGGGCACGAAGCGCCAGGCATACAGCTCGGAGGCCAGGAAGAGCCCAGGGCCGTGGTCAGGCCCGCCGCCAGCATCCGCGCCTCTTCCCCGTAGCGGATGGTGCTGCCCATCAGCTGGGTAAACAGCAGACACGGCAACGCATAGTTGAAGACCAGCCGCGACGCCGTGGCCACGAAGGCCGAATCGACCTGCCCCAGGCGCCGCAGCACCACCCCGAAGGCCAGCAGCAGCACGCTGGGCAGCGTGACGCCCATGGCAAAGAGGATGGCATCCAGCAGGTCGTTCATCAGGGTTCTCCGGCGCTGCGGTCGCCACCTCGTTTCGGTTGCGACCGGAAAGGCGTGAGCATACCCCAGAAAAACATCCGCGCCCCCATTTCCCGGGTGGGCCACGGCCCCTCGACAGAGGCCCAACCCTGGAGCGCCGGATCAGCCGCGCTGCGCCTTCAGCAGATCGGCCACCAGGAAGGCCAGCTCCAGGCTCTGCGAGCCGTTGAGACGCGGGTCGCAGGCCGAGGTGTAGTTGGCCTGCAGATTCTCGTCGGTCAGGTTCTGGCCACCGCCGCGGCACTCGGTCACGTCCTGCCCGGTCAGTTCCACGTGCAGGCCGCCGGCAATGGTGCCCCTCGGCCTCGTGCACGCCGAAGAACTCGCGCACCTCCTGCACCACAGTTGCCGAAGTCGCGGGTCTTCAGACCATTGGAGGACGTGACGGTGTTGCCGTGCATGGGGTCGCAGCTCCAGATCACCGGACGGCCACTGGCCTTCACCGCCCGCACCAGCGCCGGCAGATGCTTCGGCAGGTTGCCGGCCCCATGCGGGTGATCAGCACCAGCCGGCCGGGCTCCTGCTTCCGGATCCAGCGCTCCATCAGGCTCAGCACGTCTTCCGGGCGTGGCCGTCGGCCCCACCTTCACGCCAATCGGGTTGGCACTGCCGCGCAGGTATCTCGATGTGCGCGCCGTCGAGCTGCCGGGTAGCGCTCACCCAGCCAGAGCATGTGCGCCGAGGCACCGTACCAGGCCGCCGCCTGCCGGTCCACGGCACCGCCTGCCCCCGCCGCGACACCGCCTGCCTCAGGGGTACCCTCCTGCAGCCCTCCCACGGCCACCCCAGCACCACCGCCCTCCGGCTGCCGCCTGCAATGCGGCGGCCTGGCGGCGGGTCTGCGCTTCCGGGGCGGGTGAGGATTTCCTGCCGGGTCAGGGCCTCTTCGTAGGCCAGCAGCAGCGCCTCGTGCGAGGTGTAGAAATCCACCACATGCAACGGCGAGGCCTCCCCTTCCGCAAAGCCACAGGCCTGCATGAAGGCCAGGGCCTCGCCGATGCGGTCCGCCAGTTCCTGGTAGCGCTGCTCTGCGGGCTGGCCTGCACGAAATCGGCCCGTCCAGGCGTGCAGCTGGTGCAGGTCGGCAAACCGCCCCCCGCCAGCGCACGGATCAGGTTCAGCGTCGAGGCACTGGCCGAATAGGCGCGCAGCATCCGCGCCGGATCGGGTATCCGGGCCTCTGCCGTGAAATCGAGACCATTGACGATATCGCCGCGATAGCTGGGCAGCGTCACGCCATGCCGGACTTCGGTGTCGGCCGAACGCGGCTTGGCATACTGCCCGGCCATGCGTCCCACCTTCACCACCTTGCGGGCGGCGGCATAGGTCAGCACCACCGCCATCTGCAGCATCACGCGGAAGGTCTCGCGGGCCGCCATGCCATCCAGCGTGTCGAAGCTTCGGCGCAGTCGCTGCAGCAGGAAGGCCCGGCCGCCGCCACCTCGGCCAGCTGCGCCCGCAGCCGCTGCACCTCGCCCGCAAAGATCAGCGGCGGAAAGGCCTGCAGCTGACGCTCCACGTCGGCCAGCGCCTGTTCGTCCGGATAGGAGGGCATCTGGCGCCCCGGCCGCGCACAGGAAGACGGCGACCAGTCAGCCGCCGTGGTCCGGGAAACAGGGGATGAAGAAGCACCGGCAGAAGCAGGAGTGGTCATGGGCGGGGATACCTCGTCAGGGAACCGGATGACTGCGCCGGAAACGACTGTGCCGGCAGACGCCATCCATGAAGGAAGCGCGAATGCCGGTCATTATAGACAGCCGCAGCCCGCCTCTGCCCGGCTGAGGGACGCCTCCCCATGAAAAATGCCCATCATCCGGGCGGCATGTCCCCCATGAAAAAGAGGCATATGCCGCCTGAAGCGTGCTCGGACTCATTCATCGCGCCCCTTTGGGCGTGCAGGACAGGTGGCGGGCCACAGAACCTCAAATGGCTTCAAGGCACTGCCAACACAATCGATGCGCGCAAAGGTTTTGCCTCCAGCCGTACCGGAATAGACAGCCTCTGCTGCAGGACACGTCCCTTGCGCGGGGACATCGCAGCCGAGCGCTCAGGCAGCCGCCTGGCGCAGCGTCTCGCGGCCGCCACCATGTGCTGCAGCGCCGGAATCACCTCGGCCCACTGCCGCGTCTTCAGGCCGCAGTCCGATTGACCCACAGATGGCCAGCCGGAATGCGCTCCGCCGCCTTCTGCATCAGCGACACCACCTGCGCCGCATCCGGAATGTTCGGCGAGTGAATGTCGTACACCCCGGGCCGATATCGTTCGGATAATCTGAAATCCTCGAACGCATCGAGCAGCTCCATGTTGGAGCGCGAGGTTTCGATGGTGATCACGTCTGCATCCATCGCCGCAATGGCCGCCATGATGTCGTTGAATTCGAATAGCACATGTGCGTATGGATCTGCGTTTCGTCCTGCACACCATTGGCCGTGATGCGGAAGTCTCCACCGCCCAGTCCAGATATGCCTGCCACTGCTGCCCGGCGCAGCGGCAGCTCTCGCGCAGCGCCGCCTCGTCGATCTGGATCACCTTCACCCCGGCCCGTTCCAGATCCAGCACTTCCTCACGAATGGCCAGCGCCAGCTGCCGGCACGACACGGCACGCGGCTGGTCATCCCGCACGAAGGACCAGTTCAGCATCGTCACCGGACCGGTCAGCATGCCCTTCATCGGGCGCTGCGTCAGCGACTGCGCATAGGTGGTCCAGCCCACCGTCATCGGCTGCGGACGGCTGATGTCACCGAACAGGATGGTGGCTTCACGCAGCGCGACCCGTACGACTGCACCCAGCCGAAAGCGGGAAAAACGCATAGCCCCTGCAGCTGCTCGCCGAAATATTCGACCATGTCGTTGCGCTCGGGCTCGCCGTGCACCAGCACATCCAGATCCAGCGCCTCCTGCTCGCGCACGCAGCGGGCGATCTCTTCCTTCATCGCGGCCGCGTAGCCGGCATCATCCAGCCGGCCGGCCTTGTGCTCGCGACGTGCCAGGCGGATTTCCGCCGTCTGCGGAAGGAGCCGATGGTGGTGGTGGGCCAGGCCGGCAGATTCAGCAGTGCCGCCTGTTTTTGCACGTACGGGCATGCGGACTGAGACGCTGGTCGGGACGCCCTCCATCCGTCCCGGCCGCTGCGCCCTGTCGATATCCACACCCACTGCCGCGCTGGCATGCCTCGCCGGGCTGACACGGAACCGGTTGCATCCCGCGCCGCCCGATGCCCCCGGGCGGTGCTGGCGATGGCGCCATCGAGGGCCGTCACCGCGGCCTGCACGGCCGGATCGGTCACCCGTGACGACCGGCGGCGCGAGGCCAGTGCCGCCCGGTTCGCGTCCAGTTCCGTTTTCACGGCGTCGCGGCCTTCGTTCAGTGCGCGGGCCAGCACCCGCAGCTCGTCCAGCTTCTGCACGGCAAAGGCCAGCCAGCTGCGGATTTCCGCATCCAGCGACGCCCCTTCATCCGCCTCGCTGGCCAGATCCACCGGCACGTGCAGCAGCGAACACGAAGGCGCCAGCCACAGGCGGTCGCCCAGCTTTTTCGCCAGCGGCTCCAGCCAGTCGAGCGTGGCATCCAGATCGGTCTTCCAGATGTTGCGGCCATCGATCACCCCCACCGACAGCACCCTGTGCGACGGCAGCAGATTGACCAGCGGCAGCACATCGTCACGCCCCCGTACGGCATCCACATGCACCCCGCCACCGGCAGGTTGGCCAGCAGATAGGCGTTGTCCCGCAGCTGCCCGAAATAGGTTGCCACCAGCAGCTTCACCCGGTGGGACTTGAGCTGGTGATAGGCCGTATTGAAGGCATGCTGCCAGGCCTTGTCCAGTTCGGTCACCAGAATGGGCTCGTCGACCTGCACCCATTCCACCCCTTCGGCCGCCAGCACGTCCAGCAGCTCGGCATACACCGGCAGCAGACGGTCCAGCAGCGCCAGCTGGTCGGACCCATCCTGCGCCTTTGCCGATGGGCCAGATACGTAACCGGACCGATGATCACCGGCTTGGCCTTCACCCCCTGCGCCTTCGCCTCGGCCAGTTGTTCCAGCAGGTGCGATGCATCCAGCCGGAACGTGGTGCCGGCCGAAAACTCGGGCACGATGTAGTGATAATTGGTGTCGAACCACTTGGTCATCTCGCCGGCCGCCACGGAGGACAGCAGTCGGCGTCAGCCTCGGAGGCAAACCGGCGGGGCAAAGGCCGAACTCGCGGCGTTGCCGGCACCGCCAGCCTCCTTCGAAGCGGCTCGGACAGCGAGGGCGGCCGAAAGCAGCGCCTCCCTTGTCCGCATAGCCAAAGCTGTGCTGCACCGAACGCCCCGGGCCACCCGGAAATAGTTGTCCAGCACATCACCGCGGAAGCCCTGCACCCGCTCGGGCAGATTGCCCAGCAGGAAGCTCCGCGTCCAGCACCCGGTCATAGAACGAAAAATCGCCCACCGGCACCAGGTCCAGCCCGTCCTGCTCCTGCCAGTGACGGGCACGCAGTTCCCTGCCCGTAGCCCGCAGCGCCTCGCGGCTGCTCTGGCCCTTCCAGTACGACCCAGGGCGAACTTCAGTTCACGTTTGGCGCCAATGCGCGGAAAACCGAGATTGTGGGTAGTAACCATGATGAATCCTGTCTGCTCGTTCGTTGCACGATGATCGCCATGGTAGGCAGCCGGACTCATGACGTAAAATGGTATTTTTCAGCGATCCATGAATGGCATTCATGCTTGAACGCATCCACCTCGCCATCGTTCAGGAAGTGGACCGGCAGGGTTCGCTCACGGCCGCAGCCGGCGCCCTGCACCTCACCCAGTCCGCGCTCAGTCACGCCGTGCGCAAGCTGGAGGAACAGCTGGGCACGGCCCTGTGGATCCGCGAAGGTCGCAGCCTGCGCCCCACCCAGGCCGGCGAGTATCTGCTGGCCGTGGCCAACCGCGTGCTGCCCCAGCTAGATCAGGCCGAGGAGCGGCTGCGCCAGTTTGCCCGCGGCGAGCGCGGCACCCTGCGCATCGGCATGGAGTGCCACCCCTGCTATCAGTGGCTGCTGAAGATCGTCTCCCCTATCTCGACCGCCTGGCCCACCGTGGAAGTGGACGTGAAGCAGAAGTTCCAGTTTGGCGGCGTGGGCGCGCTGTTCGGCTACGACATCGACCTGCTGGTCACCCCCGACCCCTTCTTCCGGCCCGGGCTGGTGTACGAGTCGGTGTTCGACTACGAGCAGGTGCTGGTGGTGAGCGGACGGCACCGGCTGGCACAGGCATCGCCAGCCTCACATCAGGCCATGTCAGCCCCGCGGCAGGCCATGCCCCATGTACTACCCGGCCAGCTGGCCGACGAGATTCTGCTCACCTATCCGGTGGAGACCGAGCGGCTGGACATCTACAACCAGTTCCTGATTCCGGCCGGCGTTCATCCGCGCCGTCACAAGATCATCGAGAACACCGACATCATGCTGCAGATGGTGGCCAGCGGCCGCGGCGTCACCGCCCTGCCCCGCTGGCTGGTGCAGGAGTACGCCCAGAAGATGGACATCGTGCCGCTGCGGCTGGGGCCGGACGGCATTGCCAAGCAGATCCACCTGGGCTATCGGGAGGGATGCGCGAGGTGGACTACCCGCGGGGTTGCTGGCGATGGCGCGGGGCGGAAATGGAGGATTCGCGCCAAACAGTAGAGCCAGCGCCGCCCTGTCAAAAGCGCCATCTTAACATGAGGGAACTCGCGTTAGCGGCGATTTTAACATGACAACTGGTTGCAAACACCGATCAATGCATCCCACGTCGGAATCTGCGCCATTCTGGCGCACAGCACGCCAACACCATTGCGTGAGGTTTTAAATTTTTGTAAACCAGATCGACTTTTAAACCCTCGGACCTTCCACGCATCCCATGATGGCAGAGCGAATCCGTCGGGCCTGGCCCTGGCTGGAGGCTCACACCTGCCGCACTCGGCAGGCGGGTAGGCGTGTCGCACACGCCATTCAGAAGTACGAGAGATCTGCTCACCCTTCTCCTCCCAGCTGCTCAGGCTGGCCATGCCTGCGGCGTCCGTACCAGTACTTCTTTCCGCGCGCATGCAGCACTGGATACAGCCACGATTCCGAAAGACCGCAGCTTTGGCAAGAAGGCCGAGCCGCTATCGGCATCCGGTGGCCGAGCAGCTCGAAAAGACGCATCAAACTACTGACGCCTTCCAACAGCACCACCACTCCGTTTGAGATTCCCGCTGCCCTCCCAGCTCCAACTGCCTAGAAGTGGAGAGGTGCCGAAGCGCTCCGCAACGCCCGGCAGCTGCGGCATGAACCCGATAGGCGATCCTCACCTGCACGCTCGAAACTACCGGGCTGCTGGTCATTGCCCCTGGACGAGCGCTAGCCCAGGATTTGCGGATCTGGACATCAGCCCAGACCGATGACGGGCGAGCGTTTCCAGTCATTGCTGTGTTCACGGCGCTGGCCCGGCGACCGGCAACGCTTCACCTCGCCCATGAGCTGGGCCCACCTGGTACTGGATGAATCGACTGGCTTCCCAATCTGGACATCGAACGGGCTCGCGACCGCTTTGCCGGGCGCCTTTCCTGGCTCCTGTGCGGCCGTAACAGGTGCAGCTGGGCCAATCCCGCACACTGCTGAATGGCCAGAGCCACGCCCTGAAGCATGAGTTCGGCCTGTCCATGGGCGGCTGGCTGCACCGGCACAGGACTGCGGCGTCATATCCGACGCAACCTTACGACACCATGCACAGAAGGTACTGATTTGCCAGAGGATGGCGGCCGGGAACCCGGTACTCCCCTGCCCTGAAGAGACTCTCATGGCTGCTCGATCAGCTTGTCTACCGCGGCACTGGGCGAACGCTACCTCAGCGAGCCCAGGCACGGACTACGACGGCCGCATCGACCCTCTCTGTCCCAGTAGCGATGCGAGAGCCCCACGAAACCTCCTCTTCCAGACCCCGCCCGGATACCCCTGCATGACCAGCACCACACAACCCGCTGCAGCCCCAAGAGCAAGAAGCCCAGGCGAGGACGCCCGCCAGGGCCAAACAGACACGCCCGCAAGAAACGACGGAGACCTGGCTGAAGCCACTCTTCGACGGTTGACAAGCTGCGTGGCAACATGGAACCCAGCGACTCATAAGTACGTGGTGCTGAGCGATCTCCAAGTACATCTCGATGCCTTCGAGGCCAGACACGCCGAGTTGATGCCGGAAGACGAGGCAGCGCCGAGCTCGACGAGTATCTGGCTGACAACGTCTTCTGGGTCCCTCCCGGATGCACGCTGGAGCTTCCTGCAGACTCAAAAAGCCCCGAAATCGGTGTGCTCGTGGACAAGTGCCATGCGGGCCATCGAGAAGGACAACGAGTCGCTCAAAGGTGTGCTGTCCAAGGACTCATGCGCGCTCGAACTCAACAGATCATGCTGGGGAGCTGATCGACCCTCGTCGCCAACATCGACCTCAAAGAGGGACGGCAGCTCGAAAGACATTCTCGGCCGGTGTAGGGAATACTTCAGCCAGTTTGCCGGCGCTGAGGGCAAGCGCGGTGGCGAGTTCTACACCCCCGCCCGTGGTCCGGAAACGCTGGTCGAGCTGGAGACCCTACTCGGTCGCATCTATGACCCTGCTGTGGCTCGGGTGGGCATGTTCGTCCAATCGAGAGGTTCGTGGAAGGACACGGCGGTCATATGCGACATTGCCATCTACGGCCAAGAGTCACGGCACGCATATGGCTGGCCAAGATGAACCTTGCGGTGCGCGGCATCGATTCCGAGATCCACTGAACAACGAGGCGCTTCCTGCAGATGCGCTGAGCGACCTGAGGCCGACTTTCATCCTGCCAACCCGCCGTTCAACGACTCCGACTGCGGCGCGAACCGCCAGCGCGATGACAAGTGCTGGACCTTTGGCACTCTGCCAGTGGGCAACGCCAACTTTAGCCTGGCTGCAGTACATCCACCACCACCTGGCCCCCAAAGGCACCGCAGGTGGTATTGGCCAACGGCTCGATGAGTTCCACCCAGCTCCGCAGGAGGGCGGATCCGCGCTGCAATGGTCGAGGCTGACGTGGTGGATGCATGGTGGCCCCTGCCCAGGACAGCCTCTTTACCCACGCAGATTCCCGCCCGCCTGTGGTTCCTGACCCGAAACAAGAACCCGGGCAAAGGGCCTGCGCGACCGCCGCCAGCAGGTGCTGTTCATCGACGCCCGCAAGCTGGGTGTGATGGTGGTGACCGAACGCAGCGTGGAGCTGACCGATGCGGATATCGCGAAGATTGCCGCCACCTACCACGCCTGGCGAAAATGCGGCGCGTACGGATATTCCCGGGTTCCTGTTGCTCGGATGGCCGCTGGCGGAAGTTTCTGAAAGCAGGGCACATCCTGGACGCCAGGCGCGGCTGTGAGCACCGAGGAGCAGGAGCGATAGGGGAGCCATTTGAGGACAAGATGCGAAGGCTAACGGCGCTGTGGGCAGGAACAGCGCGAAATGAAGGGACGCGGTTGGATGCGATGATTGAGGCGAATCTGAAGGGGCTTGGGTAATGACAGAATAATCATGGCGAGAAATGACGCTCAGCGAGTTGAAGGAACTCAGTTCTGGCCTCCACAAAACCAAAAGTCTGAATTTGACTCAGGATACTTTTCATCCTTCAAAGACGTTTTTACAACTCTGCCGTACCCGAAACATTAACGGAAAAAGTCCAATCAAGCGACAACGAAAGAAATAGGTGTTCTAGTGGCAAAGGAGATATTTTTCTAACACGAACCAGCGAAACGATAGATGAATCTAGGCAGGAGTTGCGTAGCTCTAGTACATAAAACGCGACATATCAACGGATTTACCAAAAGACTCTAGATCAAAACATCTGGAGTTGTCTTTCACCCAGAATTCGCAAGATACGCTTTCAGAAGCAAGATCTTCATGAGATTCACGACAGCATGGCTTCCATGTCAACCCGAGCAAGTTCCTAACAATGAAATGCTAGGTAGGCTAAAGATGCACGCCACCTTCATATCAGCACCGTAAAGATTTGGGAGCATCCTCACGAGTCTTGATGACAAAATTGAACCTCCCAATCCAAAAACCAACGAAACCCCGAAACCATGGCCCGCACCCTGTTCCAGGCGTGGTTTGTAGACTCGAACCTGTCCGGGCCAAGATGGATGGACGCTGGAAGCGAGCTGCCACTCCCTGCCCGCCTGCCTTCGCGCGCCTGCATGACCCGACTCCGGAGCCAGACTGCTAGGAAACAGAGGACGGGGAAATTCGTGGAAAACTCGGGAGCAAGATCGCGTTTGACGAGACTCGCCACCCACACACAAACGGACTGGCCCTCCAGAAGTTTCCACCCGAGAATCTCGCATGACCACACTGCCCGTCAACAAGATCGCTCCAACCGAGATCAGGGAACACCAGCGGAGCAGAGTACAGAGCCAGTACGCAACTGAAGCCTGAGCGCATCGTCGACGACGGGGAGTGTACTGTTTTCATGGCTCAGGACCTCTGGAGGTAGAGATTTGGCATGGTGGTCTTGCTCTGAATCAGCATTTGTTCAAGGTGTAACCTCAAGCGATACTAAGTGGTATTACTTTTGGCAACACGCCATTACTTGCGTGAAAAGTTCTACGCGAACTGCTGCCGGCAAAGCCATACTACCATGGGACATATCCAACGAAAGTGAACTCACCTCGAAGCAAAGATCGCATTTCCTCTGAGGATGAGAAGCCACCTGATCAGTCATGAGCCCAGTATCTGGCCGCTGCGATCAACACCTCCTTCAGTCCCAGGACGCCTCGCCCAACCCCGTGACCTCCTCCCTCGCCTGCTCTCTCGCGAGCTTGCGCGCGTCCTGAGAGACCGAACGAGCACTGGCCGAAGAGATTCTGCAACCCCTCACCCGCAACCACACACAGTGCCACACGCCCCCTGCCCACTCTCCACGCCTCCCACATGAGCCTGGTCCGCATGTTAAAAGCTTTCCCATTTTGACACGAGGAGTGCCCTCATGCTCTGCGTCCGGACCTCACGCCATCCCTGCCCTGCCCCCCGCCGGCGTCGATCTCGAGACGGTCGAGAGTCCTCCGGGCGCTGGCCCCAGCCCACCGGCACCTGGCCGAACTCAAGGGCAGCGCCCGCAGCATCCCCAACCAGGGCATTCTGGTCGACACACTCACCCTGCAGGAGCCAAGGCCAGTGCCGAGGTCGAAAGCTACGTCACCACGCAGGACGAGCTGTTTCAGGCCGAGCTGTTCCGGCCGAGGCATCTCGCCAGCCGCCAGGGAAGTCTTCCGCTACCGCGAGGCGACTCAAGCGCGGCTTCGGGCGCATGCAGGACCAGCAGGACCTGCTCACCAGCAGCACGCTGATCGACCTGTTCCAGTACGTGAACAGCGCCGAATCCTTCCGCCACGCCCCGGCACCGTGCTGAAGAACGACCGGACGGGCAAGATGGTATTCGTCCCGCACAGGACAACGCCCGAGATCACCCGCCACATGGACGCGACCTCGGAGCAGTTCATCAACGCACCCGACGAGCGGCAGGCTGGCGCTGGACCCGCTGGTGCGCATGGCCCATCATCCATCCACCAGTTCGAGAGCATTCACCCGTTCAGCGACGGCAACGGCCGCATCGGGCGGATCCGGTGTGTGCTGTATCTGGTGGAAAGGAGGGGCTGCTGGACCTGCCTGTGCTGTACCTGTCCCGCTGCATCAACCGCAACAAGCCGAGTACTACCGCCCGCTGCAGGCCGTGCGCGATGAAGGGCCTGATCGCCGTGGATCGTCTTCATGCTGCAGGGTGCCGCGATCACGGCAGACGGCACCGTCCGGCTGGTCCACGGCATGCGCCGACGATGGCGGGCACCAAAGCAGCGCGTACGTGACGAGCTGCCCGCATTGCATTCGCAGTGGACCTGCCCGCTTCAACTCCGTTCGAGCACCCGTGCACCCGCATCGAGGCGGTCGCAACGACATTGGCGTGCTCACATGCCAGACCGCCTCAAAGTACCTGAAGCAGCCGCAGGAGATTGGCATTCCGACCGCCCAGACCCGGGGCAGAGTACCTACGGTCGTACAACGGGCATGCTGGTCGCTGATTTACCGAGGGAGAATGATCGGTGGCCTTTCCCTGTCCGAAGCCGATGTGGAACGGGCACCGCTGGCGCAGTTTGCCTCGCTGAGCCACGCGTCGCACGCGGCGACGATGTCGCCCGATGGCGAGCAGCACTGCCGACGTGAAGAGCTTATCACGATGTCATCCTGCAACAGCGTCTCACCAGCGACGGGTGGCCCGGTCAAACGAGCACGCTCCCAGAGTCGGCGGCCCGGCAGGAGGCCACCAACACCAGGTGCTTCCAGCAGGAGCTGCCCAGCCTGCTGGAAGAGAACCGCCGCGCACCGCTGATGACCGAAGGCCGGTTCCCAGCGTGACTGCGACGACACCGACGGCTCACTGACCGGCCGCCAGCGGCTGCTCGATTTTCGCAGCGCCAACAACGACCGCTGCTGGCCAGCCAGTTCACAAGTGATCAAGGGCCGAGAGCGCACGCGGATGTGGTGGCGGTGTTCGTCAACGGGCCGCCGCTGGCCGTCATCAGAGCTGAAAGCGGCAGCGCCGGCGCACACCTGCGCGGTGCCTGGCAACCAGCTGCAAACCCACAAGCGACGATATCCCCGCCTCCCGCGCGCAATGCGCTGTGCTGGATCTCGGACCGGCACGTCAGGTGCCGGATGCAGCTTCGCTGTCGGCCAACCTCGAGCAGCTTCATGCCGCAGCGCACCACCGACGGCCAGGCTGCGTAGCCGCCAAAGGCACAGCCGAGCGTCTACTGCAGTCGAGGGCTGTTTCGAAGGCACCAGCGCCTGCTGGCAACGCGCCGTGACTTCACCGTGTTTCGCGAAACAGGCGCCGGGCTGAGTCAGATCCTGGCTGCGCTCGCCATAATACCAGTTCCATGCCCGTGCTGTACGCAGTAGCTCCACCCGCCAGCCTGCGCGCTGCCATGTCCGGCGCTCGCGGAACACCGTTGCCCACATAGCGCCCGACACCAGCGAGCCAGAAACCCGCGACCGCCGCGCCGCGTGATCTGCAGACGCAGTGCCCGTCAACAGCAAACCTGCTGATGGCCTTTCTATGCCGGCATGCGGGTGCGCGACCCGTCGCGGAAGGTCAGCGTCTGCGGTGCTGACCGACCGCAACGACCTGGATGACCAGCTGTTTGGCACCGCTTTTGCGATGTGCACGCGACCTCATCCGCCAGAGCGAGCACGCCGGACAGCCGCGACGAGCTTCAGCACGTCTGCTCGCGCAACGCCGGCGGCGTGATCTTCACCACCTGCAAGAAGTTCGGCGACGCAACCGGCGTATGCGCCACGAACCGCGCAAATGCGTGGTCATTGCCGATCGGGGGCCCACCGCAGCCAGTACGGCCTTCCGGGCTGGGAATGAACACCGGGTCCGGCGGTCCTTCGTACGGCTTTCGCCAGAGTACATGCGCGATGACAGCTGCCCAATCGCCACCTTCACCGGCCTTACGGGCACGCCCATCGAAGCAGCGATGACAACACGCCAGCCGTGTTCCGGCAACTTCACTCGATATTGTACGACACTCGCCGTGCCGTCGAAGATGGCGTGACGAAGCGATCTACTACGAGTCGCGACCGGCGCGGCACCGAACTCGACGACGACGAAGCCACTGCATCGATGCCGCGAAGTCGATGAGGATCGTCGACGATGCCGCGCCGGCCAGGACCGCCCAGACAGTGCGGTCGCGGAAGCGCTGGTAGGTAGCGACGATGCGTAGATCGCCACAAGTGACCGTACAGGACATTGTCGATCACTTCGAGGGCGCCTCTCGGCAGCTCTGACGGCAAGGGATGATCGTCCGCGCCAGGCCGGGCCATCTGCGCCAAAGCTGTACGACGGAGATCATCCGCCTGCGCCTCGTCAGGACAGCGATGATGACAAGGCGCGCCACTGGCAGAGTCGTCGCGACGGGCGGGCCGGCCACCGACCCGCAGGCACGGCGGGGACATGCACATCCGCAACAAGGCGCAGCGCGCAGCAGGCTGCGGCTTGCGCTGTGACCCGAAAGACCCGCCGAAGCTGGTGATCGTGCGCGACATGTGGCCCGACCGGCTTCGACGCCCCCGCATGCACAACGCATGCGTATGTGGACAAAGCCCATGCAGCGCCACGGGCCGATGCAGGCCATGGGCGCAGGTGAACCGCGTGCTCGACAAACCGGCCGGGCTGATCGTCGATTACGCTCGGCATCGCGCAGAACCTGAAGTCACCCTGCCGCAGCATCTCCCGCAAAGGACCAGGACAACACCACGGCATCGACGAGCAGCCAGGCCATCGATGTCATGCGCGGGCAGTTGGGTACGAAAGTCGATCCGCGACATGTACCTACGGCTTCTGACCACGAAGCAGCACACTGAACGCGCACACCCCAGCAGCGCCTGCAGACCGCGGCCGCCGTCAGTGGATTCTGGACATGCGGCAGAAAGCTGGCCGAAGAGAAAAGCCCTCCCGCAGAGGATGCGAAAGGCCGCGCCTGCGTCTACCAGGACGCCGTGCTGGCGCTCTCCAAAGGCCTATGCGCTCCGCGCCACCTCGGACGGCGGAAGATCACTGCGAGTAAGTAGGGCTTCTTCCAGGCCGTCCGCGAAGCCGCTGCAAGAAGCGCTGCAGCCCTCAGGGGCATGCAGCCCGCAGGCCATGGACCTCGCCATCCACAGATCGTCAGCGCGCGCCGGTGTCGGCAAACAGTATCGTCTTGACACTGGGCGCCATCGGCATCAAGAGTCAGGACATCCATCCTCCGACGACTTCCTCGCTCGAGGATGCGGCAGATGCCGCAGAAGAACCCGGGCCATGGAGACCCCGCGCAAGCTGCCTCGACGACAGCATCCGCCTCGCGCAGCAGACGCCAACGTGGTGCAGGCCAAAAGATTTCACGGAACGGCTGGAGACGCCGTGGCTCGCTTATCACACCAGCGCCATCACCTCCACCGAGGTGCTGCAGGCTGATCGAGCGGCGGAAGGATTCGCGCCGCCGTCAACAGCGCGGGTGAAGAGTCCGGCCTGTCGGACGAGGTGAGATCGCCTCTACGACGCCCCTGTGCACAGAACAAAAGCGCTGCCGAACTCAGATGAAGCTGAGGACGCCTCTGCGGCGATCGCCCACGAGCTGCTGACCAGCCTGCGCGCCAACGTATCAGCAGACTGGGCGACGCGCAACCAAAGCGCGCGCCAGAATGCGTGCACCCTGGCTTCAGCGCATCCTGCGCAAGTACGGCACCCGCCTGACGCAGAACGAAGCGGTGAAGACGGTGCTGCAGCAGGCGGCGGAGGCGATGCTGGCGGTGTATTGACAATGGCAGCTGAGCCTCCCGGAAAGGACAATGAGCCTCCACATCGTACCACAATACTGCTGCCCCACTCAGAAGTAACCCGACAGTGACCAGATTCCTTGCCCAACGTCTCCAAACACACGCGTCAGAAAGGATTTGATAATGAAATACAATGAAGACCAGCGACCATCCGAGAACTTCTACTCTATCATTGATGGAATACAAAAGCCTGTCCAGGTCCGCCTGGAGGGTGAAACCGTCTGGCTAAGCTTTCAGCGATGGTTGTTTTGCAGGCCAAGCCACCTAACAACGAATACATCGGAAAACATCTACGATGATGAGAGCAGACTCGAGGCAACTATTCAAATCTGAATAGTTCAAAACTGAAGGTCCGTCACGAAAGGTGAACTGGCTGGTAGACCACGCGATCTCAACATGATTCCGGCGTGGTGGGATTCCGTGTACGGTCCCAGCGCTGGGAACCACAGTTCCGGCAATGGGCGCGTATCAGCGAGTACCTCGTCAAGGGTTTCACCATGGATGACGAGCGCCTGAAAGGGTAAAGCCAGCGTGGTCGACTACTTTGACGAACTCTGGCTAGAATCCGCGAGATAAGGCCAGCGAAGCCCGCGTTTATCTCAGATTCGAAACATATTTGCACTCGCTACCGATTATGAAGAAGGCGACAAATGCTCCAGCTGATTCTTTGCAACCGTTCAGAACAAGATGACTACGCCGCTACAGGATTGACTGCGGCAGAGATTGTCAAAGCGGGCCAATGCCGAAAAACCCAATATGGGACTTACTACTGGAAGGTCACGCGTACTCAAGGCAGACGTCGGCATTGCACTATCTGGCGAGAGGAAACTCGATATTCTCAATCGGATTACCACTCGTTTCTGGATCGGCAGAGTTCTCGTGCTCAACGCCGCCAGACTCATTTCTCATGGCTGACTGGGAAAGATATCTCGACAAATTTCTATCAGATGTTGAACTTCCAGTTCCTGATCACTGCGGGCAAAATCAGCCACCAACAGGCCCAGATATTTGCCAACCAGCAGTACGCGACCAGTTCGCCGAAAAACGCCGCATTCAAACAGAAGAACAGGCGCAGCGGGAACTCATGTTAATGAGCTGCAAAAACGGTGAGCGCTCTTAAAAACGACGGTCGCGAGAATCACACGCAGAACTGGGCTGATCACTCACACGCCGTACGGTGCTGAAAGCGGTACCGTCCCACAAAGCAGTCATCAACTACGCACCACCACGCAATCCGATCCAAGATCAACAGTACATCCAGCGCGCGGGGCATTGGCGCTGATTGGCAGTCGATTAATAAGTAGGGCATTAGTGGTAATGAAAAACTATTCAATCTCCAGTACGCCCTGCAGACTAAAGCGATACGGACGCCATGTCATGCACAAACAGGCTGACCCATGACTCGACTCACGGAAGTTTCTGCAAGAGCAACTATTCGGAAATTCCGAATAGTTGCCCCAGATGAAACGCCCTCCCACTCCATCTGCGTCATCAGGCCATCAACCTGTCAACAAAAACGCCCAACCTGTTTGACGGGTCGGGCGTGGAATGGGAGTGGTGGAGACGAGGAGGATCGAACTCCCGACCTCGGCATTGCGAACGCCGCGCCTCCCAGCTGAGCTACGTCCCCACGGTAGCAGGATGATAACACCAGTCCGGCAGCGTCCGCCAACCGGCTCCGGCCGCGAGGCCTCCCCGAACATGAGGGGCTGGTGCAACAGGGCGCGCCCCCGCCCATGCCTGATGCCCTGTATGACTGCCTCCGCCCCTGTGCCCTGCCCCATGGCAAAAGGGCCCGAAGCCCCATGGCCCCGGCCCGTCGCAAGGCTTGATCCGGGAGATGACCGGCCCTTCACGGCGCCGGCCCCGGTCAGCCGATCACTTCTCCAGCAGCGAACGCAGCATCCAGGCGTTCTTCTCGTGCAGCTGCATGCGGGTGGTCAGCAGGTCGGCTGTCGGCTCGTCGCCGGAGTCGTCCACCGCCGGGAACATCTCGCGGCAGGTGCGGACCACGGCTTCCTGGCCTTCGACCAGATCCTGGATCATCTCGTCGGACGACTTGGTGTTGTCGCCATCGGGGATGCTCGACAGTTTGGCGTACTCGCTGTAGGAGCCCGGAGCCAGATGGCCGCAGCGCGGATGCGCTCGGCAATCTCGTCCACCGCGGTGGCCAGTTCGGTGTACTGCGTCTCGAACATGGTGTGCAGCGAGTTGAACTGCGGGCCGGTGACGTTCCAGTGGTAGTTGTGCGTCTTGAGGGTAGAGCTGTAGGGAATCGGCCAGCAGTCGGGACAGGCCCTTGGCCACGGTTTCGCGCTGCTGGTCGGTCATGCCGATGTTGATACCCATGTGTGTACTCCTGTGAGGAAAGGAGGGGACTGGCTGCCGGCCAATGTACCACCGGCCTGCAGACGGCGTGTCCAGCCGCTGTATCCAGCTCTGACGTTGTACGACGTTCTGTGATCCGCCGGGCCGCCCTGCTCTTCGGCCTGCAACCCGTCGTTCACGATGGGCTGCAGTATAGGCCCATCTTCATAGCTTTTGCCAATTCATTCTTCAAATGGCATTGATAGCAACAGCCGATCAAGAAAAAAAGGCGCACCCGACAGAACAGGTGCGCCCTAATGGTGGCAGCCGGGCGGCTGCCTCTCTCCTCCTCAACAGGGCATTGGCACTGGGCCAATCAACGTCCCCTTTGGTGAACAGCATATTACTCCCGCCACGAAACAATTTCCGGCCCAAAGCACTAGGGAAACCCTGAGAACCCCGAGCCCCTCATAGCCCACCCTGGCAGCCCCTGCCCCGTCTCGTCGTGCCCCCAGCCCCCGCCCCAAGACGCTTCCCGCCCCGTCGCAAGGCCCGGGCGGAAGGATGCTTCTTTCGCGACTTCACGCAGTCGCGGGAGACCGGAGCATGCGAAGTACAGGCGTCGCAGCGCGCCAGTGTGGAGCGAAAGAAGCATCCTGCAGCCCGGGCCGTCCCTCCCACGAAGCGTCTTCCCGCAGTGCTCCTTCCCCACGGGGCGTCTTCCGAAAATTCGGGCACAACCAGCCAGCCCCTTTTACGTCCTCCCCATCCGGTTCAGCATGATCAGCGCCAGCACCAGAAAGACGATGGACGGGAATGCTGACGGCCAGCCAGGGCGGCCAGGTATTGATCAGCCCCAGGTTCGAGAACAGACCGTTCAGAATGTGAACACCACTCCCAGCGAGATGCCGAAGAAGAGCTTCAGGCCGATGCCACCGGCCCGCGCCTGCAGGTAGCCGAAGGGCAGCGCCAGCATCAGCATGACGATGATGGCCAGCGGGTAGATGACCTTTTTCCAGAGCGCCAGCTCGTAGCGGTTGGCGTTCTGTGCGTTCTCCTTGAGGTGCGGTATAGCGCCAGAGCGCCAGCGCCGACATGCGGTCGGGCGCAATGGCCAGCACCGACAGCAGGGCCGGGTTCAGCTCCGAAACCAGGTGAACTCGGGCGTCTTCTCGACGGCAGCATGCAGGGCATCGTAGCCGGTGGCCGTCTTCTTCACGTCGAAGTAGGTGGTCTCCACGCCCTCCAGACGCCAGCGGCTGGGCTCGCCCCGGGCGGCACGCTGGTAGCGGCCCCGCTCGGCATGGATGACGGCCGTCAGTCGGAACTCGGGGTCGAATTCGTGAATCTCCACGCGGCTCAGACCGCCATCGGCCTCCAGCTGGCCGATGTTGACGAAGCGGGTCTGCAGGCGCTGGCCGTCAGGGACCGCGGACGCTGTCCTTCAGCCACAGGCCGGAGCGGAACACGCCCACGCCCGAGCCCTTGCCCAGCACGTCCATGCGCAGCTGCTGGGCACGCTGTTCGGCCATCGGTGCCACCCATTCACCGGCCACGGCGGTGAGAATGGCCAGAACACCCCAGCACCAGCACACCGCGCAGGGCCAGCCCGCGACTCATGCCGGCCGCCCGCATGGCGGTGAATTCGGAGTTCTGGGCAAACTGGGCCAGCGCGTAGATGCAGCCGATCAGCGCAGCCACGGGCATCAGTTCGTAGATGTGACTGGGCAGGCCCAGCAGCACGTACAGCACCGCCTGTGGCAGCCGGTAGCCGCCCTGGCCGATGTCATCCAGTTCGTTGATCAGGTCGAAGAGGCAAAGAGACCCAGAAAGCCCAGCAGCACGGCCACGATGCCGCTGGCGATCTCGCGCGTCAGGTAGCGGGCGATCAGCTTCATGCCTGCGCCTCCCGCGCAGCCGCCTCACGGGCCTTGCCGCCCCGGATGCGGGCCACCAGCTTGCTGAAGCTGAAGCGCGGCAGGCTGAGCCGGCGATGGAACAGGTACCAGGCCAGCGCCAGCACTAGCACGTGGGTGACCCACACCCCACGCCGAAGCCCACCTTGCCCTGGTGATCCAGGAGCGCATCACGCTGTTGAGGTTCGAATAGGTGAAGTAGATGAGCACGCCCACCACCATGTTGACCGAGCGGCCCAGACGCGGGATTGACGAACGACAGCGGAATGGCCAGCAGCGCCGTGATGAACACCGACAGCGGCAGGCCGATGCGGTAGGCCAGCTCGCCCGGGCGGCCGGCGTATGCTGCTGCAGCAGGTCGAGCGTGGGCATGCCCCGGGCGCTCTCGATCTGGGTGTTGACGGGCTTTGGGGATCGAGCCGCACGCCATAGTGCAGGGAACTCCATCAGCGCGTATTCGGCGGTGCCCCAGGTGCCGTCGTAGCGGCGGCCGTCTTCCAGCACCAGAAAGCGGTCGCCATTGGGTTCGATCCGCACGTTGCCACCGCGCGAGGCCACCACCACCATGCGGTCGGCGTTGTGCTGGACCACGAACACGTTGGAGACCGTGCTGCGGTCGGCGCTCATCGATTCGACGAAGAACACGCGGTTGCTGGAGGTGGATTCGCGAAACTGCCCGGGCGCGACCATCGACACGTCCTCGCGCTGGTTGAAGCGCTCGCGCAGCTCGACGATCTGCTGGTTGGCCCAGGGGCGAGAGGACGAAGGTGACACCGGCCACCACCAGTGCATAGGGCAGCACGAAGGTCATGACCGGGCGGATCCACGCCGTGAGGCTCTGGCCGCTGGCAAACCAGATGACCATCTCGGAATCGCGCCAGGCGCGCGCCAGCACCATCAGCACCGACAGGAACACCGTCAGCACCAGCAGCACCGGAATGAAGCCGATGGCGTTGAAGGCGATCAGCGGCAGGATGTCGGAACTGGCACTGCGGTCGCTGGTGGCGCGGTTGAGAAACCGGATCAGCGACGTGGTGACCAGAATGGTGAACAGCGTGGCAAACATGACGCCGGCAACGCTGTTCAGGTCGCGGCGCAACGACTGGCGAAAGATCATCACACTAGTTTACCCGCGCACGAGGGCTTCCCGGCATCCGGGCAACGGCAAAAGTGCGCGGCGGTATCGTGCCGGATACGGTTTGGCACGCGTCATGGACGCTTTCGTCACCATGCCGGCTCCAGATACGTTTACCTGTATCAGCACGCCCCCTGTACCGCAAGCCCCGGCGCGTGGTTTCGCAGGAACGCAGGGGCCAGGATACGCTACCGGACGGCACGGACTGTTGCATCCTGTTCCAGGGTGGCAAACAGCCGCCCCGCCTGACAGAAACGCCCCGTGGGCCGGCCTATAATGGCCGTTTGCGCGCATGGTCGTCACGGCCACTCCCCTGCCCGCCGGCGCCCCGTGCCCATGGACGTTTGCGCGCGTGGTCGCCGCACCAGCCCTCTTCCGGAAACCGTCCGGCCATCCTGGGCGTCTGCGTGGCGAGTTCCGCTTTCCGTTTTGCCCGCGAGTTTTCTTCGTGACGATGCAGTTCTCCCTCAAGGCCACCGCCGCCGACAAGATCCGTACCCAGTGCCTGGTGCTGCCCGTGCAGGCCGGCAGGCTCACGGCCACGGGGGCCGCGTTCGACGCCCGCCTCGACATGACGCTGTCGGCCGCCCTGAAGGGCGGTGACCTGGGCAAAAACCGGGCTCCACGCCGCTCGTACCCGGCATCAAGGGGCTGTCGCGCATCGTGCTGGTGTCGATGGGCGAGGACGACACGCTGTCCGCCCCCCGGTTTGCCGATGCCGTGCGCAGCGCCTTCCGCGCCGTGCTGGCCACGCCGGCCTCCGACGTGTTCTGCGCCCCTGCACGAGGCCAGTGTCGAGCTGCGCGAGCTGCCCTGGCGCGTGGGCCAGGTGGTGCTGATGGCCCGCGAGGCCGCCTACCGCTTCGACGCCTACCGCAGCAACCCGAACCGGCGCCGGCGCTGAAGGATGTGGTACTGGGCATGGACAACGTGGGCGAGGTGCGCTCGCTCACGACCGCTGGTGGCCCGCATGAGCGACCTGGCCGACGGCATCGATACCGCGCGCGATCTGGGCAACCAGCCACCCAACGTCTGCAACCCGGCCTGGCTGGCCACGCAGGCGCAGAAACTGGGCCGCCGGCACAAGCTGAAGGTCGAAATCCTCGACCAGAAACAGATGGCCTCTTGGGCATGAACGCCCCTGCTGGCCGTGGCACAGGGTCGGTGCAGCCGCCGAGGCTGATCGTCGCGCACTCACTGCGGCGCCGGTGCGCGCCAGGCACCCGTCGTGCTGGTCGGCAAGGCATCACCTTCGATACGGGCGGCATCTCCATCAAACCCGCCGCCGACATGGACGAAATGAAGTTCGACATGTCGGGCGCCGGCTCGGTGTTCGGCACGATGCAGGCCGTGGCCCAGATGAAGCTGAAGATCAACCTCACGGTGATCATCGCTGCCGCCGAGAACATGCGCTCGGCTCGGCCTGCGCGCCCGGGCGACATCGTCACCACGCTGTCGGGCCAGACGGTCGAGATCCTCAACACCGATGCCGAAGGCCGCCTGGTGCTGTGCGACGCCCTCACCTATGCCGAACGCTTCAAGCCGGCCGCCGTCATCGACGTGGCCACCCTCACCGGGGCCTGCGTGATCGCGCTGGCCACCAGCGGGCCAGCCTGTTCGCCAACGACGACGCCCTTGCAGCCCAGCTCAGGACGGCTGGCGACGACTCCGGCGACACCTGCTGGCCGCTGCCGCTGGACGAGGCCTATCAGGGAACAGCTGCGCTCGTCCTTTGCCGACATGGGCAACATCGGCGGCCGTCCGGCCGGTGCCATCACGGCCGCCTGCTTTCTGTCGCGCTTTGCCAAAATACGCATGGGCGCGCACCTGGACGTCGGCCGGCGTGGCCTGGCGCTCAGGCACGAACAAGGGCTCGACCGCCGGCCAGTGGCCCTGCTCACCCATTACCTGATGGACAAGGCGGGCTGATGGCACAGGGTGCCGGTCCAGGACATGGCACACACCGCCCGCGTGGTGCCGGCGGCGAGGCATGGCATCCGTGGCCGGACGGGTTTTCGCGCCGGCTCCGGCCCACCAGCCTCCTGCCGCATGGCACGCGGGTCACGCCACCCGGCTGGCATGCAGCCCCGGCATCCACTGCGCGCCCCCCGCTGACCTTCCGGCAGCCGGCCCATCACATGGCCGCCCGGTCTGCGGGCATGATGGCGTCCTGATGCAGGCAGCGTGCCCACGACCCAGGTGGACTTTTCATTTCAACGTGCCGGACGTGGGCCAGTATGCCTGCCGTCTGGTGCGCAAGGCATGGCACGCCGGTCATCGGGTGGTGGTCTATTGCGAAGACACCCGGCGACTGGCCCGGTTCGACCGCCAGCTCTGGGATTTCCAGCCGCTGGCCTTCGTTCCCCATGTCTCGGTCCGGCATCCGCTGGCGGCGCACCCCATTCTGCTCACCGCCTCCGAGGCCGAGAGTCCCGGCCAGTCACCGCCAGGTGCTGGTCAATCTGGGCGAACGCATGCCGCCTGCATTTTCCGGCTACGCCCGGGTGATCGAACTGGTCGGCAGCGATGCCGCCAGCCGCCAGGCAGCCCGCGCCCGCTTCCGTTCTTACCGGGAACAGGGGCTACACCCGCTCACCCACGATGTGGAAGAACGAGATGGCACCCGATAATCCCCTCTTCGCCGTCATTCCGGAGCAGCCAGCCGTTCGGGCCTTCCGCCGAGCAGCAGACGCACCGGCCGGCGGCTCGACGCAGGCCCTGCACCCCGCCCCGCCGCCAGCATTCCGGGGGTAAGCGACACCTCGACTGCAAAACGCGCCATCAGTGCCCGCAACAGCAGACTACCCCGGCCGCAGCAGGCATCGGCAGGCCCGGTAACCGGCACATCTGCCGGCAGCCAGCGTCATCCTTCGCGTCCGTCAGGCTCGAGCAGACCAGCCCGACCGTGCCATCGGCGAGGGACCGGTACGGCCGTTCGCAGTTCCCGGATGATTCCGACGACGACTATCTGGAAGACGGCGAGGCCGGCCCGCTGGACGAAGATGCCGCCATCGCCACCCCGCCGCCGCTGACCGACGAAGACCGGGCGCTGATCAACAAGCTGGTACATCTCGATGCGCCTGCTGGACGTGGGCATTTCATCGCAGGCCGCCCACGAAGCCACCGGCAGTGCTCCGGTCCCGTTCTCGAAGTGGCCAAGGCCGGCAGCACCGATCCGGCACCGTTTGCGCCCCGCACCAGCACCATTCCCCCGGCGGTTCGCCAGCCGCGCCCGGCCACGCCCGAGGACGAGGAAGCCATTCCGATGCTGACGGACGTGGTGAACGTGCAGCGCTACCACCCTGACCAGCTGCCACGCAGCTCGCCGATGTGGACTGGGCGAACTGGCCGGTCAGGTGCGCGAAAACGTGCTGGAACGGCTGCTGCGCTCGCGGCGACATCCTGCTCGATGGCCAGATAGAACCACGCACTGCCCCGGGTCATCTCGCGCGCCGTCGAGACGATGACCCGCGACGTGCACGACACGCTCAACCGCCTGATCCGCGACATCGTGGCCCGGGCCGTGAACGAAGAGATCACCCGCCTGCACGCGGAAATGGCCCGGCAGAATCACAAGGACTGACCAGCGCCGGGAAAGACGGGCCAGACACCCACAGAATGCCAGATCGCCGGACAATCCGGCGCCGGGGCATTTGTCATCGCTCGAGGCGCTGCCCACCTGGCTGACAGGGGCATGCCTCCTGCCCCCGGGGCATTTTCATGGCGTGGCAGCCTGCCACCTGTCGCGCGAGCCCACCCTGCCACGCCAGACAGACATCCTGCCCATCATCAGCCCCAGGTGGACACTTTCCGGGGCCTCTCGATGGTGAGCTCAGCCGCAGCCTGCCCGCTGCTGCACTTCTCCAGCATGGCGCTGAACTGCGCCAGACGCTGGCGCTCCTGCTCGACCACGGCGGCCGGGCGCGCTGCACGAAGCTCTCGCTGGACAGTTTGCCGTTGGCCTTGCTGATCTCGCCCTGTACGGCGATTTCCTTGTCCAGACGAGCGCGTTCGGCAGCCACGTCGATTTCACCTTCAGCATCAGGCGGTGATCGCCCACCACCCGCACAGGGGCCAGCGTCTCTTCGGGCAGCGAGGCCACCTGTTCGGCGCTGGACAGCTTTGGCCAGACCGGGCAGGTACGGCAGCATGGCATCGATGCGCGCATCGGTGCTGGCGCAGCAGCGGCACCCGCTGCTGCGGACCCAGCCCCATCTCGCCACGCAGCGCCCGGCAGGCATCGATCAGCGCCCGCATTCGGCCATCCACGCCTCGGCGTGTTTCGTCGATTTTTCGCGTCATTGCACACCGATGAGTTGCAGCATCACCGAATGGCGGCGTTCGGACCCGAAAGCCTGCGCCAGCGCCTCCCCTGCCAGCGTCTGCACCCACCGGGGCCGTAGCGGTTCGTCAGCGGCGCCACCTTCTGCCACAGCTCTTCGGTGATGAACGGAATCAGCGGATGCGCCAGGCGCAGCGTGGCTTCCAGCACGCGCAGCAGCGTACTGCCGTGCGCCCGGCGCTGGGCCGCGTCCGCGTGATTCAGTTCCACCTTGGCCAGTTCCAGGTACCAGTCGCAGTAGCTGTTCCAGACGAAGCTGTAGACGGCGTTGGCCGCCAGGTCGAAGCGGTACTCGCCAGCGCCTCGTCACCTCGGCCGTGGTGCGCTGCGGCCCGGACACGATCCAGCGGTCCACCGCTGAAGTCCATGTACTGGCCCGGGCCGCAGTCCTGTTGCAGGGTTTCGCAAAAACCGCTGTCGTGGCCTTCCACGTTCATCAGCACGAGCGGGTGGCATTCCACGGCTTGTTGCAGAAGTTGCGGTAGCCCTCACAGCGGCTGATGTCGAAATTCAGCGTGCGCGAGAAATTGGCCAGCGAGGCGAAGGTGAGCGCAGCGCATCCGTGCCGAAGGCCGGAATGCCGTCGGAAAATGCTTTTGACGTACTTCTCGATGCGCGCCTTGTGAGTCGGCCCGCATCAGGCCCCGCACCGACTTGGCCAGCAGCGCCTCCTGGCTGATGCCGTCGATCAGGTCCAGCGGGTCCAGCGTGTTGCCCTTGGACTTCGACATCTTCTGCCCTTCCGAGTCACGGACGATGGCATTGATGTAGATGTCCCGGAACGGCACCTTGCCGGTGAAATACTGGGTCATCATCACCATCCGGGCAACCCAGAAGAAGATGATGTCGTTGCCCGTCACCAGCACGTCGGACGGCAGGTAGCGCTCGAGGTCGTCAGCGTGACCGATCCTGCAGGCCAGCCCAGCGCCGTGAACGCACCAGCGCCGACGAGAACCAGGTATCCAGCACGTCGGTCGCGGGTCAGTCCCCGGTGTAGCTGGCGGCCTGCGCCTGCTGGCGGGCCTCCGCCTCGCTGCGGGCCACGAAGGTCTGGCCATCCTCGCCATACCAGGCCGGAATCCGGTGCCCCCACCAGAGCTGCCGCGAAATGCACCAGTCGTGGATGTTCGAGAGCCAGTGACCGGTACGCCCAGTGCTCGTGGAAGCGCTGATCCGGCTGAGGTCACGGCCTCCAGCGCCGGCTGGGTGATGGCCGCCATGCCGCCGGGCGGCCGTCGGCTGCGTTTCGCGGGTCTGGCTCGACGAACCACTGGTCGGTCAAAGCATCGGTCGACCACCTCGCCGAACGGCCGCAGACCGGTACCATGTTGCGGAAGCCACGGTATCGACCAGTACGGCGGCTTCCAGATCGGCTGCCACCATTTTCTTCGCGGGCGGCATAAGCGTTCAGGCCCTTTCGGTAAGCCTCGCACGGCCTCGCCCGCTATGTAGGCTTCCGCGTCCAGCACCAACATCAGCGGTGGCTGGGTGACGCCGGCCACCTTGTAGTCGTTGGTCGTGCGCGCCGAAGATCTTCCGCAGCCGCCGCCGAATTCCGATCCACGTAGTCGTCAATCATCGGAATCTTCCGGCCGGTCAGCGGCAGTTCCGCAGTTTCGCCGGTGACGGTGAAGTTTCGTCCTCCGGATGCACGGGCCACGGCCACGTCGCCAGCATCGTTTCCGGACGGGTGGTGGCCACCACCAGCCCCGTCAGTTCGGTACCATCGGCCCGCCTTCTGCGGGCCATCGGCAAACGGATAGCGGATGTGCCACGGATGGCCATCACGCTCGGTCATGTCCACCTCGAGGTCGGACACGGCCGTACGCAGCACCGGATCCCAGTTCACCAGCCGCTTGCCACGGTAGATGAGCCCCGCCTCGTACAGCCGCACGAACACCTCGGCCACCGCCTGCGACAGCTTCGGGTCCATCGTGAAATAGCCGGACTGCGTGCCCAGGCTGTCGGCGTAGTCCCAGTTGGCCGAATCGCCCAGCCGGCGCATCTGCCGGCTGATGGCCCCGCCCGATTTCGTTCTTCCAGGCCCAGACCCGGTCGATGAAGGCATCGCGCGACATGTCATGACGCGACCTGCCCTCGGCCGCCAGCTGGCGTTCCACCACGATCTGCGTGGCAATGCCGGCATGGTCGCTGCCCACCACCCAGTTGGTGTCGTCGCCCAGCATCCGGTGATGGCGAATCAGCGTGTCCATCAGCGTCTGCTGGAAGGCATGACATGTGCAGCGTGCCGGTCACATTGGGCGGCGGCGGAGCTGGATGCAGTAGGCCCCTGCCGGAGGGTGCGGGGCGTTCAGCGGTTGCGGTGGCCTGGCCCGCTGTCGATGTGCCCTGCCCTGCAGACGGTGCGACACCCGGCGCGGGCTGGTTGACGAAGTAGCCGCGGGATTCCCACAGCGGGTACCAGCGCGCCTCGATGGCGGCAGGCTCGAAACTCTTGGGCAGTTGGTCCAGGGCGGAACCAGGCGTGGCAGCGTCGGTCATGAAAGCGCGGGAATGTAGTGCGTCGAAAGGGTAGAGTTTAATCTCGGACTCACTCACCGCCGCCGCAACCAGAAGTGCGTCACCTCCCCGGTCCACCTGCGCCAGCAGCGTGTTTGCCGGTCTGGCGGGCGAAGGCGCTGAAATCCTGCTTCGAGCCGGGGTCGGTAGCCTCCACCTCCAGCACCTGGCCGCTCTGCAGCGTGGCTCCAGCGCCTTCTTCGCCTTCAGGATCGGCAGCGGACGGGCCATGCCGCGCGCATCGACGTGCGCATCGGCGGCATGATCGGGAGGACTGGAGGAAGGCAGGGTCTCGTTCATCAGCCCTCCAGCTTCTGCACCAGCTGGCTGCGCACCGTCGCCAGCGCGCCGTCCAGCGCCGCCACGTCGGTCCCGCCGGCCATGGCAAAGTCCGGCTTGCCGCCGCCTGCCACCCACCTGCGCGGCCACGCCGGCCACCAGCTCACCGGCCCTGATGGTGCCCCACCGGTCGGCCGTCACACCGGCCACCAGCTGTACCTTGCCATCGTTGGCCGCGGCCAGGACCACCACCAGCGACTTCAGCTGGTCCTTCAGCTGGTCCACCGTGGCACGCAGCGCCCTGGCATCCATGCCATCCAGACGGGCCACCAGCACATGTACGCCGCTGGCCAGCTTCTGCGCCTGCCCGGCCAGGTTCTGCCCTGGCTGCTGGCGGCCTTCGCCTTCAGCCGGTCCAGATCGCGGCCCAGGTCCTTCACCTGCGCCTGCAGCTGCACGATGCGCGCCGGCAGTTCGCTGACCGGGGCGCGGGCCGCCGCGGCAGCCTCGGCCAGTGCGGCGAGCTGCTGCTGGATCCACGCCAGCGCGCCCTCGCCCGTCAGCCCGTCCACACGACGGATGCCGGCAGCCACGCCACCTTCGGAGGCGATCTTGAACACGCCGATCTCCCCGCTGCGGGGCCCATGGGTACCGCCAGCACAGTTCACGCGTATCGGCTACGTCCACCACCCGCACCACGTCGCCATACTTCTCGCCGAACAGCGCCATGGCCCCTAGGGGCAATGGCTTCAGTCATCGGCAGCTGGCGGATGACCGTCTCGGCATTGGCACGTATTTCGGCGTTGACGATGGCTTCCACCGCCTGGATCTCGTCAGCCCGTCATCGGCTTTGCTGTGGCTGAAGTCGAAGCGGGTGTGATCCGGATCGACCAGCGAGGCCCTTCTGGGCCACGTGATCACCCAGCACCTGGCGCAGCGCCTTGTGCAGCAGGTGGGTGGCCGAGTGGTTGCGGGTGGTCTTCGCACGGCAGGGCCGCGTTCACCTCCGCCGTCACGGCATCGCCCACCTTCAGGCTGCCGGCTTCCACGACGGCCATGGTGCACCCCAGACGGCGGCCTGGATCTTCTGCGTATCGGTCACGGCAAAGCGCAGGGCACCATTCGGGGCGGCGATCAGGCCATGGTCACCCACCTCGCCCCCGGACTCTGCGTAGAACGGGCTGACATCCAGCACCACCACGCCCTCGTCGCCCGTCTGCAGCGCATCCACCGGCTTGCCGTCGCGGTACAGTGCCAGCACCTCGCGGGCGCCGTCAGCTCATCGTAACCCACGAAAGCGGGTGGCGGCGTCACCGTCGTATTCCAGCAGCGATGCGCCCTTGAGGCGGCGGCCGCCTGCGCCTGCTCGCGCTGGGCGCGCCATGGCGTCATCGAAGCCCGGCCTCGTCCACCGTCACGCCCCGCTCGCGGCAGACATCAGCCGTCAGGTCCAGCGGGAAGCCGAAGGTGTCGTGCAGGCGGAAGGCGGTCTCGCCATCCAGCACCGTCTTGCCCATTCGAGTCCGGGCCAGCGCCCTGCTCCAGCAGGGCTCATGCCGTTGGCGATGGTCTCGAAGAAGCGGGATTCCTCACCCTTGAGCACCTCCTCGATGCGGGCCTGGTCGCGCTTTCAGCTCGGATAGGCCTCGCCCATTTCCTTCACCAGCGCCGTCACCAGGCTGTACAGGAACGGCTGGCGGCCCCTCAGCTTGTAGCCGTGACGCACCGCGCGGCGGATGATCCGGCGCAGCACGACAGCCGCGGCCCTCGTTGCCCGGCACCACGCCATCGACGATGGTGAAGCTAGCAGGCACGGATGTGGTCGGCAATCACCTTCAGCGACGGGCTGCGCCGGCCTCGGGCACTGCCTGCCGTCGGCCACCGCCCGCGCAGCGGCGGCCAGCAGGGTTCACGAACAGGTCGATCTCGTAATTGGAATGCACGTGCTGCAGCACGGCTGCCATCCGCTCCAGGCCCATGCCGGTATCCACGCTGGGGACGCGGCAGCGGATTCATGGCGCCGGACCTCGTCGCGGTTGTACTGCATGAGACACGATGTTCCAGATCTCGATGAAGCGGTCACCGTCCTCATCCGTGCTGCCCGGAGGCCCGCCCGGCGATTTCCGGGCCGTGGTCGTAGAAAGATCTCGGTGCACGGGCCGCAGGGGCCGGTGTCGCCCATCATCCAGAAGTTGTCCGACGCATGGCGGGCTCCCTTGTTGTCGCCGATGCGCACGATCTTTCTCGGCCGGCACGCCCACCCTGCCGGTGCCCAGATGTCGTAGGCCCTCGTCGTCCTCGGCATAGACTGTCACCAGCAGCTTTCTCGGGCGGCAGCTTGAAGACCGTGGTCAGCAGCTCCCAGGCAAACTTGATGGCGTCCTGCTTGAAGTAGTCGCCGAAACGAGAAGTTGCCCATCATCTCGAAGAAGGTGTGATGGCGCGCGTGTAGCCAACGTTTTTCCAGATCGTTGTGTCAGCCGCCGGCGCGGATGCACTTCTGGGCCGTGGTGGCGCGGCTGTACGGGGCGCTTGTCGAAGCCCAGGAAGACATCCTGAACTGGTTCATGCCCGCGTTGGCGAACAGAAGCGTGGGATCGTCATGCGGCACCACCGGGCTGGACGCGACGATGGTACGGCCCTTGGACTCGAAGAACTTCAGGTACTGCTGGCGGATTTCGAGCGGACTTCATCTGCGGGTATCCGGGTGGAGGAACCTTGCATTTCTAACGAAGGGGCTCCCTACTCCGCCAATCGGGGCTTCCCTTGGCAACACCTGGAAGCGCCTGATGCGCTCATCATTCGGCGGTACAACATATCAGGCCCGGAAGATCCCAGCCCGGCAAGAGCGTCCCACGCCGACTGCTCAAACAGTGCCTGGGGGCAACCGCCCAACCAGAGCCCGGAGCAGCCGCTGTACAGAGCCAGGGCAGCAGCTATGGCATCATTGCCCAAAGGCCGAAGAACAACATCTGCCCTCAGAGCAAGCCTCCCGAAAACGCCCTGGAATCCCGCAGTCATCGCGGATGCCCAGAGCATGGCGCGAGGCCTTCACCGAATGACTCAGCCTTCATCGCTCCCCGATCACACCGGAGACCCAACCCTCATGAACGCCACCACCCAGCCCGCCTCCACACCCGCCACGCCATCGCTCAAGGTCGCCTTCTCTGGGCCTGGGCGTGATGGGTTACCCGATGGCACGCCATCTGGCGCAGGCCGGACACGCGGTCTGCGTGTACAACCGCACCACAGCCAAGGCGGAACGCTGGCTGGCCGAGATCGAGACAAAGCCTCCGCCGGTCGCCACCGCCGGGCACCCACCCCACGCGAGGCGGCGCAGGACGCCGACATCGTGTTCTCGTGCGTGGGCAGCGACGACGACCTGCGCAGCGTGGTGCTGGGTGCGGATGGCGCCTTTGTCGGCATGAAGCCCGCGCACTCTACGTGGACCACACCACGGCCTCGGCCGAAATCAGCCGCGAACTGGATGCGGCGGCGCGTGCGCACGCGGCTGCACACTTCGTTGACGCCCCGGTCTCGGGCGGCAGGCAGGCGCCGAGAAAGGCTGCCTCACCGTCATGTGCGGCGGCACCGGGAGGCCGATGTCGGGAACGAATACGCCTCCCGTCTCGATGGCCTACGCGCAGGCCATCACCCGCGTGGGCAACGTGGGCGCCGGACAGCTGGCCAGATGGTCAACCAGATCTGCATCGCCGGCCTGGTGCAGGGGCTGGCTGAGGCCATCCACTTTGGCGAGGTATCCGGCTGGACATGAAGCAGGTGCTGGATGTCATCGGCAAGGGCGCGGCCCAGTCCTGGCAAATGGACAACCGCGGCAAGACCATGACTGACCGCCAGTTCGATTTCGGCTTTGCGGTGGACTGGATGCGCAAGGACCTGGGCCTGCTGCCTGGACCAGGCGCGCCGCAGCGGCGTCACCCTGCCCGTCACGGCACTGGTGGACCAGTTCCCTGGCGACGTGCAGGCCCTGCGGTGGCAACCGCTGGGACACGTCAAGCCTGATCGTGCGCTTCGACTGCCTCCGGAAACCAGGTAGATTCGTTCTCTGAACAGTCGGCCTGCCTCCTGTTTTCCTTTCAAACACCTCGAAAACCCTGACTTTTGCACACCACCCTCTTCTGCAGATGGACTTCGGATAGGTCTGATAGTGATCCTCTCGAATAAGTTCCTCGCGGTTGCTCATTCTCGCACGGGCGCATGATTGCGTTGTTATCTGCCGTCAACAGCGCCGCCATTGACAGCAATGTGTCGCCTTGTCCCGCATCCCGCTGTGGCGCGCCGGGTCTCGCGGGACTTCTATTCAGAGGATCCTAAGAGGGACTGAAAACCGAGGCCTTCGAGGTTTCCTTCAACTCCTGATGCTTTTCATTTCCTACTTTCTCTCTGTTTCCTATTTTCCCTTCGTGAGGTTCCGCCATATGCAACGACGCTTCAAGGACAAAACCGTACTGATCACCGGGGGCACCAGCGGCATCAGCTGGCGGGAGCCGAGCGGCTCATCCAGGGAAAGGGCTGCCCTGGTCATCATCACAGGCAGAACGCCAGCGCGAGTGGAATCCACGACCAGACGGTTTGGTGAACACGCGATCGTCCTGCACGATGATGTCTCCGATGGCAAGACCTTGAGCAGCCTTCTGCCCGTCGTCGAACGTCATGGTCCTATCGACGCCCTGTGGCTCAATGCTGCCTGCGCAGTAGGCGCGCCTGTCGAAGACATGGACCGCACCATGATCGAAGCCCAGTTCCAAGTCAATGTTGCCAGGCCTCATGTTGCAAATGGGAGCACTGTCACCCCATCTCCGGAATGGCGGTGCAGTGCTGGTCACGTCTCCAGTGCCGTCTACGAAGGCCAGCCGCAGATCTCGCTGTATGCCGCGACCAAGGCCGCCATCCTGGCAGCGGCACGCAGCTGGGCAGCAGAGCTGGCGCCCCGGAACATCCGGTTAACACTCTGGTGCCCGGTCCCATCACTAGCAATCTCCGCTCGGTGCTACCCGACGATCTGCGTCCGCAGTTCGAAGAAAAGCTGGCTGAGACCGTCCTGCTCAACGGGTCGGAGATCCCCACGAAGCCGCCGCGGTCGCCCTGTTTCTGCCTTCTGATGATGCCAGCTACGTGACCGGCAGTAGTTATTGCGTCGATGGAGGTCTGTTGATGCAGTGACATCCGATAACGATTTGCGGTGACTACACCTACCCTTCTTCATGGATGGATCACGTAGTCGCCTCCGGCATGTCCATCTTTCCATCATGAACGTGTTGTCTCTACCGTGCCGCTGCCAGGTACGGCGCCAGTCGGCCCCTCCTGCAGCAGCTGGGCCAGCGCCTGATCGGTCCCCCGTCAGCAGCGCGCATGGCAGAATCGCCTGCAGCCGCGCATCCACCGCAGTCGATCGCGCCGCAGCGTCGGCATCTGGTTCTGCAGCCAGGATGTCCGCCCCACAGTTCGGGGACGATCCCGCAATGCGGGTCAGGTCCAGCAATCCCTGGCCCGCTATGATCGCCGGCGCGGATGGGGGCCCTCCCGCCATCCCGCACTGCCTTGCCCGCACCGGCATCCTGCCTGCGGCATCCGGCCTGCCCCGGCTCGCCCCATCGGCTCGCCACGGCCCCTGCCACGGCAAAGGCCACGGCATGCGGCATGCGAGACCAGCGCAAACACGCGGTCGTGCGTCGCCCACCGCTCATCCGGGCTCACCTGCGCCCCAAGCTGCGCCACAGCGCCTCCAGCGCGCTCGACACGGTATCCGGCCGATGTCGCAGTCGGGCTCAGCACCACCTCGCGGCTCGACGACAGGGCAGGTCAGCCGCATCCGGCCCGCGCGTCCGCTGCCGGCGATGGATGACTGGCACGAAACGTGCCAGCACGCCCGGCACTGTCCCCCGCGTGGGCTGCCCGGCTCACACCGCGCACATCACTCGCGGAATCGCGGCGCGGGCTCCGCACTGTCCGTCCGCTGCGCCACGCGGCCGCAACGCCGCCACCACCGGCCCTTTTCACGCTGGACAGGTCCGTCAGCAGCGCATCGTGCACAAGTGCCTCGACACCTCGGCCACCAGCGCGCAGTTGACGGAAATCGGTGCGGCCAGCACGACCAGATCCGGCTCGGCGCACCGCGTCGGCCACCGTATCGGCCGTCCTGTCGAACAGCCCGCGCGCTCCGTGCCTGCGAGATGCGTCCGGCCCACGCCCGATAGCCCACCAGGCGCACCGCCGGCAGCCGCGCGCAGCGCCGCCGCCAGCGAACCACCCATCAGTCCCGTCCCCAGAATGGCCACTCAAACATGTACTCCCCGCCCGCACAATCCACCTGGCCGTGACCGTTACCATCGGCATGCCCCGCAGCGCTTTTCGGCCCCCGCCCCGAGCGCCGCGGGCCCGCAGCCCGCCCTGCAGGCGAGGCGCTCAACCCTTCAGAATCTTTCGTCAGCGCATCGATGAGCTCTGTTCTCTCCGGCAGCCCCACACTGATGCGCAGCCACTCGGCAGCCCGTAGTTGGCCACCGGCCGCACGATCACCCCGGCCCGCAGCAGCTGGTCGTTGATGCCGGCCGCATCGCCCACCTTCACCAGCACGAAATTGCCCGACGACGGCACGTACGCCAGCCCCAGCGCCTCGAAGGCCGCCGAGCAGTGCTCGCCCCCGCTGGTTCGAGCGCATAGCTGCGCGTGCTGGTAATCGGCATCGGCCAGCACGGCCTGCGCCGCCAGCCAGCGCCAGCGTGTTCACATTGAAGGGCTGGCGCACCCGCCCCAGTGAGTCAGTGATCGGCCGGCTGCGCCACCGCAAAGCCCACGCAGCCCGGCCAGGCCAAAGGCCTTCGAGAAGGTGCGCGACGATCAGGTTCGGGCAGACGCTTCACCCACGCCAGCGCATCGTAGCGCTGCTCCGGGCGCAGGTATTCGGTATAGGCCTCGTCCAGCACCACCGCCACCTGCGTCGGCACCTGCTCCAGAAAACGCAGCAGCCGTTCCCCTTCGATGAAGGTACCGGTCGGGTTGTTCGCGTTGGCCAGGAACACCAGCCGCGTATCGGGCGTGATGGCCGCCAGCATGGCATCCAGATCATGCCCCAGCCCGTCATCGGGCACGCCACGCCCACCGCGCCGATGGCCTTTGCCACCAGCGGATACACCACGAAGGCGTAGCGCGAATACACGATGCGCTGCCCGGCCCCACCAGCGCGCGGGCCGCCAGCTCCAGCACATCGTTCGACCCGTTGCCCAGCGTGATCCAGCCGGCATCGATGCCGTAATGCGCCGCCAGCGCCTGCTTCAGGTCATGCCCGTTGGCATCCGGATAGCGGGCATCGCCCACCGCCAGCACCTGCTGCACGGCCGCCACCGACTTCGGGCGACATGCCCAGCGGGTTCTCGTTGGAAAGCCAGCGACGATGCCGGCCGGATCCAGCCCCAGCTCGCGCGCCACCTCCCCGATGCGGGCCGCCCCGGTTTGTACGGCGCCAGCCCCTTCACGCCAGCTGGCGCTCCCCGTCTGCGGGCGAAACGCCCTGTCCATGTGTCGTCATTCTGTCATCCCTCCTGCAGCAGTATCCAGCCCGGCCGGAACGCGCCGTTCCCCGGCGCCGCCTCGCGTTCGATTCACGCAGCCCGCCGTGGCGCGCCCGACCACTCAACCCACCGTGGCGCTCCGACGGATACGACCCCAGCAGCCGGAAGAATGCGGACCGGTCCTTCAGCTCCACCAGCGCCTTCGCCACCACCGGGTCATCCTCGTGGCCGGTCAGGTCGATGTATGAAATAGTATTCCCAGCCGCCCTGCTCGCCGGACGCGACTCGAAGCGCTTCATCGTCACCCCGTGCGCGACAGCGGTTCGATCGAGCCCGTACAGCGCCCCGGCACGGTCGGGCACGCCCAGAATCAGCGAGGTCTGGTCCATGCCGCTGCGCGCAACCCGCTGCATGCCGATCGCAGGGAAGCGCGTCCGGTTCATCGGATCGTCCTGGATGGCGTGTGCCACCGCCACCAGATCGTAGAGGCCAGCGCCGTCTCGCTGCCGATGGCCGCCAGCGACCCGTCGGCCGCCGCCAGCCGGGCGCCCTCGCCATTGCTGGACACCGGCATCAGCTCCACATCCGGCAGAGTGCGCTGCAGCCAGTTGGTGCACTGCGCCAGCGCCTGCGGATGCGCCACCACCTTCTTCACATCGGCCATCAGCCCCGAACGCGACATCAGCACGCCGCACGGCACCGTGATCTCGCTGGCATGCGCAGCGCGCGTGTTCAGGAACAGGTCCTGCGCTGCGCGTCACCGACCCTCGGTGGAATTCTCGATGGGCACCACGCCGAAGTCCACCGTACCGGACCTCGCTCACCCGGAACACATCGTCGATCGACGCACAGGGCACCCCTCCACGGTATCGCCGAAGCGCTGGCGCATGGCAGCCTCGCTGAACGTGCCCCAGGGGCCCAGAAAGGCCACCCGCAGCGGCCGCTCCAGCCCGCGGCAGGCCGACATCAGCTCGCGCCAGATGGCCCGCACGCGCCAGGCAGCGGCCCCGGATTGGCCTGCTGCAGCCGCTGGATGATCATCGCCTCCCGCTCGGGGCCGGTACACCGGCGCATCGTTGGCCCCTGCTTCAGATGACTGATCTCCGCAAGCCTTGCCCGTTCGTTCACTCGAGTTGCAGCAGCTGCGCGTCCAGCGCATCGATTCTCCGCCGTACCGCCTCGATCTAGTTCATCGGGCCATGCTCTGCCTCTCTCCTGCATGCTTGCCCAAAAATCACCGGCACGCCGTGCCGGTCGCCCGGCCCGTACCCGACCGTGCATTCTGCCCGCTGCGCAGCATCAAGGTATGCCACACCCACCATCATGCACGGCCCGCATGATGCAAATGCGCCACATTCCGTTCGTCACTGCACCCTTTCTGCCGCGATCCTCAACTGAAGCTGTAACAAGCGCGACATCACGTGCGAGTTATTCGCATACCCTTTTCTCCGGACGGAAGAAAATGGCTGGAACCCTTCCCGGACCGTCATGAAAAACACACTGCCTGTCACTGCCGTCTTCGCCGGTTTGCTGGCTTTCAGTCCAGGCCGTCCAGGCCCACGATGGGGCCCCCTACTGAAAGCCATCCGGACCACGAACTCACCGCAGCCGCCCAGCCCGGCCTGACCGGGCGTCGCCCGGGCCTCGACGACGGCAACATCCGCCTCGCACAGGTAACCAGCCCCACGGACGCGTGCTCTCCTCGCCCGCTGCCGTGGCAGCCGACCGAAGGTGCCATGCCCTCGGTCGCCTATGGCCTCGTGGGCGTGCTGCTGATGATCTGCGTGCTGGTCAAGCGCCGCAACGAGCCGCCGGTCCTCTGACCCCTGAATCACGCCTGCTGCCGCAGGCACCCGCATGGCCCGCCCCGTGTCCGCACGGAGCGGGCCATCTGTTGCCAGCCGGTCAGTCGTCAGCAGCCTCCCACCGTCATCGGGCGAAGCGCCACTGTCGGCATCCGTACCCAGCGGCCTCATCCGCCGCGGCCGGCTCATCGCCTGCTCACGGCCTCGCCCACCGCCGCGAGCATTTCGGGAGAATCGGAGCCCACCACGCGCCGCACGCGCGACAGCGTATCGTCGTCTTCACGCCGATCAGCGTCACGCCCTGGTGGCACGGCCCATCTCGCGGATCTCGTCACCCGCGTGCGCACCAGCACCCCGCCGGTGTGATGATCAGCATGATCTCGTCACCCTTCTCCACCAGAATGGCGGCCACCATCTTGCCATTGCGCTCGGACGCCTGAATGGCAATCGCTGCCCTTCGTGCCCGCGACCGTGAGCGCGTGTGCTCGATCAGCGGCGTGCGCTTTGCGCATAGCCGTTCTCGGTGGCCGTCAGCTCCGAACGGTGCTCGCCGTCGGCCACATCGGCCACCAGCATGGCAATCACCTTCTGGCCCTCTTCCAGCGCCATGCCGCGCACACCACGGGCCGTGCGGCCCATTGCCCGCACGTCCGTCTCCAGGAAGCGCACCGCCTTGCCGGCGTCGGAGAACAGCATCACATCGTGGCTGCCGTGCGTCACGGCCGCACCGATCAGGTAGTCGCCCTCGTCCAGGTCCACCGCGATGATGCCGGCCTTGCGCGGGTTGGAGAAGTCGGACAGCGCCGTCTTCTTCACCGTACCCCAGGCTGGTGGCCATGAACACGAAGTGGTCGTCGTCGAAGGTCTCGACCGGCAGCACCACCGTGATCTTCTCGCCGTCGGCCAGCGGGAACATGTTGACGATCGGCCGGCCGCGCGAGGCCCGCGACCCTGCGGCACCTCCCACACCTTCAGCCAGTACACCCGGCCCCGGTCGGAGAAGCACAGAATGGTGTCGTGCGTGTTGGCAATGAACAGCTGGTCGACCCAGTCGTCATCCTTCGTGCTGTGCCGCCTGCTTGCCCCTGGCCACCGCGGCGCTGCGCCCGGTACTCGGACAGCGGCTGCGACTTGATGTAGCCGGAATGGACAGCGTCCGCACCATGTCCTGCGGCGTGATCAGGTCTTCCACGTCGATCTCGCTGGCATTCAGCTCGATCTGCGAGCGGCGCGGATCCTTGTCGGACCACCGAACTCCGGTTTCCCACCGCCACTCAGCTCGTCGCGTGACGATGGCCGTGATGCGCGCCGGCTTTGGCCGGGATGTCCAGCAAGTGTCCAGGAGGATCGGTCCACCACCTCGCGGTACTCGCTGACGATCTTTTCCTGCTCGAGGCGCAGCCGCTGCAGGCGCAGCATCTGCAGAGATCTGCCCGCCTGCACCTCCGACCAGCTGGTACGACCCATCGGGCTGCAGCCCCGCATGCGGCGGCATGATGCCGGCTGGCCGCAGCGCCGTGGCATCGCCGGCCGCGCGCTCGACCATCTCGGCCGCGATGCCCGCCGCCCAGAATCCGCGCCAGCAGCCGCTCCTTCGCCACCGGCGGCGTGGGCGAGGTCTTGACCAGCCTCGACTCATCTCGTCCACAGTCACCACGGCGCGCCAGACCCTTCCAGAGTGCGAGCCCCGCCTGCGCGCCCGGTTCAAGCTCGCAGCACGGTACGCCGCGTCTACCACTTCGCGCGGTGCGCCAGGAACGCCTCCAGCACCCGCTTTCAGGTTCAGCAGCCGCGGGCTGGCCGTCGACCAGCGCCACTCATGTTGATGCCGAAACTGTCCTGCAGCTGCGTCAGCAGAACAGGTTGTTCCAGCACCACCTCGGCGTTCTCGCCGCGCTTTCAGCTCGATCACCACCCGCATGCCCCGCTTGTCGGACCTCGTCGCGGATGTCGGAGATGCGATCTTCTTCCCTGCTGACCAGCTCGGCGACCGCTAGCAGCACCGCCTTGACCGACCTGGTAGGGAATCTCGCGACGATGATCGCCCGCGGCTGCCCGCCCTGTCCATGTCCTCGACAGTGCGTGCGGGCGCGCATCACCACCCGGCCGCGGCCGGTGCGATAGCCCTCGCGCACCCCGGCCACGCCATAGATCAGCGCCCCGGTGGGGAAGTCCGGTGCGGGTATCTTCTCGATCAGCTCGTCGATCGAGGCGTCCGGGTTCTCGAGCAGCAGCAGGCAGGCCGCCACCACACTCCGTGCGGGTTAGTGCGCGGCGGAACGCTGCGGCCATCGCCACCGCAATGCCGGTGCGCCGTTGATCAGCGGGTTGATCCGCGCAGCACCAGCGGTTCTGTGGTCGAGACCATCGTAGTTCGGCCGCGTAGTCCACCACGTGTCCTTGTCGATGTCGGCCACCATCTCGCCGGCAATCTTGCGCAGGCGGATCTCGGTATAGCGCATGGCCGCCGGCGGGTCGCCGTCCACCGAACCGAAGTTGCCCTGGCCATCGACCAGCGTATAGCGCAGCGAAAAATCCTGCGCCATCCGCACCACCGTGTCATAGATCGCGGAGTCACCGTGCGGTGGGTACTTTACCCATCACATCGCCCACCATCGCGGGGCCGACTTCCAGATAGGGACGGTTCCAGACGTTAGTCCAGCCTCGTGCATGGCGTAGAGCACCCGGCAGTGCGCTGCTTCAAGCCGTCACGCACTATCCGGCAGTGCTCGCACGATCACGCCTGTCATCGCGTAATCGAGGAAGGAAGCCTTCATCTCACTGCTCGAGCGCAGTCGGTACCAGTCCTTTGGCGGGTCGATCCTGCAGTCCTGATCCATGGAATCCCAGACATGTCGGCCGGTGCCATTTACTGCCGCGCACGTGGCCACCGCCCGTGCAGACCTGCAACGCCTGCGCAGAGCGCACCACCGCCAGGCGCACGACAGCGCGCGCTCACTGAAAACCCGGGCGACTACGCCCCGGCCGTCAATAGAGAATCCCTGATTTTAGACCATCCGCTCCCGCACTCCGCCGGGCACCCTGCAGCCCGCGCCACCATCGGCAAGACACCCACACCACTCGCCCAGGCATCCAGCGGTTTCGCCCGCATCACCCATTGCGCCTGCCCTGGCGGCCACGCATCCGCCCGTCATCCTCGCGGTTGTCCCATCCTCCATCTTTCGCTCGTCATCTCTCCGCCATTCCTCCCGTACTCTCGCGTCGCCCTCGTCAGGCGCTCTGTTCACCTGCCCGGCAGAGCCACCAGCACTTCAACACGGCGCGCCACAAAGCCAACACTCGGCGCCCGATATGCTGCGCCTGGGCGACAATTCTGGCCACCAGCGTCGCGGAACACGCCAAAGCCCCTACGGTCCCACAGGCTGCTATGGCACAATGAGTCAAGCGCATTCCTCATTGCACCAGCTGCGGGTTTCGTGCCGGCAGACGGGTTTACGCAAGTCACTCATGTGCACAGGGTCACAATCCGGCCAAGTGCCAAGAGACCGTCCTTGTCAAAGGTGCTGGTTTTTCAGCTGAGAGTCGTCCCACCGAGAGGAGAACATGATCGGTCCAAGCTTGGCGCATTGGCTGCGAACAGCGCTGCTCGCCGCCTGCGCGACAGGCAGCGAAGGCCCTGACATCACAGCCGATCAGAACGATGCTGGCTGCGTCACCCGCGTGACGGTGGTGGTAATGGCTCAACAAGTTCAACACGTGCTACCACGACAGGGGGCTGCAAGGCTTCGCGGGCCATCGTCGAGATGTGAGTCCGGACCTGGTGCCGAAGGCGCCTCGCCGCCCTCCCGCCGCCGCCGCCGCTGCCGCCTCCCGGCAGCACTCAACCCACCAGTGAAGGTCTCGCTTCGCAGCCTGATACACCTTCTTCGGCTTCGACAAAGGCTAAAGTCCTGGAAGAGATGAGGGCAAACCCAGAGCTGAGACATCGTCGGCCAGCTCGACAACGCGTGCCCTGCAAGTGATCGTTGCCGCCAGCCACGCGACAGCGCGTCGGTACGATGCCACCACAACCAGCGTCTGTCAGACGCACGTGCAGAAGCGGTCAAAGGCTCATCTGGTCAGCAAAGGGCGTCGAAGCCAGCCGTCTGACACCGAAGGCAGCGGCGAAGCCCAGCCGATCGCCAGCAACAAGACCAAGGATGGCCTTTTGCGAAAACCGTCGCGTGGAAACCGACATGGTCGGCAACCGGCAGGTCATGCAGTAAGCCACATCCGCAGAGCCCGCCCTGGCGGGCTCCGTGAAAGAAGCCATCGCCGGTCACACGCGCAGGCTGTTGACGTCCCATTCCTCCGGCCATACCACACACCGGCTGCGACCACACCGGCTGCGTAACCAGTGACCGGTTGCGCCACGCGCCTGGCTGCACTGCCCCGGCCACACCGCTCTTTCAGCCGTCGCGCGGCCGCGCCCATGCACGCCCCAGTCGGCAGCCCCTCCCGCACACCGATGCAAGCCCCAGCCCCCGGAGGATGATCCTGCACGCAGCGCACACACAGCCCACGCCACCACCCGGCGGTAAAATACCCACAGCTACCGCGTAGTCACGGCTGCGCTCCTTCCGTCGTGCCGGACGCCATGGTCTGCACTCCAGCCCCTGCCACGACAGGCCGGGCACGCACCCTGACGCTGCCCCACCCCATCACGGCACCAACGCCACGGCAGCTCCTGTCCCCCGCTGGCCAGCCGCACCCAACGTCGAGCCAGGGCCCGAACTGGACCAAGTTCCAGGTTCTCGCCTTCGCGCTGGTGGGACCCAACAGCGAATTCAAGCCCCTGCACGACATCAACCCGCTGCGGCTGGGCTGGATCATCCGGGCAGGCCGGTGGCAGCCTCGCGGGCCTGAACGTCGTGGACGTGGGCTGCGGCGGCGGCATCCTCACCGAGGCCCTGGCCAGCGGCGGCGCCCAGCACCCCGCGTGGACCTGGCCGACAAGTCCTGCAGGTGGCGCGGCTGCATCGCCCTCGAAAGCGGCGTTCTCCGCCCAGTACGAAAAATTGCCGTCAGCGAAGCACCCTGGCGGCCCGCCAGCCCGGTCACTTCGATGTCGTGGTGTGCATGGAAATGCTCGCAGACACGTCCCCGACCCCGCCTCCGTCATCCCGCGCCTGCAGCCAGCTGGCCAGACCGGGCGGTACTGTCCTGCTGTCCACCCTCAACCGCAACCCCAAATCGTGGCTGTTTGCCATGCCGCGCCGCCACATACCATCCTCAAGATGCTGCCCTGGGCACCCACGACTTCAGCAAGTTCATCCGCCCGCCGGAAATGGCCTGCATGGCACGCAGGCCGGCCTGAACTGCAGGCATTCATGGGCTAGTACACAACCCCATCACCCAGCAGTACAGCCTCACGCCCAGCGACGTGGCTGTCAACTACATGGCACCTCGTTCCAGACTGGCCTGATTGCTTTCTAGCCTCCCGGCACAAAGGGTCCGCCCTGCTGGCACCCCCTGCATCTCATGTGACAGGCCCTGGCCCTGCACTGTCCGGCAGCGACCACGCCTCACGGTTGCCGCCAGCCAGCAGTCCCTGGTCTTCCGTTTCCTCCTCCCTGCATACCTCATGCCACAACTCAAACCCTGCCCGCTGCCGTTTTCTTCGATCTCGACGGGACGCTTGCCGACACCGCCGACGACCTGGCTGCCCTGTCAACGCCATGCGCGAGGCCCGCGGCCTCGCCGCTGCCGCTCGAAGAGTACCGCCCTTTGCCTCTGCCGGCTCGCGGGGCCTGCTGCACATCGGCCTGGGCGCCACCACCGACGACCCCTGACTACCCTGCCCTGCGCACCGAGTTCCTCACCCCATGAGAAAAGCATTGCCTCCCCACACCCGGCTCTTTCCGGCATGACCGACCTGCTGGCCTGGCTGGAGGCCCGACAGATCCGCTGGGGTGTCATCTCGAACAAGCTCGAATATCTGGTCCACAGCCTGATGGACCGGCTGGACCTCAGCCATCGCGCCGTACTCGCCTTCGGAGGCGACTCGGCCCCCGGCCCAAACCGGCCCCTCGACCTCATGCAGCGCGCCTGAAGGAAACCGGCCTGACGGGCAAGCAGTGCATCTACATCGGCGACGACCAGCGGGACATCCTGGCTGGCCGGGCCGTGGGCATGACCACCATTGCCGCCGCCTACGGCTACTGCAACCCCGCCGAAGCCGCCAACTGGGGGGCCGACCACCTCGTCAGCTCGGTGGCCGACTTCCATGCCCTGCTGCAGGGCCTGGCCTGAACCCCTACCTGGGCACCGCCCCCGAACAGCCAGCCATGACCAGCCCATACAGAGCTGTCACACCGGCCGGCCGCCAGCAGGAACCAGCCAGTCTCGCCCGCCTGCGATAGCAGGCCCTGAACACCCCTCAGTAGCAGATACTGTTGTTGCTGCCCATCCGCAGCATGGCCGGCATGGTCACGCCGCGCACCCGGATGGGCCTGAGCTTCCTGCGCGTGCGGATGTCGTAACGGAAGATCTGCGGCGCCCATTCGTCCAGCGAATACAACGCCGTCTTGCTGTCGCCCTGTCACCCAGACGCTCATGATCTCCGGCCGGAAAGCGGTCGATCCGCCGGTCGGACGGATCGTCGAACGACTGGAACATGATGCCCTTGTCGCCCGCCAGAATCCATGTGCTTTTCCAGCCAGCCGGTCCGGATGAAGCGCGGCGAAAAGTCCACCGTGAAGCGCTGCGGCTTCTCGTCACCCTTCTTCAGGTCGAACAGCGCCACATTGCCCCGCACATCCGCAAAGATCACGTGCTGCGTGTACGCATCGATGTAGGGCATGATCATCGGCTCGTTCGTCGTGCCCACCGTACGCATCGGCCCCTGTACTCAGTATCCGGTCCTGCTGCGGAAAATAGACCAGCCCCTCCGAACCATCGTCGGTGGTGATGGCTGCAGATCGTCTTCCGTACTGGCCACGCCGATGCCCAGCCCGGAACCACTGCCGATGTGCTTTCGACAGGTCGATGGTGCGCCAGTCATCGTCCGACTTGCTGTCACCATCCTTGTGATAGATGAAGGGTCTGTCCTCGTCCAGCACCCAGAACGACTTCGAAAACGAGCTGAACAGCAGCGAATAATAGGTGTTGAGCAGCGCCTGCCGCTGGTCGGAATCGAAACGGCGCGGGAAGATGCGCACCGAAAAATCGCTGTAGTCGATCATCCCCACCTGGTCGCGCAGGGCCACGGCCACCAGCGTGCTCTGCGGCACGAAGAACATCTGGAACAGCGGCGAGGGCAGATCCACACGCTGGCGTTTGAGCGTGCGCAGATCCATGAAGTACATCCACTTCGACTCGGGTGAGCCCACCGCCATCATCGAAGAATCGCGCGACATCTCCATCACATGCGGACGAATGCCGAAATCCAGCGTCGTCACGTGAGCCCCACTCACGATGTCGGTCACACTGATGAAATTGCTGAAGCGGTCCGCCGCAAACACATGGCGTGTCGGCGAATAAAGCCCCTCCGACGACTTCGACATGCGTGCCGACGCCCAGGGCGGCAGCTCGGCCCCCTTCTCCCGGGACTCCCCATCACCTCTGCCATCATCATGGCCAGTGAAGCACCGGCACCCGCCTGAATGAACTGCCTTCGTTTCATGTGACCCCCTCAGAAAAACGATGGCCCCAGCACACCCACACATCAGGGCATGCCGGGGCCATGGCCAGAACATGCTGGTCCGGATTCTACCCGGAGAAAGAACGGCCCCGTATCAGTCCGGCACGCCGGCCGCCAGAACCGGAACATCACCGGAACAGGGCGCGACCGGACGTACCGGCATCACGAAACCGGGCGATCAGTGCTTCTCCCCTGTCGCCCTTGTGGTGGCCACCCTTGTGGCCCTGGCCACCCTTGTGATGGCCATGCTTGCCATGATGTCCATGCCCGGACATGCCGGCATCCTTCATCACATCCTTCACCGACTTCACCACCGCATCACAGCTGGCCTGGCTACCGTCGTCGAAGAACACCGTCAGCGTATGCTTGCTGCCAATGGCCGGCTTCTGCTTCACGTCGAACAGCATCACGTGGTCACCGCCCTTCTTGAAGACACGCTCGCCTTCCTTCAGGGTCAGATCCTTCAGCGGGCCCATTTCCATCACGCCGTTGTTCATCACCATGTCGTGCAGCTCGACACGCGGGCTGACGTCGGGCACCTCGGCGCCCTTCAGGTTGACCGGCGCGCCCGTGTGCACGAAGGTCACATAGGCCCCCGTCATGTCCTTGCCCGGTACCACTTCCTGAATCACGCAATTTTTCAGCGTGGTGTGCGAAGCAGCCTCGGCAGCGGCCGCAGAACCCGAAAACAGCACCGCCGGAGCAGCCAGCAGGGCAGCAACGGAAAACATCATGGTTTTTCATGGGAAAACTCCTCCAGAAACAAACGGAACGGCCCTGCATGCACATCGGCCAGCCGCTCCCACCACAACCTCGGGTTGCGAACACAAAAGCCTCTCGCAACCCCGCCAGCATACCGGAAAACGCGACACAACGTTAAATAACCGGCCCGCCCATCGACATGCAGCAACCACCCGCGCACATCGGGCCATAGCCCAACCTGGCGCGACGGCCAGCCGCCTGCTCCGGTCAGGCCGCTTCGCCGGACGCGGCAGCCGGTGCCGGCTGGCCATCACCGGCAGCGTCCCCTGCTTCATCTCACCTTCATGCTTCATCCCGTCCTTCATGCCGCCATCATGCTTCATGCCGCCTTCATCCTTCGCGTCACCGTCGTGCTTCATGTCACCGGCAGCATCACCCCCGGCCTTCGCCGGCTCGCCCAGCACCTCGTCCAGCGCCTGCGTCAGGGCCTCCGGCCCAAGCTGGTAGTCGTACACATCCACCAGCCGGCGGTCCGGCGAGATCAGGTCAGATCAGTGCACTGTGGTAGACCGAATACGGCACGCCCTTCCGGGCTTTCTCGAGCTTCTTGCCATCGAGCCGGTAGCCACAGGTAGCACCCAGCTGGTCGGCCAGGGCGCGGATGTTCTGCGCGCTGCCCGCCAGCCCCACGATCCGCTCGTCGAAGAAGTGGACATAGCTGTTCAGACGCTTGGCGTCGTCGTTCACCGGGTCGATCGTCACGAACACCGGCACGATCGCGTCCGGATTCTTCAGCGCCTTCATCACCTCGCCGTACTCGAACAGCGTGGTCGGACAGATGTCCGGACAGGACGAATACCCGACCGCCAGCAGCAGGTATTTGTCCCTGAAGCTGTCTTGCGTGACCTTGCCCTTCTCGTCTTCCAGATCGAACGTGATACGCCGGCCCATCACGGGCTGCTTCGGCGCAATCATCGTGCCCTGTGGCTCGGCATCCTTCGCCTGGGTTGCACCAGCCTCTGCGGCAGCCACCTGAAGCGGCCCCTGCCCGAACGCCATACCCGTACCCGCCGTCAGCATCATGCCCAGCCCGGCAGCCACCATCCATCGTTTCAACATGACAAAGCTCCTCCAGAAATCCACGCCCTGAAAAAACAGAAGGGCCGATGACAGCATACTGCCTTCGGCCCATTGATGGCTCATACCCTATCGAACATCCGGGCCAATCATGGCCATGCGGACGCTGGCGGCCGCCGGTCGACCGGCCTGCCGGCCGACCCGTGGGCCTCCATGCCCCGGGGAGCTTAAGTGCTTGCGGCACCCCGCGCCCCTGCGCTCACGCAGACGTTTACTTCTGCCTGCAGCCTTGGGCTCGGGGGAGTCATGCGGCGGCTCGACCTGTTCCATCAGGTCGTTGTGCCACTTGCCGTCCACCTTGATCTGGGCCAGTGCACCCAGGTCCACCGCCTCGATCAGGTTGTGGTTCAGGTACACATACACGCCAGGCTGCTTGAAGGTGTACATGGCAGCGCCCGTCGAACCGGCCGCAATGGCCCAGGTTTCCAGGTTCTGCGCCGGGTTGTCGGCCAGATTGCCGCGCTCCAGACGTAGTCGCCGTGGCCACCGATCAGGTGGGGATACGAGAAGCGGTTGGCCTGCGAGTGGTAGATCATCACCGTCTCGCCAACCTTGGCCGTCAGCGCGTTCTCGCCCGTGTAGGCACCCTTGCGCTCGCCGAACACGATGTGCGACGGGATCAGCTTGTCCATGACCTCGCGGTCGTCGGCCATCGACTCGGCCGGGCTGCTGTAGCGCTTGAACTCGCCTTTCTCATCCCGGGGCAGATAGAAGTCCTGCTCGCCGATGTAGTAGGCACGGTCGTAGTGCAGTTTCTTGCCGTTCTTGTCGTGCAGACCCTCTTTCGGCAGCACGGTGATGGCACCGTTCATGCCGTGCACCACGTGCCAGGGAATCATCAGGGCCGCCCGCTGCAGTGATACACGAAGGTGCCCGGCTTGGTGGCCTTCCAGCGCACCTTCACTTCCTGGCCAGGCTGGACGTGGGTCAGCTCGCCAGCACCCAGCGCGCCCGTGGAGGCGTGAAGTCGATGTTGTGCACCAGCTCGTTCTTGGCCAGGTTCTTCAGCGTCAGCTCGACGTAGTCACCCTCGTGCACGATGATCATCGGGCCGGGGACGTGGCCGTTGAAGGTGAAGGCCCACATGAACACACCGGGCTCGACCTCGATTTCCTTCTCTTCGATGAACATCTCGACTTCGACGATCCGCGGGGACTTCGGCGGTGTCAGGGGTGCTCGGGCACGAACGGGGCGAAACCAGCTTTTTGTTTCACACGCGGCAGCTTAGCAGTGCTGGCCCGGCGCCTTGACAACATCGTAACCAGGCAGGGCCACCAGTCTCGGAGACGATCTGCCCTTCAGCCATGGCGGAGGTGCCAATGAAGCAGGCACTGATGGCGGAGCAGAGAAGTGCCTTGCGCATCGCAGAAGCAAACATGGGTGAAACCTCTCTATCAGGAATGAAGCGGGTTGTAGTGAACACCGTGACCGGGGCCACCCCTGGCCCGAAACCATCTGCGGCCAATCTATCGGAATGAAAAATCCGAAATATTTGACATCCGTCAATTTCACATACCCCCCATAGTGAAACATTGATTTGTATCAAATCCCGAGCGTCGTTGTCAGGAAAACCACGCTATTTTTCGCTGCCACGGCGCCCGTGGCGGCCATGCTGCAACCGCACAAAACAACAGGGAGGACCACAGAGAGCCTCCGCGAACATTCATATATGAACAAACGAATCTGTGAAATTAATATGTGAATAACCGGATATGCGAGCAGCAGGGCGCATTTGCAGCCCCTGCAAGGACCTGGCAGACATTTACACAGATATGTCGGTGATCTGTACCAACTGACGTATTAGTGGGATATCCATAATAGACCGGCAAGTCAGTAAAATCCAGGAGTCTCGGGTGGTACCACCAGCACCACCACTACTGCCTTCCCTGACACATCTGCCTCTCCCCTGACCATCCTCCGCCCCGTTACCATGTTCGTGTCCCTGGACGACCGACTTTGGACAGGCAGACCCGGCATGATTGCTGCCCCCGGTCATCCATGATCCGGCGTGGTGATATCACCCTCTTTCCACTGGCAGGGGCCAGCACAGATCCCTCTTGCCAGCCCCTCGCCGGCGCACACTACGGCCCTCGCCTGCCCAGCCGTCGCCCGAAACCTGCCCCCTGTACAGCCCACGGCCCTTGCGCTGGCCCCCTCTTGACAGGGCAGGTACAATGGTCGCTCTAGCCGACCTGGTTTCGACGGGGGTAGTGAAGCGGCTCAGGGCGTGTCGAGGGTCCGTCACCCGTTAATCCACCGGAAAACCAAATAAACGCCAACGACGAGCGTTTCGCACTGGCCGCTTGAGGCCTAGCCGCTGCACCGGGTTGTCGGTAGCCCGGGCCCCGCAAGGGGCAGCAGTGTCATTTTTACCGAATCGTCTCTGGCGGGGCCACCTCGTCAGAGCCTAAAACTCAGGTGGCTGGTTGCTGGTTGAGCCCGTGCGTCGGCGTAACGGCAACGGATCCTAAAAGGCGTCACTCACACGTAGAACTGGTTGCAGAAGACTTTCGGACGCGGGGTTCGATTCCGCCGGCTCCACCATCATCCCAAACCCTGGCTGGCAACGGCTGGGTTTTTGTTGGCGCAGCACTCGCCTCGATCAAGCGTTCGTGTACCCGGTAGCCCACAAACGCAACCAACTACAGCATGGCGAGGATCCATGCGGCAACATAAGCTCCTCATTCACCGCAAAACATGCGGCAAACACTCTGCCGGAAACCGTCATCTGCGCTTCAATCCCCGCATGAACAGCGGAGAATCTCTACATCTGGCAGCGCCCCGACTGGCCTCACTGGCGTTACGACCTGGCTGCCCTTGCCAGCCCGCTGACCGAAGTCAGCCGCGCCCAGGGCTTGCTGCTCGGCCGGCTGGCCGACACCGGCCTTGCCCTGCGCGAACAGGCCAGCCTGGCCACCCTCACCGACGATGTGGTCAACACCAGCCAGATCGAGGGCGAGACCCTCAGCGTCCAGTCTGTACGCTCTTCGCTGGCCCGCCGGCTGGGCGTCGACATCGGCGCCATTGCCCCCGTGGACCGGCATGTCGAAGGCATCGTCGAGATGGTGCTCGACGCCACCAGCCACTGCCAGCAACCGCTGACGGCCGGACGCCTGTTCGGCTGGCATGCCGCACTGTTTCCAACCGGTTATGCCGGCCTGAGCCGCATCACCCACCGGCCAGTGGCGCAGCGATGCCGGTGGCCCGATGCGGGTAGTCTCCGGTGCCATCAACCGCCGCAGGGTTCATTTCGAAGCGCCACCCGCTGTCAGACTGCCCGAAGAAATGGGCCGGTTTCTGGCCTGGGCCAACAGCCAAACGTCCGAGCCAGCCCTGGTCAAGGCCGGTCTTGCTCACCTATGGTTTGTCACCCTGCACCCCTTCGACGACGGCAACGGCCGCATCGCCCGTGCCGTGGGTGACCTGTTCCTGGCCCGTGCCGACGGCAGCTCCCCAGCGCTTCACAGCCTGTCTGCCCAGATTCAGCGCGACCGCAAGGCCCTATTACGACATCCTCGAACACACCCAGAAAGGCCCGCTGGATGTCACCGCATGGCTCCACTGGTTCCTGCAGACGCTGGGGCATGCCATCGACAGTGCACAGTCCACACTGGATACAGTGCTCTTCAGGGCCCGCTTCTGGCAACGCTGGGCCGGCACCGTCTTCAATGAGCGGCAGGTCAAGCTGCTCAACCGCCTGCTCGATGGCTTCGACGGCAAGCTCACCAGCAGCAGGTGGGGCCAGCATAGCCCACTGCTCACCTGATACCGCCCTGCGGGACATCAACCAGCTGGTGGCGCTGGGCATATTGCAGAAGATGCCGGGTGGTGGGCGAAGTACGGGGTACGAACTGGCGCCACCCCGACCTCCTTGCCAGCCCAACGCATAGCTCCCCGGTGTGTACACGGCCCGCGGCGGCTGCACCGCATTCATCAGAACAGGCGGGTGTCACTGACCGGCCCACAATCAGCCGTGTCAGGCCCGATTTTTCCGGTACTGGCCGGTTTCATATGCTCTCCAGAAGGCGGCAATGGCTTTGGGCGATGGCAGCTGATCTTTCAGTTTCTTCGGCAGTGTCCTGGTGATTTCGTAGGTTGCCACGCCGATGGGTTTACGCGCGTCATGCAGGGCGTATTCGACGATGGTGCGGGTTTTTCTCCTTGCACGGGATGATGCCGATGGACGGGTTCTCATCCTCCTGCCGCACCTGCGCATCCAGCACCGTGAGGTAGAACTGCATCTTGCCAACGAACTCGGCTCGAACTCGCCAATCTTCAGCTCGATGGCAACCAGCGCGCGCAAGCGGCGATGGAACAGCAGCAGTCGATGAGTATTCCTTGCCTTCCACGTCCAGCCGGTACTGACTGCCCATGAAGGCGAACATACCCCCATCTCACGCAGGAAATCCCTCGATGCGAGCAATCAGCGCGCGTTCAGTTCGCGCTCACTGTGCTGCTCGCAGTTCAGGGAAGTCAAGCATACTCGTCCTTCACCGCCAGCTTCGCCTGTGCACGCAGCGCGGGCGTGAGGGTCCTGTCGAAGTTGGTCTGGCCAAGCAGCGATTTCTCGTAGCTCTGGTTATCGATCTGGTGGACGAGCACATTCTTGGTCCAGCCGAACCTGCGTGTCATGCGCGGTAGAATTCACGTTCCTGCGGGTCCTTGCAACGCTGCAGGATGATGAGGTTGTGCGACCAGCCGACTTGTGCAACCAGCGGTTTGCACTTTCACATCGTCGCGGTAGAGCAGATTCCGCATGTAGAACACGTTTCGACGGGAAAATCCACCCACACCAGGAAAGGCGTCCCGCAAGTCATCTGCCAGCCGTTCTGCAATGGCCGCACCATGTCCGGCATCCTGCTGCCGTTCCACGATCAGCCGCCCGATATCCCACTACAGGCCGACAAGTTCCTTGTTGACCGCCCGCAACGCCGCGTATTGCGCGGACCGGATGCGCGCCTTGACATCGGCCAGGAAAGCTGGGTAGTCTTTTCTCCATAGTCTCGCACCGCTGGTGCGAGTTTCTGGTGGTGGTTCTCTCTGCGCGTAGTCATCGGCATCCTCTCTGGTAGGTTCGGCGTCATTATCGCCCAGCATCCGGTAGATCCTGCTGCCGCCATCGAGGATGAGGTCTGCTGGTAAAACACCAGAGCTGGTGGCTCTGGACGTGCTGCAGAAGATGCCGGGTGGCGGGAGAAGTACAGGGTACGAACTGGCACCACCCCGGTCTCCATACGCAGCAGAACTGCCGGCAGGGACTCATCCGGATACGCTCAATGACCTCACCGCCCGTTGCGCTCGCTGCTTCTCTCTCACCTGCCCCGCCGCCGCACGTCACCCGTCTGGTGGAACTGCCGGATCAGCCGCACGTATTCCAGATAGTCCCACATTTTCGGTGGCCAGCCGGTTGACCATGTCCCAATCCACCTCGTCGTCTCACGGGCCGGAATCAGCACCTGGCGTCAGCAGGATTTTCCACATCCAGCTGGATCAGCCCGATGCCGTGTGCGGCGTACAGCATCCGCAGCTCCTTCAGCGTATCTGCCCCCACCACCTCGGCCGCCACCAGATAGCCGAAGTTGGCCCACGACGAATTCGACACCGCCTGAAAGAAACTCTCGCGCACGTTCGAGCGATTCAGCAAAAGCTTCACTCGAAGGACCACAGCCGGGCCCGGCGTGCCGAACACTGGCTCACGCAGTCGCGTACCGTCCCGCGCCCAGTCTGCACCCAGATCCTCCATGGCCACCACATCCGGATGCAGCCAGTGATTGCCACTCGCGCCACGCCGGTTGGATGAACGTTTCTCATCGATGCGCAGGCAGTACAGCCCAAACTCTTCGCGCATGAACAGGTCCAGCATCGGATACAGGGCGTGTTCGGTCATTCGGGGCTGTCGGGCCTCCGTCGGAAACGCCGTGATCCCGACCGCCGATTACAGTTCGACCGCCGCCACCTCGGCGCTGTCGGACAAGGTCGAGTAGTAATATCTGCGGGCGCCCTCCGTGGTCTTCACTTCAGGATGATGCTTCTGCAGACCGGACGCTGGGCGCCAATCTCGGCCGTCAGCTGCTGCACAGCTGTGCGTCGGTTGTGATGGATGAACTGGCCGCTTTCTTGGCCGCACACTCGACCGGGTGCGCGCGTAGACCCCACTCGGCCAGCTGCCGGGCGGTGAACTACTCCTCCGGCCGGGACTTCATGTAACCAACCACGGTCTTCACCGGGTTCATCGACATCAGATGTGCCCTCCTGACCAATCCTTGCGCCCCTCCCCCATCCGGTCAAGAGCCCAACGCCCGACGGTCCAATCCACAGGACAACAGTCGTCACCCACTCCATGAAGTTCCGTTACGCAGGTATATATTGACTTTTACCGACATTACGGAACATCATGCCTCCATGAGCAAAGACACCTCCACCAACAGACTGCTCGCCCTCGCCCGAAAGTGGCCTGCTGCGTGCCAGCATGCGGCTGACAAGCCGCCATCCCCATGCTGTTCTGACCGAGCCGCTCGCAACAGCCAGCTCGCGAGCGCCCCAGCCGCGGTCTTTATGGTCACTGACCGTCCCGTTTCTGCCCACACAACGCTGGCGGAGGCGCACGTCGTCCCAAGGCGTAATCTGCCTGGTGTCGGCCTTGACTTATCACGAACTCACCACCCAGGCCCCCTTTGAAGTCTGGCTGGCCATCGACAACAAGGCTCGCGCTCCCAGTCTGGAGTACCTTCCCCTGCGACTGATGCGTTTCTCTGGCCCTGCTCTGACGGAAGGCGTGGAAACCTGCACCATCGATGATGTGCCGGTACGCATCACCAGCGTGGCAAAAACCGTCGCGGATTGCTTCAAGTTTCGCAACAAAATTGGTCTGGATGTCGCCCTCGAAGCCCTGCGCGATGCTTGGTACGGCAAACGGCAACCAGTGATGAAAATCTCCGGCACTACGCCAAAATCGATCGAGTGGCCAACATCATGCTCCCCACATGGAAAGCTTTTCATGAACAAACGAAACGTCTGAGAATCGGTTCGTGCGCGAATCCTCAACAGAACACGCCAGCAGAAAGGCGACTTCAGCCGCGTCTCCCGTCCCGGACCGAAGCATGTACCCCTTCAACACTGCCGTGCTGGTTCAGGCTGGTCGCGCCTGGATAGCTATTGATCCGATTTTGTCGGCACATATGAACAAGTAACGAAAAACGGAACACCTGCTCGCAGTCACACCCCACCATCCGCTGCTCCCGGGTACTGCCGGCCTGCACAGTGAAGCCCCTCCACCACCCACCCTCCCGCATCCCATCCACCGCCGCCCCCTGCCGCTCCGCCGCCCATCTGTCATACTTGCCGTCCCCATTGGAGACCCCACACCATGTCGCAGGGGCGGATCAGGCATTACCGGGCAGCACCAGCACACAGCAACCGTCGCCAGCTCGGCGACAGGCATCCGCGTACCCGCAGCAGGGATACGCCACACAGCATCCGCAGAACCAGGGGCAGAGGCCGGACGGCGCCCGGTCTGCGCAGGCAGATCAGCACGCACGGCAGGCTGCCCAGTCTCCCCAGCAGACGCTGGCCCGCTACACCGGCTGCCTGCTCGGTGGCGCCGTGGGCGATGCCCTGGAGGCGCCCATCGAATTCATGTCGGCCACCGACATCCTGCTGGACTTCGTCCCATGGGCGTGACCAACTACCAGCCGGCCTATGGCGGACTGGGCCTGATCACCGATGACACGCAGATGACGCTCTTCACCGCCGATGGCCTTTTTGCGCGCCTGGATCGGGGAGACAGCACCCACGCCCAGAGCCAAAGCCGGGGGCATGATCGCCCAACATCACGCCATCCCCAGGAACACGATCATTCACCAGAACGCAACCATTCACCAGAGCACAGCCATTCACAGACCCACGGCCATGCCCTCAACCCGGTAAGAACCACGGCGCTGGCCTACCTGCACTGGCTGCAGACGCAGGCGAATCTCCTGCCCTTCTGGACCCTGCCCCTGCACGGCTGGCTGTTTGCCCAGGAAGCGCTGCATGCCCGTCGAGGCCCCGGCGTGACCTGCCTCAGCAGCCTGCGCAGCATGGACACGCTGGGCGCGCCGGCCCGCAACAACAGCAAGGGCTGCGGCGGCGTGATGCGCGTGGCGCCGGTGGGGCTCTTTGCGCACAGCCTGCACCTGAAGCCACAGCAGACCTTCCAGCTGGGCAACCGGCTGGCCGGTCCTGCCATGGGCATCCACCGGCCCGCTCACCGGTGGCGCCCCTGGCCGTGTTCATCAGGGGCTGGCCGGCGGCGTGGCACTGCGCAACCTGCCCCCCGTCAAGGCCCTGCTGCGTGCCACCCCCGACCACGAGGAAACCCTGCACGCCATCGAACAGGCCGAGTCCCTGGCCGGTTCCGACCTGCCCCACGCCGAGGCCATCAAGCGGCTCGGCCAGGGCTGGATTGCCGAGGCACTGGCCGTCAGCCTGTACTGTGCGCTGGTGGCACAGGATTTCCAACGGCGTCAAGCTGGCCGTCAATCACGACGGCGATTCCGGTCTCACCGGTGCCATCGCCGGCAACCTGCTGGAGGCGCCCTGTATGGCGGAGCGCCATTCCCGCCAAATGGCTGCAGCCGCTGGAACTGCGCGGCGTGATCACCGGGTGGCGCGCGAGTCTCACGATTTCATGACTCGGCAACTGGATGGCGCCCATGCCGACGCGGCACTGGCCCAGCGGCTCGAGGCCAGGTACCCGTTAAGGACCCTCTGCAAAAAGTCTGCGAGCGCTTTGGGCCCAGGATCAGGATGAGCAGAAGAGCGCCATTTGGCGGGCAATAGCAGGGCTAGTGGCGCCAAATGGCAACACGCTGGATCGCCCGAGCGTGGAGACCAGAAAGTGCCGCAGGATTTCTTGCAGAGGATCCTAAGCTCGTCTGACGCCCTGCACCAGGCCATCGTGGCCGCGAGCGGGGAAAACCGGCACAGCAGCCGCAGCCAGTAGTCAGTAGCCCGTAGCCAGGACTATGCCGCCAGACGGCCGGCCGTCCTGGCATACCTACGGCAAATCCTCACAATCATGAGGATTCCCTTGCCCCTCCGCGCCGATAGCCCGCATAATCCTCACACCTGTGAGGATTCCACCCTGTTGGCAACCCCAATAGTCTATGATCCTCACGGTCGCGAGGATTATGGATTCCGTCTTCCGTTATTCACCCAAAATCCTCACAGTCGCGAGGATTTTTCATGCAGATCCGCATCCACGACCCCGCCCAGATCGGTGAGATCGTCCGCGCCACCCGCAAGGCCGAGCGCATGAGGCAGGATGTCACCGCCAGCGCCATCGGCGTCAGCGAGAACTTCCTGGGCAAGGTCGAGCGCGGCAACAACTCCGTGTACTGGCACAAGCTCTTTCATGTACTGAGCGAGCTGGGGATTCACGTCTATCTGGACGTGCCTCCCTCGACGGAAACCATGCTGCTCAATGCAGCCCAGGACAAAAAGCGTTCAGAAGCGCAGGCATTCAACGGGCTCCAGGCAGAACTGGCGCAGGCGTTCTGGGCGCCGGAGTCCTCTTACCTGCCGCTCACGGCCAGTGAGGTCATTGCGCGCAACCGGGGTTGACGGCCTGGTGGCCGCAGCCCGGATTCTCAACCCCGCCGCTGGTTGTAATCCACCGCCAGATCCAGCCACCGGTCGAATACGCCCTCCCGGGCCAGCGCCGCGGCGTTCACGGTAATCCACCCCCGGCTCTTCTTCCGCTGGTTGCGGTTGCCGATGGGCGTGGCCTCCGCCTCGCCGGGCGGTGCTTCGGCCAGCAGCCGGGCTTCATCCTCCGGCGGACGGCACACCATCATGCCGCCATTGCGGCTGGCAAAGGCCACGATGTGCCCATCCAGCATGAAGGACAGGCCGCCGAACATCTTCACCTCGCGGTAGCTGGGAATGCTCTCCAGCCGCTCGCGGATGCGCTGGGCAAGGATTTCATCATAGGCCATGAAAAAGGCTCCGTTCGTGTCACGGGTCACCCCAATGATACGCACGGAGCCACGGTCCGGTGAAAATGTGCCTGCCGCCACACCCATACATGACACTGGGCAGCATCACACCCAGACAGCGGTACACCTTGAACGCCCGATCGCGCTGCGTCTGATGTCGATCAGGGATGGGCGGCACCAGACATCATGGCAGTGCCCGCCCTCCAGTTCAGCGCGGTTCAATTCAGCTTCCAGTGCACCTGCAGCATCAGGTTGCGCGGCTCGCCGAAGAAGTTGTTGCCACCCGGGTAGCGGGTTTTCTGCGGCAGGTAGTAGCGCTTGTCGGTCAGGTTGCGCCCCACCACGCTCACGCGGAAATTCCGGTCGATGTCGTAATGCACGTTGGCATTCCAGATGGTGTAGCACCCTGCGGCACACTGCCCAGGCTGTCGATGTCGCTCTGCGCCTCGAAGCCGCCACCCACCGACCACTGGTTCAGCTCACCCGGCAGCAGCTGGTGTAGGCACGCAACATAGTGCTTCGGCGTGTGCTACGAGATTGGTGCCATAGCTGTACGTGGTGCTTTCGGTACGCATGTATTTGCTGCGGTTGAAGGTATAACCGGCAAACACGTTCCAGTCGGGGTCACTTCACCGACAGTTCCACCCAGCCCCGGCTGCGGACCTTGCCTTCCGGCACCGAATAGCGCTGGCCGGCCACCGTCATGGCACGGTTCGTCTGCGTGATCTGGGGACAGGGACAAACGACAGGTTCAGGCGTTCATCCAGGAAGGACGATTTGGTTCCGATTTTCGGCATTGTGGCCCCACCACCGGTTTTCAGCACGTTGTTGCTGGCATCCACGCTGCTCTGCGGCGAGATTTCCGTCCAGCTCACATAGGCACTCGAGGTGCCGGTAAAGTCTGGTGCGCCGATAGCGAAACCTTCTTCGTTCACCACACGGCTGGCGGTGTAGTCGTTGTCCGCCGCACCGTTGAACCAGGTGAAGTACAATTTCCGCTGGTTTTCACGCCGGCGTAGCGCATGCCGGCCAGCAGGTGCCACGCATCCGTGAAGTTGAAGCGCAGGCAGCGACAGGCCATGCTGCTTCACCTCGTTGTGGTAGGTGGCATGAGGTTGAGCTGGCTGTGGTCGTTCCAGTCGGGGTTGGGAATGACGCCATGGTCGAAGCCCAGATGTTGTACTGGGTACTGTTGGTCACACGGCGCCAGCGCGAGTCTTCCTTCTGCGTGGAAGCGCTCAGTGTCACGAACAGGTCAGCTTGCGTCCCAGGAGTTCGTATTTGCTCGTGGCCCGGGCCATGAAGCCCAGATCCTTGCCGTCGTTGTTGTACTGCTGCGGGTTGTTCACCGGCAGCGGGCCGTTGGCACCACCCCGTGAAACGGCTGCCCAGATTGGCCAGCGCGCCGAACATCTGGTCCGATTTGGTGTCGATATAGTTCAGCTTGGCGTTGAACTTCCAGTCATCGTTCAGGTAGTAGTCGAACTCCACGAACGGGTTGAGCTTGGTGGTTTTCGTGTCGTTCCACGCCGCACCCAGATAGGTGGCCCGCGGCAGGTTCAGTTCCGTCCTCCCCTCACCCATCGGCAGCACCGAACGGGTCCGGCATGTCATTTTCGCGCTGGTACACCACACCAGCCGTCACCAGGGCAGCGTCTCCCACGTCGGCGTCCACCACCGTAGATGACGCCCAGATCACCGTGGACGATGTCGCTGAAGGAGCGGTCCTTCTCTCCGGCCATCACCAGGCGGCCGCGCACCGAGCGGCTGTCGTTCAGAGGCCCCGAGACATCGCCTTCCACACGGTAACGGTCCCAGCGCGCCGCCGATGCCATGGCGTTGGCCTGCAGTCTGGCCGTGGGCTTCTGCGCACGGCGTTGATGGTGCCGCCCGGCTCACCGTTACCCTGGGTCAGGCCGGCGGCACCGCAGCACCGATGTGGTCGCTACACCACCATGTCCGTCAGCGTACTGGCGCTGCGGTACGGGTTGGATGCCGAACCCGGCACCTGCGAGGCAATGCCGTCTTCCTCGATCTGGTCGATGCAGAAGCCACGCGACTGGAAGCGGGTGCGGGTCGAATCCTGCACCACGTTGATGCCGGTGGTCTGGCGCATGGCGTCGGCAAGCCGACTGATCGATCCTTCATCTGCTTCTGCGTCACCACGCTCACCGACTGGGGGCGTCTCGCGGGACGACAGCTCCAGCCCCGTCGTCGTGCTCATCATCGACGTGGTGTAGGAATTGCTCTTTTCGGTCTTGTCGGTCTTGACCTTGCCCACCACGATCACTTCGCCAAGGGCGGTGTCACCAGCCTCACCGGCGTCGGCAACCTCCTGGGCGTGGGCAAACGAAGCGGCAGCCAGCAGCGGGAGCAGCATGCCGGAGCGGACAAGGGAACGTGACCGGATAAAACGGACAGGCAGGGATGCCATGGATAAGCCTTTGTACAGGAAGGGAGGAGGAGGGGCTACCTGCAGCCAGACACCAGTGCTCGCAGCCGGCCGGACGTGACAGACGGGCAACGCGGCCGGGCAACGGCCGGCAGGGATGCACAGGCCAGCAGTGCGATGGCGCAGCAACCGGCGGAATGCACAGGCCAGCAGCGCGACGGCACAGCAGCCGGCAGAACGCACAAGCCAGCAATGCGACGGCGCAGCAGCCGGCAGAGCGCACAAGCCAGAACGCGACAGCCGGCGCCGCACGCAGAGGCCGGCAGACGATGGGTCAGCGGGCCGCAGCAGCACAGTGCGTAGTGAGAGTCACACGCTCACCGCCAAAATTCTATGTTTGCGTTACGCAACTGCAATCTAAAGATACATCTATCCGGGTGCAATGTTGCCGCGTTACAACGATAAACACTCGGCACTGTCCATCGCCCCTCCTTCCCAACACCCGCAACGCCACCCCGACACGCAGCGGTCCCCAACATTCACCGATACCCCGCGACCCGCGGCAGCCACGGTGAAAGCTCCGGCACATAGGGCAATCAGCAGCAGTGCCATCACTTCACCAGCGTGAAGGGCAGCACCTTCGCCACGATGCGCTCCACCGTCATGCCGCTGATGCCCGAGGCCACGAACAGGTTCTCGCCCGTGGCGGGGTCTGAAAGCCGATGGACAACGCGCAGATCACCACCACGCCCACAGGGTGGGATCGGCCCTCAGCATGTACATGATGGGCATCACTTTCAGCACCAGAATCATGATGGCCGCCAGCGTTTCCATGAACATGCCCACAAACAGCAGCAGGCCGATCAGGATCAGCCACACCACGTTCAGGCTGTCGGTCAGGCCCAGCAGCATGCCGGCCAGCCGGGCGGGAATCTCCTCTTCCACCAGCAGCCGGCCGAACACGGTGGCCGCAAACAGGATCAGCAGCACCCGCCCGGTGATCCATGTGGTGGCACGCAGTGCATCGCGGGCTTTGCCCAGGTCATTTCCGGTGCAGCAGCACCCCCACCAGCACCGTGTAGAGCAATGACACCACGGCAGACTCCGTGGGCGTGAACAGCCCGCAGTAGATGCCCCCCAGAATGATCACCGGTGCCACCAGTGACCACACCCCCTGCCGCACCGCCGTGAGCAGTGTGTGCAGACGCCAGGTATCGGTCAGCCCCCGGTAACCGCGTTGCCGCGAAATGAGCGGCATTCATGACGATCAGCGCCAGCGCCATCACCAGTCCCGGTATGGCCCCGCCATGAACAGCTGGGAATGGACAGGCCGGCAAACTCGCCATGCTTCTGCACGGCCTCCACCGGCACCTGCAGGCCGCTGGCCGAAATGCCGAAGATCACCATGGGGAATGGACGGTGGAATGATGATGCCGATGCCACCCGACGCAGCCGTGACGGCGCCCGCATAGGCACGGTCGTAACCGCGCGCCGTCATGGCCGGCACCATCAGCATGCCCACCGCGGCCGTGGTGGCCGGCCCCGATCCGGAAATGGAACCAAAGAACACGCAGGCCAGCACGGTAGCCATGCCCAGCCCGCCGGTGACCGGTCCAGCCAGCGCCTCGGCAATATCCACCAGACGCCGTGAAATGCCGGCTGCCTCCATCAGCGCCAGCACGAAGGCCGGCAGGGGCCATCAGGGGGAATGACCCCACCGAGGTATAGGCGGTCTGCACCATCGAGATCGGATCGATGCCCAGTGTCCAGTAGCCCGCCAGCGCCGACGCGGCCAGCGCCACCACGATGGGTGCCCCCAGCAGCAGCAACCCCAGGAAGCTGCCAAAAATGACCAGCACGAGATCATTTTCCATGGTCATCCCTCCCTCGCAGTCCTGGACGGCCCTGGCTGGGCAGATTGTTGCCCCTCCGTGAATGCGTCATCCGTTGCGGCAGAGGATCATGCTCCGCGTGCGTCACCTTCGATGCGTGCGTTTTTCTTCCCGATGGTCTGCCTTCGATGCGTGTGTCGCCTTCGATGCATGCGTCACCTTCGATGCCTGCACCACCTGCGCCTGTTCCGGATCCAGCAGCACCTCGCCACGCACCAGCGTGCGCCAGTTGTTGATGACGATGCGCACCGACATCAGCACGAAGGCCAGCGGCAGCACGGCATAGAAATACGACATGGGCAGACCCAGCGTCTGCGACTGCCAGAAGCGGTTCATCCGGAAGAACACGAAATCCACCGACAGCCAGGCAAAGTACAGGTTGAAGGCCACCCAGAGCAGATCGGCCAGTGCCTCGCACACCCTCTTTACCACCGGCGGGAAAAACCCGAACTGAAAGCTCACCCGATTGTGCGCCGACAGCTTGGCCGCCACCACGGCACCAAAATACGCAAACCACACGAACAGATGCGTGGCCAGCTCGTCCCCCACGGGAATGGTGTAGCCAAACAGCAGCCGGCTGGCAATCTGCGCAAACAGCAGCGACACGAAGCCCACCAGCAGCACGGCGCAGATGAATTCCTCTGCCTGGTCAAGCACCCACAGGCACCATGCTGGCGGACCTGTTGACCCGGAACCGTTGCTGACCGGAACCGTTGTGCTGGCCGGGGCCGTTATGCTGACCGGGGCCGCATGGCCGGGCCGCGCTTACAGGTCGTTGTGTTGACCGGTCGTCATCATGGTTTTCATGTTTTCCGCGGTTCCTCTGGCATCGCCACCTCACTGCAGGCAGGTGGGATGCGTGTCATGCGAAGATGAACTGGCAAACCCGTCCATCACCACCTCACGCACACGGGCCAACAGGCCCGGGTTCACCGCTCAGCGCCCGCTGGGTGGCTTCCACCCAGTTCCCGCGCTCGCCCACGGCGTCGTAGAACTTTGGCGAGACCCGTTCTGTGCCAGTTCGATCCATTTCCGCTCACCATCGGCCGAGCTGACGATCTGCATGCCGCGGGCCTGCAGCTGGTCACGCATCTGTGCTCGGTCTCGCAGGTGGCAGGCTGCGTGCCGTGGCCTCGCGGCCGGCATCCAGCAGCGCCTGCTGCACCTCCGGGACTGTTTGCGGAACACGGCTCGCTGACGATCAGCAGCTCCAGCGAAACAGGTAATGGATGGGCGTGATGTACTTCTGCACCTCGTCGAAGCGCATGGCAGCCACCGTGGTGTAGGGGTTGTCCTGCCCGTCCACCACGCGCTGCTGCAGGGCCGTGAAGGTTTCGGACCAGGCCAGCGGCGAGGGTTGATGCCCCAGGCCCGCCAGGTCTCGATCATCACGCGGTTCTTGGGCACGCGAATCACCTGCCCTGCAGATCTTCCAGTGACACCACCGGCCGGCGCGAGCTGAGTCAGCACCCGAACCCCGAAAACGCCCAGCCGACGATCCGCACTGCGCATCGCGCACGGTGTTTTCCACGAGCTGGCGGCCGATGTCACCTTCCACCAGCGTGCGGGCCTCGTCGGCGCTGCGAATCACATACGGCAGCGTCAGCACGCCCAGCGACGGCGCAGAATGGCGCCAGATTGTTGATGGCCAGCACCGACAGCGACAGCGTGCCCAGTGCGGCATTGTTGACCGTATCTTCTTCGCTGCCCAGCTGGCCATTCGGAATCACCGTCACCCGCGCGTGGCCCCCGGTCCTGCGCTCGAAGGCCGTGCGGAAGGCTTTGGCCAGCTCCCACTGTGTGCCCCCCTGCGCATCGCCCATGGCCAGCTTGAAGGTCACGACGTGTGCGCCTGCCGCCGCGCCACCATTCGCCTCGGCTGCGTCACGGTGGTCCTGGATGCACTCGACGCCGTGGATGTTGCAGATGCGGTGTGGGCTCCCGTGCCTCCTGTGCCGGGCGTGAAATCCGCACGTTTTCCGATGCGCCGGCGACTGCAGGTACACGTGCCATGGCCGCCGCCCCCATACCTACGATGCCGGCGCCCAGCAACGCCAGCAGGCCGATCCGCCTGTTCCTGCGCAGCCTTTTCGGGAATGCGCCGGGGGCGCCCATCGTCTGCGCGACAGCCGTCCGGTCCTGTGCAGCGTCCTGCATCGCCTGCCCTTTCATTGTCTGCCCTTCGGCTTTTCGCTTTTCCATGTTTGCGCTCCCTGTCCTGCGTTTCCTGCACGCCCCCGGACACAGCGTCTGTGGTCGCGCCCGGCCAGCCATGTGCAGCCCGGATTACAGCCGCTCGTCCTTCAGGTGATACCAGTGATACAGCCCCCACTGGCCCAGCCGCCGGAACGGGGCCAGCCACCGGGCGTTGAACAGGCCGGCAAAATCCGGATACGGCAGTGCCCCTCGAAAATGGGCAGTTTCGGACGACATCGGCCGTTTTTCCGGCAATGTGCTGCGCCAGCCGCCGACTCGTGCCTGGGCCGAGAGTACGACACCCGTTGCCGCCATAGCCCAGCGCGTAGTAAAGGGCCGAATGCGGATCGGGCTGCGCGATGCGCGGCATCGTGTCGTGACTCACGTCCACCCAGCCCCACCAGTAGTAATCGATGTCCACATCCCGCAGACCGGGAACTTCAGCTGAGCCGGCACGGACCAGGTCCAGGTGCCGGGGCGCGTGGCGTCACTGCACGGTAATGGCGCTGCGCGTACCGATTCGCAGCCGGCCGTCCGGCAGCACACGGTAGTAGTGTCGCAGCACCCGTGTGTCGGTGTGATGATCTGGAACGTACGCAGGCCATTGGCCTCGATTTCGGCGGGTGCCAGCGGCCGCGTCACGATGGAATTGGCCAGAATGGGCATGATCCGGTCTTTCAGCTGCGGGTTCAGCGTCTGCGACGTGTAGCCGCCGTGGCCACGCCCACTGCGCGGGCACGCACCACACGCACCTAGCGTGCAGATGACGTTCATTTACACCTTCACCCTGCCGTTTCCCAGCCCAGTACCGGGCTGGCGGGATGGATCTTCACCCCCAGTGCCCGGGCTTTTCTGACATAACCGAAGGCCAGTTTGGCGGGGTGAACGCCAATACCCTCCGGTTCGTGCATGGCACCGGCGGCTTCGTGGTCGTCGATGTACTGGCCGCGCAGGGTGTCGGCATCCAGAATCTGCGCATCGTAATGGAAGGTCTCGCGCAGCAGCTTCGCCTCCTTTTCCAGCACCGGCATGCGCTGCGGGCGGTGTGCAATGTAGAGGTGGCCGCCGGGCTGCGCATCGCAGTCGATGTCCGCTATCTGCGCACGGAAATAATCCATGGCGTCCACGCATTCTGCATGCAGGGCCAGCGCGGTGTCCAGCCCCCAGCGGGCAATCCATTCCGAACGCTTCAGCCTGCCCGAGGCGCACTGGGCCTGCCCCCCATTTCGGGTGGTGCAGCCCCAGGCCACGCGGTTGGCCTCCAGCACCACCGCACGAATGCCATGCTCCTGTGCCAGCGCAATGGCGGTGCTCAGCCCGTGAAGCCGGAACCGATGATGGCCACATCCACATCACGGTCTGCTGTCGATGAGGCCGTCGTCCTGCGGCGGGGTACCGGCCGTGTCGATCCAGTAGGTGGGCGAATACTGCTGCCCATGCCCCGGTGTGGGATGCACCAATGGATCGTAGGTCGGATTGTAGGGTTGCCGCGCGTCATGCTCCCCTTTGGGACCACCGCCGGGCGCCACGCCGCGACCGTGAACGGTTCCATGCCCGTGGGCTCCGTGAACGGCTTCGTGTCCTTCTGCCCCGCGAAAGGCCCCATGTCCGCCGGCCCCGTGAATGCTGCCATGGCCGCCTGCCGTCTGGCCGGGCTGCAGGCGTCTGGTCGCCCATGTCGCGTGCGGCACTGCCCGCCTGACCGGCTGCGCCCCCCTGTGTGCTGCTCCTGCGGGGGCGCGCCACGGCTGCGCCTGTGAGCGGATGAGCCTCTGCCCCAAATCTGCCAATTGCCTGTTCCACGGTACATCTCCTGCGGGTGTCGCGATTGAAGATGTCACTATAAATGCGGAGCAGAGCACCGTTTGCGCCCATTGCGCATAAATAAAAACGCTGCGTGAGTTTCAGACCTGAAAGCCCGGTTCACGCAGCTTTATCAATAGCATCAACGCATAAGCATCACCACCATCATCATCCATGCGGGCCACAAAAGCGCTTCGGCCACCATCAGCGCAATCGACGCCAGCCCAGGGCGGCAATCTTTTCGAAGAGAGGTCTGATGCCCAGCGCCGATATGGACACCACCAGCGCCCAGCCGGACAGGTCACTGGCCACGTGCTGCACAGCCGGAGGGATCAGCCCCAGACCGTTCACCGTCACCAGCAGCACGAACATCGCCGGAAAGAACGGCAACAAGGGCGGGCGTCTGGCGGACGCAGCCGACGTGCCGGATGCGCCCTGCGGTGCAGCAGCGGGTACCATTGCCGGCGCGGCCGATGCCACCGATGCCACCGATGCCACCGATGCCACCGATGCCACCGTTGCACCGATACCGTTGTGCCTGTTGTCACAGGTTCCGGTATTTGCGGTTGCTGCAATGGCACGGCTCGGCCAGGGCCGCGCCATGCCGGCCTCGCAGCCACCGTCCGGCGAAAGACCAGTGACAGCGTCAGCACCACCGGCACCAGCATGGCCACGCGGAACATTTTGGCCAGGGTGGCAGCCTTTGCAATGTCCGGAGAAAGAATGCTGCCGGCCCCCACCACCTGGGCCACGTCGTGGATGGAACCACCCAGAAAAAGCCCCGCCTCGGGCACCGTCATGCCGAACCAGCGTACCCACAGCGGGTACAGCACCATCACCGCCGTGGACAGGCTGGCAATGCCGATGGCGCTCATCAAGGTGCAGCGCTCGCTTTCGGGGCTTTGCGGCAGCGTGGACGAAATGGCCATGGTGGCCGAAAATGCCGCAGATGCCCGTGCCACCGCCCGACAGCAGCCCGAACATGGGTGACACGCGCAGCACGGGCCATCAGCACGCCGAAGCACAGCGTGAACACCACGGCACCGGCCAGCCCCAGAATGCCCCAGAGGCCCAGCGCCGACACGTCGGACACCACGATGCGCACGCCCAGCAGCGCCACACCGACGCGCACCAGCTTTTTGGCGCTGAATTCGATGCCGGGCCGGCAGCGGTCATTTTCCGACAGGAAATGAAAGGCCACACCGATCAGCAGCGCATACAGGAACTTTGGCCCGCCATAGTGCTCCGACACGAAGCTGGCCGCCACTGCAATGACCAGCGACAGCATGATGCCGGGCAGATACCGCCCCGCAATCCCCTGTCCAGCGGCCCCACCCGGAGCCGGCTGGGGGTCATACTGACAGACATGTCGAATCCCTGTAATCACGCACCCTGCAGGCGCGCCGTGACGGCAATGGCGTTGACGATGTCGGGCGTGTCGCAGCCGCGCGACAGGTCGTTGGCCGAGCTGGGCCCAGGCCCTGCAGCAGCGGGCCGACCATGAAGGCGCCGCCGGATGCGCTCGGTGATCTTGTAGCCGATATTGCCGGCATCCAGATTGGGAACACCAGCACGTTGGCGCGGCCTTCCAGCTGGGTATCGGGCAGCTTGCGTTTGGCAATGGACGGCACCATGGCCGCATCGAACTGCACTCGCCGTCCACCTTTCAGGCCGGGGTCGGCCTCACGCAGCAGGGGGTGACGGCCTTTTCACCTTCAGCGCGTCCGCGTGATGGCCGCCGCCGGCCGTGGAGAACGACAGCAGGGCCACGCGCGGCTCTCGCCCAGCAGCTGGCGCGCGCCTCTGGGCACCGGCACGGGCACTGTCCACCAGCTCTTCCGGACGTGGGGTTGATGACCAGGCCACGGTCGGTGTAGATGAGGCCACCCTGGATCGGGTGATGCGGCTATCCAGCGCCGCCAGGAAGAAGCTCGAGACCAGCTTGCTGCCCGGCGCCGGGCCGATGAGCTGGATGGCGGTGCGCACCACGTCGGCCGTGGTGTGCACGGCGCCCGAGACGGAGCCATCCACCCTTGCCCTCGGTGACCAGCATGTTGGCAAAGACCAGCGGCTTCTGGATTTCGGTCTGGGCCTTTTCGGGGTCGTGCGCCTTGTGCTGGCGGCGCTCGAGCGGGGCGCTGGGCCAGCGCGGCGGTCTCGGGATCGGTGGCGGGATCGCGCAGCGTGAGCCCCTCCAGCGACAGCCCCTTCCTGCCGGGCACAGGCCTCGACGGCCGCCCGGCTGCCGACCAGCGTGATGTGCGCCACGCCCCGCTGCAGGCCTCGACGCCGGCACGCAGCACCCGCGGGTCATCGGGCTCGCTCAGCACGATGTGCCGGTTCAACGCACTGGCGCGCTGCTGGATGCCTGCAACAGGGCCGGCAGGGAGAGGTCCGGGGTATGAGGCGAGTGCGCGGTCATGGCGTTACCTCTGCAGTGAAGACGAAAGAGCGCCCATTACGCAGCCCCTGCCCGCCAGCGCCCATGGTGCTGCCCGCAACACCCCGAATATCCCCCGGGGCAAAAGGGTTATCCCCACCCCGGTCAGACGTAATCCCGGTACTTCTCCAGATACCGCACCGGTTTCGACAGCGCATCGCGGCGGAACGGGTCGCCCAGCTCACGGGTGCACATGACCTCGACGATGCAGGTCCGGCCGTGGTTCATCTGCAGGTCGATGGCCTTCTTCAGCGCAGGCCCCACGTCTTCCGGCCGGTCGGCCACGATGCCCTCGGCGCCCATGGCCTGCGCGATGCCGGCAAAGCTCGGCTCTCCAGATCGCCTCGCCACGAAGCGGCGGCTGGGAAGTCCACCTGGTTCTTCTTCTCGGCCCCCACTGCCGGTTGTGAAACACCACCGGCGTGACCGGAATGTCGTGGCGCACGCAGGTGAGAATCTCACCGAAGCTCATCCCCCAGGCACCATCGCCCACATAGGCCACGGCCGGCCGGTGCGGGGCCGCCACCTTGGCACCGATGATAGTGGGGAAGGCGTAGCCACAGTTGCCGAAGCTCATCGGCGCAAAGAAGCTGCGGGGCCTTTCGAAGCGCAGGTAACTGTGCGCCACCGAGTTGATGTTGCCGATGTCGGTGGACACCATCACGTCCGGCGGCACTGCCCGCTCCAGCTCGCGCAGCGCCCGACGCGGATGCAGGTACTGGCCGCCACTGAAGGGAGTCTCGCCCTGCTGCTCGCGAATCATGTCGAGGCTGTAGGGGTCGGTCTCGTGCGTCCAGGCATCCAGCTCCTGCTCCCAGGCCGCCTTTTCGGCGCGGATTTTCTCTGCGCGTTCGGCCTTCGTGGCATCACCGGCCAGGGTGCGGCCCTGCAGACGGTCGAGCAGCGCAAGCGCCGCCTCCTTCGCGCGTCGCCGCAGATGCCCACCGAGATCTTCTTCACCAGCCCCAGCATCCGGTGATCGGCATCCACCTGGATGATCTGTGCATCCTTCGGCCAGTAGTCCATGCCGTGCTGCGGCAGCGTGCCGAACGGCCCCAGCCGGGTGCCCAGCGCCAGCACCACATCGGCCTGTGCAATCAGCTTCATGCCCGCCTTCGAACCCTGATAGCCCAGCGGTCCGCACCACAGCGGGTGACTGGCCGGGAAGCTGTCGTTGTGCTGGTAGCTGCTGACCACGGCAGCGCCCAGCCGTTCGGCCAGCGCCCGGCAGGCATCCACCCCATCGGCCATCACCACCCCCGCCCCGGAGACGATCACCGGAAACTTCGCGTTCGCCAGCAGATCGGCGGCACGGTCGAGACTTTCGCGGCCGCCGGCACCGCGCTCCACCCGGATGGGCTGCGGGATTTCGGTCTGGATGTCACCGTAGAAATAATCGCGCGGGATATTGAGCTGCGTGGGCCCCAGCTCCGACAGCGCACGGTCGAAGGCGCGCGCCGTGTACTCGGCCATGCGCGCCGGGTGGTTGACGTGGGCCTGATATCTGGTGAATTCCTGGAACATGGGCAGCTGGTTGCATTCCTGAAAGCCGCCCAGCCCCATGGTGCGCGTACCGGCCTCGGGTGTGACGATCACCACGGGCTAGTGCGCCCAGTAAGCCGCTGCAATGGCCGTGACACAGTTGCTGATGCCCGGACCATTCTGGCGATCATCACCCTGCCGTCGCTGGCGCGGGAATAACCATCGGCTGGCGTGGCCGGCACCCTGTTCGTGCACCGTGGAAATGAAACGGATGCCCGCCGGCGTGAAAATATCCATCGCATCCAGAAGGCTGAGCCCATGATGCCGAATATGTCCGTCACGCCCTGGGCCACCAGGGTTTCACAAAAGCCTCCGAGGGCGTCATGCGCTGCACGCCCTGCACCGCCTCGGCGATTTTCCGGTCATCTGCTTTATTGGCCATGTTTTCTCCTGCCGCCTTTGGCGCGTGTCATGTACTCATTCATTCCCGTGAAACCCCTTTTGGGAACTCTCCGCAAAAGTCCTTCGGCACGTTGAGGTCCCTGGTTATCCTGTGCAGCCGATTCTGGCATGCCGCGATGAACGATCCTGCATAAGCATTCAGTGAAACGATGCTGCGCCCATCCCAGTACCGGACATCCCCGCCGAACATGCTTGCATCAGGCCAGAGCGCACACATCCATCGAATGCCTGAACACAGGCAGCCCCCAGCCCCCAGCCGGTGACTCCGCCATGCTGCAACGCAGCATGCCAAGTGGCGCCACCATCATGCTCATTGCAGCCATGCCACGGAAGTCACCCACCATGCTGATCCCTCGTCATTCTGTCCGGCGGTGCCGGCACCCGGCTCTGGCCCGTCTCGCGCGAGGGGCACCCCAAACCGTTCATGAAGCTGCCCGACGGCGAGAGCCTGCTGTTCAAGACGTACCGGCGCGCCCGCCGCGTGGCCGAACCGGGCGAGATCCTCACCGTCACCAACCGCGAATACTTCTTCCTGTCGAGGACGAGTTCCAGCTGGCACTGCCGCAGGAGGCCGAAACGCCCACTTTCCTGCTGGAGCCCTTTGGCCGCAACACGGCGCCGGCCATTGCCCTGGCCGCGCTGCGGGTGGCCGAGCGCCACGGCGCGGAGGCACAGATGCTGGTCATGCCGGCCGACCATCTCATCCACGACGAGGCCCTCTTTGCCCGCACGGTACAGCAGGCGGCCGCCCTGGCCGCCCAGGGCCATCTGGTCACCTTCGGCATCCAGCCCACGGCGCCCGAAACCGGCTATGGCTACATCGAGGCCGGCCAGCCCGTGAACACGACCGTGCCGCAGGGCAACCACGTGGTGCGCTTCATCGAGAAGCCCGCGCGTGAAAGCGCCGAGCAGCTGCTGGCTGCCGGCAACTACCTGTGGAACTCCGGCATGTTTCTGCTTTGCCGCCCAGACCATGCTGGACGCCCTGCAGCAACACGCCCCCGAGGTGCTGCACGCCGCCCGGGCCTGCCTGGCCGACGCCCGCATCGACCACACCAGCCATGCCACGCTGGTGGAAATCCAGGGCGAGAGCTTTCGCGAGGCCCCCGACATCTCCATCGACTATGCCGTGATGGAGAAATCCGGCCAGGTGGCCGTGGTGCCCGGCGCCTTTGGCTGGAACGACATCGGCTCGGGGATGCCGTGCGCAGCCTGTCCGAACCCGATACCGATGGCAACCGCACCACCGGCGACACCGTGTTCGTCGACAGTCACGACACCTATGTCCACAACAGCGACGACCGGCTGGTGGCCACCGTGGGCTGGACAACCTGCTGATCATCGACACCCCGACGCGCTGCTGGTGGCCGCCGCCGACCAGGCCCAGAAGGTGAAGGAAGTGGTGAAGGCACTGAGCGCACGCGGTCACGAGGCTGCCCAGCTGCACCGCACCGTGGCGCGACCCTGGGGCACCTCACACCATTCTGGGCGAGGGCGAGCGCTACAAGATCAAGCGCATCGAGGTCAAACCGGGGGCGAGCCTCAGCCTGCAGATGCATCACCACCGCAACGAGCACTGGATCGTGGTCAAGGGCATGGCAAAGGTGGTGAACGGCGACGAGGAGATCTTCGTGGCCACCAACGAATCCACCTACATCCCGGCTCACCCACCGCCACCGGCTGGAAAATCCCTGCCTGCTGCCGCTGGTGATGATCGAAGTGCAGAGCGGCGAGTACCTGGGCGAGGATGACATCGTGCGGTTCCAGGACAATTACGGCCGGGCCTGACACGCCCCACGTGCCCATCCCTGTCCAGTCCACGAGGATGCTTCGCTGAACGAGCCCGGACCTGCGCACAGCCGGCCGCCCACCCGCAGCGAAAAACCCCGCCGCTGCTGCTGCGACCGGCAGGCGACATCACGGCCGTGGCGGTGACTCCGCACAACCCCGACCTGCCCCGCCTGGACGCTGCCGTGCCAGGCCACCCTGGCGCAGGTGGCTTTTCGTGGAGATCATCGACAACGGGTCCAGACCGGAGCCCTGGCGGCACTCGACGGGATTTCGCCCGTGACCGCAGAAAGCGCAGCCAGCCAGCGGCTGCAACCGGAACGCTCTTCCCGGCCGAAAGGGCGCCGTCCCCCGTCCGGTCTGCCCCGGGGACATCCCGCCACCCCGCATCCGCCTCACTCCCTCCATGGTAGAAACTCGCGGCATCGGCGCCGCGCGCAGAACGTGGGCATAGGGCTGGCAGCGTGCGTGAGGCAGCGCCGCCACGTGCCGCCGCTGGACCACGACAGCATCCCCGAACCGGGCATGGTGACGGCCCTGCGCGCCGCCATCGAGCAGCAGCCGCCCGGCAGCGTGCCGGTGGCCGCGGCCGGCCCGCGCTATGCGGACGAGCGCCAGACCACCAGCCCCTCGCCCTTCGTGCAGCTGGCAGGCTTCAAACGGGGTGCGCTGCCCCTGCGAGCGCCCCGGCCAGCTGATCGAGGTGGAGCACCTGATTGCCTCGGGCAGCCTGATCCCGCTGGCCGTGCTGGACGCCGTGGGCGACATGGACGAGGCGCTGTTCATCGACTATGTGGACATCGAATGGTGCCTGCGGGCAGCCCACGCCGGCTATCGCATGCTGGGCGTGTGCGATGCCCGCATGCAGCACCAGCTGGGCGAGACACCCATCGCCTTCATGGGCGTTAGCACCCGTACCATTCCCTGCCGCTGCGCCACTACTCACCTGTTCCGCAACGCGTTGCTGCTGCAGCATGCCGCACATCGGCTGGCGCTGGAAGGTGGTGGACGCTCACCAGCATCGTCATCAAGTACGGCTTTATGCCCTGGTGGCCACGCTCCCGCGCTGGCCGCGCATCCGCATGATGAAACCGGCTGTGGGACGGACTGTTGGGCGCGCGGCGCCTACTACCGGGGCCGAACGTGCCACCGGTGTGGCGCCACTCGCCCATTCACTCCCTCTTCAGGCGCACGTCATGGGCTCGCCCACGCTGGCTCGGCCGCGTGCCAGCAAAGCGTCACGCCGGCAAGGCTGGCCGCTTATGCCACCCGCCATTCGGCGGCCGGCGTCACGCAAAGCCCGGGTATTGAAACTTCGGCGCAACACACCCCTTTACCAATATCCGCGACAATAGCGCCCCAACTGATACCCACGGTGCCGTGGGCTGCCTGCTCCTGGCGGGCGCAGCCCATCAGGGAGTCTCCTGTTTCCCTGGGCCAGTGCCGGCCCGGCGTCCTTTCCGGCCACATGAACATCACCCTTTCCGTTGTCAGCCACGGCCAGCGCGACATTGCGCTGCGCATGCTGCAGGACATCCTGCGCTCTGATGCCGCCCGACGTGGCCGAGATCATCTACACCGCCAACGCCCGAGCAGGAGCTGCCGCCTCGCCACCGGCCACATCCGGCTGACGATGATCCGCAACGAAACCCGCGAAGGGCTTCGCGCCAACCACAACACGGCCTTTTCGCACTGCCGCACCCGGTACTTCGCCGTGCTCAACCCGGACCTGCGCTTCGAACGTGACCCCTTCCCCGCCCTGCTCAGAGGCTTCGCGGCACCGGAGCGCGGCCTGATGGCGCCGCAGATCTACAGCCCCGAAGGCCGGCTGGAAAACACCGCCCGCAAGCTGTATACGCCACGCGAGCTGATTCGCCAGAAGCTGCAACCGGCCAACCACGGCAGCGACCCGGACTGGATTGCCGGCATGTTCCTGCTGTTCGATGCCCGCGCCTACCGGGCCATCAAGGGCTTCGACGAGGGGTACTTCCTGTACATCGAGGACGTGGACATCTGCAGCCGCCTGTGCCTGGCCGGCTGGACACTGGCGCAGGCGGCCGACGCCCGCGTGGTGCACGACGCCCGCAAGCAGAGCCACCGGTCACTGCGCTTCACCCTCTGGCACATCGGCGGGATGCTGCGGTACTGGACGCGGGTGTGTTTCTGGCGGTATGGGTGGATGCTGTGGCGCAGGGCCGTCACAGCAAGACCGCCCGGCCTGATCCTCGCCCCCTCCCGGCCGTGAACAGCAAGTCATGCCGGCCCTGCGCCAGAGTGGCGCCCCTTCCTCTCCGGTGTGTCATGGACACTTTCCTCCCTGCGCTGGAGCGTGCAGAACAAGGCAACGAGGCCGTTTATATTGACAAATTTACAAATCAAACACTCTATCTCTTCATCTGGATAAACCAGTATCGACAAACGGGTAGAATAAGCTTCCGGTTTTCAATACTGTAAAGTCCACCGCATGAGCCCTACCAGGCGAAGATTGCCGTCATCGTCCGTCCTACAAGGTCACGGCTCACATCCTGGACGTGCTGGCCCGCATCGGCCCCGAGGTGGCGGCGGTGTACGTGGTGGACGACTGCTGCCCGGAAGGCTCGGGCGATCTGGTCGAAGCCCACTGCATCGACCCGCGGGTGAAGGTCATCCGTCACCAGGTCAATGGGGGCGTGGGGGCGGCAGTCATTACCGGTTACATGGCCGCGCTGGACGATGGCATGGACATCATGGTCAAGATCGACGGCGACGGCCAGATGGACCCGCATGGTGCCCGACTTCGTGGCGCCCATTCTGGCCGGCGAAGCCGACTACACCAAGGGCAACCGCTTCTTCGACCTGGAACAGATCCAGGCCATGCCCACCATCCGCCTCAGTTCGGCAACGCCGTGCTGTCGTTCTTCAACAAGATCTCCTCCGGCTACTGGAACCCTGTTCCGACCCCACCAATGGCTGGCTGCGGCCCTGCACCGCGACGTGGCCCGCAGCCTGCCCTTTGCGCGCATCAGCGAGCGCTACTTCTTCGAGTCGGACATGCTGTTCCGGCTAACACGCTGCAGGCCGTGGTGGTGGACATCCCCATGAACGCCACCTACGGCGATGAGGTCAGCAATCTCAGGATTTCGAAGGTGGCGGGTAATTCTTCAAAAAGCACATCAAGAACACCTGCAAGCGCATTTTCTACAACTACTACCTGCGGGATCTGTCACTGGCTTCGCTGCAGCTGCCCCTGGGCGTCCTGCTCACGCTGTTCGGCATCGCCTTCGGTACGCGTGGTGGATTCATGTAGATGCCGCGGGCGTCACGGCATCGGCCGGTACCGTCATGCTGTCTGCCTGCCGCTGCTGGTGGGCATCCAGTTCATCCCGGCCTTCATTGGCCATGATATTCCTGTCGGTACCCAAGCGGCCCTTCCTGCGCACCTCACGCACACTGCAGCGCATCATGACGGCCGAGCAGCAGGCCGCCAGCGCGGTCACCACCCCCGTCTCCATTCCCGGCTGGCAGAGCACCCCATTGACCGAGAGGAACAGCGCATCGTGGACACGCTGAATATCGTAGCCCCCGTCCACATCACGACAGCAGGCCGGTCGGCTGATCTTCACGTCATGATCCATTTCCAGGCATTGCTCTGTGTCATTGGCATTGCAGCCGGACAGGTACTGTTCAAGCTGGCGGCCTCGTCGCTCTCCCGCACCGGCTCGGTGCTTGTAGCCGACACCGCTGCTGATGGTCATTGCGCTGGGCGTGTATGGCTCGTGACGC
>BNJS01001476.1_pt1 | contig 100071 bp, 112 predicted proteins | sample 8540461 | NCBI WGS metagenome assembly BNJS01 (sample SAMD00202454, study PRJDB9452) | human saliva metagenome | isolation source: human saliva | place: Japan | reverse complement strand
TCCTTCCATGCGCACTCGGCCGTGAGCGCGGGCTTCGGCAACGCTGCCGTACTGGACCAGGTCATCGTAACTCACGATCTCGGCCTTGATAAAGCCTCGCTCGAAGTCCGTGTGAATAACACCTGCCGCCTGGGGCGCCGTCGCGCCCTTGCGGATCGTCCACGCACGGGACTCCTTCTCCCCCGCCGTCAGGTACGTCTGCAAACCCAGCGTGTCAAAACCAACCCGGGCCAGCTTGTCCAAGCCGGACTCCTCCTGCCCGTTGTCGTGCAGCATCTCCGCCGCCTCCTCAGGCTCCAGCTCCACGAGCTCGGCCTCGAACTGGGCGTCCAGGAAGATCGCCTCCGCCGGCGCCACCAGCTCGCGCAGCTCGGCCTGGCGGGCCTCGTCGCTCATCCCGGCGTCGTCCATGTTGAACACGTAGATGAACGGCTTGGTGGTCATGAGCTGGAAGGTCTTGAGCACCTCCGCATCGATCCCGGCAGCCTCGGCCCCAGCAGACAGCAGCGTCCCCTCCTCCAGGACCTTGAGTGCCGCCTGCGCCGTCTCCAGCACCACCGGCTCCGTCTTCTTACCCCGCACCTCCTTCTCCAGGCGCGGGATCGCCTTCTCCAGGGTCTGCATGTCCGCCAGCACCAGCTCGGTGCTGATCGTCTCGATGTCCCCGGCCGGCTCCACCTTCCCATCCACGTGGACCACGTCCGGGTCCTCGAAGGCGCGCGTCACCATGCAGATGGCGTCCGCCTCGCGGATGTTGGCCAGGAACTGGTTGCCCAGCCCCTCGCCCTCGCTGGCGCCGCGCACGATCCCGGCGATGTCCACGAAGGAGACCGTCGCCGGCACCACCCTCGCGGAGTGGAACAGCTCGGCGAGCTTGTCCAGGCGCGCATCCGGCAGGGGCACAACCCCCACGTTCGGCTCAATGGTCGCGAACGGGTAGTTGGCGGCCAGGACGGTCGCGCGGGTCAGAGCATTGAACAGGGTGGACTTGCCGACGTTGGGCAGTCCGACGATTCCGATGGTAAGTGCCACGCAGCAGAGTTTAGACGGCCCCTGTGACACTGTGCGCCCCGACGGCGTCCCCCGGCCGGATCACGCCATCGGCCGCTCCATTCACTTCCCGGGGAGCTCGCTCGTCCGGACCGATGCCCACAGATCACCCCACGAGGTGTAGAAGCCTCCACTGGCATTGGCCCCGATCCCCACCGTCACCGCAACCAGGCCCGCCGCCACCACGATCACCACGACGCGCCCCAGGATCGTGCCGCCCAGCCGCGCCGCCGACGGCCTGCCGCCGTCACGCCGTCGGCCCCAGCGTGGCGACCAGAACAAGACGACGCCCAGCGCCCCCAGCGAGACGACCACGGCCAGGATCATCGTGCCCAGACCGTTGATCTCGAAGGGCTTGGCACGCACCGACGAGACCGACTTCGCCGCGCGCTGGTCCTTGGACGTCTCCGACAGGGGCTTCACACCATCGGTGGTGGCCTTGGCCCTCGTATCGCCCTGAGGCGCAGGAAGGCCGGCCGCCGTGAACACGGCCGGGTCCGAGCCCCACCACGTCAGCAGTGACGGGAAATGGCCGCTCCACAGGGTCCAGGAATGCCCGCCGGTACTCGGGGTATCAACCGTCACCGAGTCCGGTTTCCGCACCACCTCATCCATGCTCCAGGCGGTTCGGGCCGTGCCGTAGGGGTCGTCCTGGGCCCCCAGGACGTAGAAGCGCATGCCGTCGGGCTTGCGCTTTCCCAGCATGGTGGACAGCCCATTCTGCGCCTGGAGCTCCCGGCCGCTGTGCGCCAGCGAGCCCTCACCGGGCAGGTCGTAGGAGGACATGACCCCCACTGCCCCGAAGCGCTGCGGGACGTCGTAGGCGGTCCGTGCCGCGCAGTAGGCGCCCGCCGAGATCCCCATGATCATCCAGCCGGCCCGCTGCGTGGTGACGTTGGGGAAGGTCGCCTGGATCATACGGGGAATCTCCTCCGCGGTCCAGGTCCCCACAGGCGGGCGGCCGTTGATGTTGACGCAGTCGGGCTGGCTGGCGCCGTCCGCGTTGAGCGAGGGGAAGACCAGGATCGACGGCGGGATACGGCCGGCGTCGATCGCCTCCTGGAGCCGCTGGGGTGAGGCGATGCCCGTCACCAGGGACTGCGGGTCGCCGACCCAGCCGTGCAGGCCCACCAGGACGTTGTAGGTGCGGCCGTCATCGGGCCGGTAGCCCGCCGGCAGGACGACGCGCACCGGCAGGGTGATGCCGCTGACCGGACCGGTCCAGGTGGCCTCCTGCGAGCCGTCGCCGACGTCGTGGAAGGATGCCTTCCAGGCCGAGGCCGGGGCGGTACCGAAAGCGGAGGACTTCGGCGGGGACTCGATGCGCGAGTTGGCCTGGGCGCGAGGGGCGGCGGCCTTCGCAAGGTCGCCGACGGTGCGCACGTAGTGCATGGGCCGGTTGATGAGCAGGCCCCCAAGCACCACAACGAGCAGTACCGGCACGCCCACCATGACGATGCGCGCCGTATAGCGGCCGACGCCCCGCAGCACCGTGCGCAGCGCGGGGCAGGTGAGTCGGGTGGGCTCGTCTGCGCTGGAGGCGCCCGCTGTGGCCGGAACAGTTCGCGGCAGGAGGACTGCCGCGACGACGGTAGTCAGAACGGCAAGGACCAGCACGACCGCGATCGTTCTCAGGCTGGTCAGCGGGATGCTGCGCAAGAGGCTCACGTCCGACAAGCATGGCACCACCTGCGCACATCCCCATCATCCCGGGGTGGCAGAAGGGCAGTGCTCTTGGTCTCCTCCCCGCTTGTGCGAGCGGGCTCAGGCGGGACGCAGGACTGTTGCCCCAGGTCCGTCCGGTCGGTCGGCACATGCCTCAGGAGAAACGTGTCCGACGACGCCGGAGCAGACCGGGCCGGCAGACCGAGCCGACGGACAGGGAGGCGGCGGGGCTTCGTGGGGACTGTCCGTGGGGCTTCAGGGCAGCGAATAGATGTCACACCCCTGGGGCACCATCGGTTCATGAGCTCCTCAGCGGTCCTGCTTCCCATCCTGCTGCTCCTCGTCGGCCTGGTGATCGGGGTGGTCATCGGCTACCTCGGCGCGCTCGCCCGGCGCACCACCGCGCACCAGTCGGCCGGCGAGCAGGTGGCCGAGCTGCGGGCGCAGGCCGCCCAGTGGCAGGCCCGGGCCGAGGAGCTGTCCTCACGCACCCAGGTGGCCGAGGAGCGCGCCGAGCGGGACGGCTCCGTGCTTCGGGCGCTCGCCCCCGTGCGCAGCCAGCTGGAGCAGGTGGGGGCCCGGGTGGAGTCCTTGGAGAAGCAGCGGGCGGAACAGCACGCGGCCCTGGCCGAGCAGCTGCGGGCCACCGCCCTGCGCGAGCAAGACCTGGCCCGCTCCACGGCCTCCTTGGAGGGGGCGCTGCGCTCACGCTCGGCGCGCGGCATGTGGGGTGAGGTCGAGCTGGCCCGGGTCCTGGAGGCTTCCGGGATGATGCGGCACGTGGACTTCTCCGAGCAGCGCACCATCGGGGCGCTGGTCCAGCGGCGCGGCAGGCCGGCGGGCCCGCCAGGCTCAGCGGGCTCGGCCGCCGGTGAGGGGGCTGCCGGACGCTCCCGGCCCGACGTCGTCGTCCACCTGCCCGGGGAGGGCTACCTGGCCGTGGACGCCAAGGCGCCCATGGACTCCTACCTGGCGGCCACCGCCGTCCAGAGCGCCAGCCCCGAGGATGAGCAGCGACGCGGGGAGCTCCTGGAGGCTCATGCCAGGGCGCTGCGCGGGCACGTCGACCAGCTCGCCGCGCGCCGCTACGACCGGGCCCTGGGGGACTCCCCCGAGCTCGTGGTCCTCTTCGTCCCGGCGGAGGCGGTGCTCTCGGCTGCCCTGGAGGCGGACCCCGCGCTCCTGGAGCACGCGCTGGGGCGCGGCGTCGCCCTGGCCTCACCCGTGTCGCTGCTGACCCTGCTGCGCACCTGCGCCACGGCCTGGGCCCGCACCGCCGTCAACGACGACGCCCGCGAGCTGCTGGAGCTCGGCCGCACCCTCTACGAGCGGCTGGGGACCGTCGCCGGTCACCTCGACACCCTCGGTGGGGCACTGCGGCGCAGCGTCACCGCCTACAACAAGGCGGTCGGCTCCATGGAGAACCGGCTCCTGGTGACCGCTCGCTCCCTGGAGACCCTCGGGGAGCAGGTAGACTCCCCCACGCTCATCAGTGCCGACGCCGCCCAGGTGCGCAGCTTCACCGCACCCGAGCTCACCACCGAGGAGCACCCCGCCCGCACGACGACGTAACGCACACCACACTCCCGGCCCGTGACGATTGACGCTTCCATGGCGTCTATCAGGCAGCGTTGTCTCCCGTCTCATAACTGGCTGACACGCTGCCAGAACGTTTCCAAACCCGATGGGCGGACACTTCCGCCACATCGGACCTTCTCGGAGGAAGACACCATGCTGTCATTCATCGGAATGATCATCGCCGGCGCCGTGCTCGGCGCCCTCGCCCGCCTCGTCATGCGGGGCGAGCAGAACATCTCGATCCTGTGGACCATCGTGCTGGGCGCCGTGGGCGCACTCGTCGGAGGCGCGGTCGCCAGCTTCTTCGGCGTCGCCCACACCAACGGCATCGACTGGATCCGTTGGGCCCTGTCCCTCGTCGCCGCCATCGTGGCGATCTCCGTCTACCTGGGCGTCACCGGCCGCAAGTAGCCCTTCAGCGCCCTGAAGCGGGTTCCGCAGAGGCACTCACCGCCTCCACGGAACCCGCTTCAACTTTTGTGACGCAAGCCATGACGTTGAGGTCGTGAGGATTCCCTGGCCCAGCGGCGTCCTACCTACAGCGCGGCAATCATGACGGGTAGCAACACCAGTCAGTCACGTCGGCCACTCATACGAGCCGGCCGGGCAGCCACTACGGCGCCGTGACGGACCAGCTGCTGGGCCGCGCGCCACACATCCCGTCACCATCCATTCACGGATTAACGAAAGAGGCTCCAATGAGCAACAACGCCATCCCCCAGACCGGTCAGCAGCGCGAGCGCAACGAGCAGGCCGAGGAGGACAAGACCCCCCGCGGCCCCCTCCAGACCTCGCACGGCGTGACCACCATCGAGGAGAACGTCGTCGCCAAGATCGCCGGCATGGCTGCTCGTGAGGTGCCCGGCGTCTACGACATGGGCAACGCCGTTCGCCGCGCCTTCAGCGCCGTGACCGACCGCATCCCCAACGCCCAGACCAACGTCGCCGGCGGGCATCAGCGTCCAGAAGGGCGAGACCCAGGCCGCCGTCGAGGTCACGGTGGTCGTTGAGTACGGTGTCTCCATCGTCGAGGTCTCCGACGCCATCCGCCGCAACATCATCGAGCAGATCGAGGGCACCACCGGCCTGGAGGTCGTCGAGGTCAACATCAACGTCACCGACGTCCACCTGCCCGACGACGACTCCGGCAGCTCCGAGGCCGCCGACCTTAAGTGACCCATCCTGACGCCCTGATCTGAGGAGCTCTCAATGAAGACAACGTACCTGGCCCTCCTGGTGGGCCTGTTCCTTGGCACCATTCTCGCCTTCGGCTCTTTCGCCGACTTCGTCCTGGTGGCCCTGTGCGGCGCGGCCGGACTGGGGGTGGGTCTCTACCTGGAGGGCCGGGTCGATGTCCACAGCATCCTGGATCGGCGAAAGAAGTGACGATGGCGACCGCTACCCAGCCCGCCATCACGCAGCCGGGACCCGCCCAGGACGAGGACTCCTCCTGGGAGCAGCGCGGCACCACCACCATTCCGGCCCAGGTCGTCGCCCGGATCGCCGCCCAGGCCGCCTATGAGACCGGCAACGTCGGCTCCAACGCCGGAGGACTCCTGGGAATCGGCGCCCGCCGCAACTTCGCCTCCCGGCCCGAGGCCCAGTGCGAGCTCTACGGGCAGGTCGCCGTCCTCCACCTGGACCTCGGCCTGGTCTTTCCCACGCCACTGTCCTCCACCGTCGACGATCTGCGCGCCCACGTGCGCGGCCGCGTCGAGCACCTCACCGGGCTGAGCGTCGGCAAGATCACCATCGAGATCTCCTGGCTCAATCCGAGCAGCCACGTCAGGAAGAGCCTGAAATGAGAACACCCGTCCCGAAACTCATTCGTCGCCCCTCTCGCAGCACCCCCAGTGTCCTCCTGGCACTGCTGCTGCTCACGGCCGGAGGCCTGGGGGCCTGGCTGACGGGGCACCGGATCGTCACCGGCACCTGGCCGGACCGCACCGTCACCACGCTCGACACCATCGGCTCTGCCACCCTCGGCTCCGTCGCGGTGCTCGCCGCCGCCGGGATCGCCGCCGCCTGCGCCCTGGCCATGATCCTCGCGGCCCTGTGGCCGGGGCTGCCCGAGCGCGTCACGCTCCTGCCCGACACCGTCCCCGGGCCAGACCGCGGTGAGGCGCCGTGACCTGGCCAGCCTGGTGAGGACCCAGGTCGAGCAGATCGGCGGCGTCCACTCCGCCACCGTCACCACCCGTCGCTCCCGGGTCGACGTCGTCGTCCTCAGTGTCCTGGACGACCTCGACCCGGTGCAGGAAGCCGCCCGTAAGACGACCGACGAGGCCCTGGAGACACTCCAGCCCGCGGGCATCACGCGCAGCCGCGTGCGGATCAAGCGCACGAGCTGAAGGAGATACGATCATGCGTTCAGTTTCAGGGTGTCCTCAACCGGACGGCCCTGGCCGGCTGCGGGCTTCTCATCGCGGCAGCGTCATCCTGGGCTCCTGGCCTCCGGCCTCAGTGCCGGTCGGTCCTGGCCCGATGCCGCCCCCTACCTAGCCACGGCGCAGGACCGAGTGGGCAGCCTCATCGCGCCCCAGGCGCACTGGCTCCTGCCGGTGGCCGCGCTGGTCTCCGTGCTCGCCGTCATCGCCGGGTTGGTCCTGCTCGCCATGCAGATCCCCCGCAAGGCGGCCGCCTCCCCCTTGAGGTTCAGCGACTCCGAGGGCGTCCTCATGGCCACCGTTGCCCCCTGAGGTCCCTGTCACAGGCCCCTGTCCGAGCGGGGCGGAGGACGTTCCCGGGGTGGAGCAGTGCGCCGTGTGGGTCACCGGTTCCCCCAGCAGCCTGTGGGTCCAGGCGGACGCCACCGTGTCCCAGGACTGCGAGGTCGCATGGGCCGTGGCGGAGCTCAGGGGCCGGCTCGAGGATGACGTGACCACGTCCCTGGGCACGCGCCCCCGGCAGGTCGACGTCCTGGTGGGGCTGGAGCGCTCCACGAGCAAGCGCAGCGTCTCGCAGACCGTCACGGGGCAGCACTCGCCCACGACCATCGGGAACGGCGATGGCGCGTGAGACGCGGGACGAGGCCACGGCGGCTCCTCGCCCGCGTCCAGACCACGCCGCGCAACCGAGTGCCTCATCCCGCCACGTCCCACGACAAGGACCGCTACCTGGTCCTGCGCGCCCAGGACGGGGACATCAACGCCTTCGAGCAGCTCGTCGAGCGTTATCAGGGCCGCCTGTTCCGCACCGCCTACATGATCGTGCGCAACCGTCACGACAGTGAGGACATCGTCCAGGACACCCTCATCCAGGCCTGGCGCAGTCTTCACCTCGTCAGGGAGCCCGCCGCCTTCCGAGGCTGGCTCATGCGGATCTGCACCAACAAAGCCACCAGCATGGCGCGCAAGCGTCAGCGCCGGGCCACCGACGCCCTACGAGGCCGAGGGCCTGGAGACCGCGAGCGCCATGGCGGAGACGACGTCGAGCAGCACCGCTGACCCGGCCGAGTCCAGCGAGGTCAACGCCCAGATCGAGGCGCTGGCCGACCTGTTGGCCTCCGTGCAGCCCGAGCTGCGCATCGTCTGGGTGCTCCGAGAGGTCGACGACATGTCCTACGAAGAGATCGCCCAGACCCTGAACCTGACCGAGTCCACCGTCCGAGGGAGGCTGGCACGCGCCCGTTCTCTCGTCATGCGCCAGATGAAGGAGTGGGCATGAGCACCGTCAACCAGCTCTCACACAGCGTCCGACGCGCGACGGCGTCGGCCACCAAGTCCTTCGCCCGGTCTCATGAGCAGGACGACGCCGACACGCGCGAGTACCAGCGTCTGATCGCCTCCCTGCACGAGGAGTGGGACCGGCTGGAGTCTCAGGCGAGCGCCTCGGTCATGCCCAAGCGCCACCTGATGGACGCCATCATCGCCGAGACCCGTCACGGCGCCCAGGTGGAGATGCCCGCGACCGACCTGGGGCCGTACAGCATGTCCGAGTTCTCGCTGCGGGCGCTCATCCGACGCACCGTGGACGGCGTGCCCGGGGCCCGCGCCCTGCGCTCCGCCTGCGAGCACGCGCCCTCAGGCGAGGGCCACCGCGGCCTGGGGGTTCCGCAGACCATCTCCTGCCGGATCTCCGCCCACCTCAGCGTGGACAGCCTGCCGCAGCTCGGCCAGCAGGTGCGCGACGCCGTTCGGGCCGCCTGCCATGAGAACCTTAGGGTGTCCCCGACCGTCAACGTCCACATCGAGGATCTCCACGATGACGACTAGTCTCTCAGCGGCCGAGCTGGCCCACCTGGTTACTGCTGTCCCCGGCGTCCGAGCAATCGAGCCGGGGATCGGCAGCACGTTGAGGGCGCTCGGCAGCCACATGCGCCAGCAGGATCCTCAGCGGGCCCGCTTCGGAGTGATCGTCGAGGAGGGCTCGCGCCGGGCCGTCATCGAGATCGGCATCGATGGCTCGCGGCCCGTCAAGGACATCGTGCGCGACGTCCAGGAGACCATCATCCGCTCGCTATCGCAGGCGAGCGAGTCCGGCGACCCCTCCGAGGCCCGGGAGGGCTCCGGCTCCTCCGACGTCGGGGAGCAGAGCGCGCCTCAGGTCACGGTACGGGTCCAGTCCCTGCTGTAGTCGCCCAGCCCACAGCAGACCAGCCTCGTGCAGGTTCCAGCATGAGACGACGTCGGGGCACCGGTCAGATGATCGGTGCCCCGACGTCAGTCATGAGGGTTTCAGGGCGTGAGCCCAGCCGCCACGGAAGTTCAGCCGGGCTCAGCCCCAGGCTCAGCTGCGCTCGCGAACGACGGCGCCGGAGACGTCGGCCTCCTCCAGACGGACCATGCGCGACCCAGTCACCAGGCGGTGCCCCCAGCCAGATGGCCCCGAAGACCGGCAGGCCGATGTAGGAGGAGAGCACCTCCACCAGCTGGCCCTTGAAGATCGCCTCGTAGTTCTGGCCCAGGATCACCAGGGCGCACAGGGTGAAGGCCAGGACCGGCCCCAGCGGGAACCAGGGCGCCTGGTAGGGAAGGTCGGCCGGGTCATTGCCCTGGAGCACGTAGGCCCTCCGGAAGCGGAAGTGGCACACGGCGATCCCCAGCCACACGATGAAGCCGCACAGGGCGGAGACGTTGAGCAGCCACGTGTAGGCGGTGTCCTGTCCCACCACGGCGGTCAGGAAGCCGGCGGCCCCCACCAGCGCCGTCGCCCCCAGGGCCCGCACCGGGACCCCATGGCGGTTGACGTAGGGCGAACCAGGTCGGGGCCTGGCCCTGCAGGGCCATCGAGTGCAGCATGCGGGTCGAGGCGTACAGGCCCGAGTTCCCGGCGCTGAGCACGGCGGTGAGGATGACCGCGTTCATGATGGGCGGCCGCGATCCCGATCCCCGCCCGTTCGAAGACCAGGGTGAAGGGCGAGTAGGAGATGTCGGGGTATCCGAGCGCAGCAGGTTGGGGTCGGTGAAGGGGACCAGGAAGCCGACCACCGTGATCGCCCCTGATGTAGAAGATCATGATCCGCCAGAACACCGTGTGGATCGCCTTGGGGACGTCCTGCCGCGGGATTGCGGGCCTCACCGGCCGCCACGCCCACCAGCTCGGTGCCCTGGAAGGAGAACCCGGCCACCATGAACACCGACACGATCGCCAGCATCCCGCCGTGGAAGGGGCATCGCCGGTGGTCCAGTTGCCGAAGCCCGCCGGCTTGCCGCCGACGATGCCGGCGATCATCGCCACGCCCGCGATCAGGAAGACGATGACCGTCACCACCTTGATGGCCGACAGCCAGAACTCCCCCTCCCCGAAGGCGCGGGCGGACAGGGCGTTGAGCGTCGTCAGCAGTGCCAGGAACAGTGCCGCCCAGATCCACGAGGGCACCCCCGGCAGCCAGTAGCCCATGACGATTCCGGCGGCCACCAGCTCGGCCGCCACCGTGATCGCCCAGTTGAACCAGTAGTTCCAGCCCATGGCGAAGCCGAAGGAGGGGCTGACGAACCGGGTGGCGTAGGTCTGGAAGGAGCCGGCCACCGGCATGTGCGCCGTCATCTCTCCCAGGGACTGCATGAGCAGCAGCACCATGAGGCCGATGGCCGCGTAGGCCACCAGGGCGCCGCCCGGGCCGGCCGTGGAGACCGTGGCGCCTGAGGCCACGAACAGCCCCGTGCCGATGGCGCCGCCGATGGCGATCATCTGCATGTGCCTGCTGGTCAGGCTCCGGTGCAGGCCGCCGTCCTCCTCCAGGGCCTCGTTGGAGACCTGGCCGGAGGCGCCGGAGACCCCGCGCCCACGGGGTCTGCGGAGGTCACAGGGTCAGCACTGTCAGCGCTGCCGGCGCCGTCGGCAGCGGGCCGCCCGCCCGACGCGGCGGGGGCGGGGCCACTGGGGGCCGACTCGTCATGGGAATGTGTCACCCGACTGAGGGTAATCGTCAGGTGTGCAACCCGGCGTTCACCTTCGGCCTGTCTCACGCAGTCGGGCGTGTGCTGACGCTCACGGCCCCTGCGGACGCCCGTGAGGCCGGGGCGAAGGGGTGGGCGGCGCGGCCTCAGCAGGTGTGGTTGGCGGCCGGCTCGCGGCGCTTGTGGGCCGAGGCGGCCCCCTGGGCCGCCATGAGGTCGGCGCGCAGGTTCTTGGGCAGGGAGAAGGAGATCTTCTCCGTGGTGGTGCGCACCTCCTCGACGTCGTCGAACCCGAACTCGGCCAGGCGCTCGACCACCTCGCGCACCAGGATCTCCGGCACCGAGGCGCCCGAGGTCAGGCCGACCGTCTCGACGCCGTCGAACCAGGACGGGTCGATCTCGCTGGCGAAGTCCACCCGGTGGGCGGCGCCCGCACCGGCCTCGAGGGCCACCTCCTTGAGGCGCACCGAGTTCGAGGAGTTGCCGGAGCCGACCACGATCATGAGGTCCACCCTCGGGGCGATCTTCTTGACCGCGGCCTGACGGTTCTGGGTGGCGTAGCAGATGTCCTCGCCGGGCGGGTCGATCATTTCCGGGAAGCGCTCGCGCAGCAGGCGCACCGTCTCCATGGTCTCATCGACGCTCAGGGTGGTCTGGCTGATCCACACGACCTTGGAGGGGTCGCGCACCTCGACCTGGTCCACCTCGTGGGGGCCGTTGACGACCTGGATGTGGTCGGGGGCCTCGCCCTGGGTGCCCTCGACCTCCTCGTGGCCGGTGTGGCCCACGAGGATGATGTCGTAGTCCTTGTCCGCGAAACGCACCGCCTGCTTGTGCACCTTGGTCACCAGCGGGCAGGTCGCGTCAATCGTGTCCAGCCGGCGCTCGGCGGCCTCGGCGTGGACGGCCGGGGAGACGCCGTGGGCGGAGAAGACGACGCGGGCGCCCACCGGCACCTCGTCGGTCTCGGAGACGAAGATGGCGCCGCGCTTGGAGAGGGCCTCCACGACGTACTTGTTGTGGACGATCTCCTTGCGCACGTAGATCGGCGCCCCGTAGTGGGCCAGGGCCTGCTCAACGGCGTCGACGGCGCGGTCCACGCCGGCGCAGTAGCCGCGCGGGGCGGCCATGAGGATCCGCTTGCCGCCCTTGGAAGAGGGCGGGGCGTCGGTGTGCTCACTGGCGAGCTCGATGGTCGTCACGGTCACCACTGTGCCACAGTGGGACCCAGGTCCCCAGTGGTGGACGTGGCACAGTGGTGCATGTGACAGGCCAGAGCCCTCCCAGCCCAGCCCTGCAGCCCTCCCCGGTGCCGGCCGCGTGTCCGGCCCCGACGCGGGCGGCGGCCCCGGCAACTCCGGCAGCCCCGACGGCCCCCGGGAGCTGGCGCCGCGAGCGAACCTCACCACCGCGGAGAACCCGTGGCCGCTGCGGCTGCTGTCCTCCAAGATCGACCAGTACGTGGCCCGCATGAGCCAGGTGTGGGTGGAGGGGCAGGTCATTCAGCTCAACCGCCGCCCCGGCGCCGGCATGGCCTTCCTCACCCTGCGGGACACGGACGCCGATATCTCCATGTCGGTGTCCATCTACGCCCGGGTCCTCGACGCCGTCCTGGCGCGCACCGGCGCCGAGCTCGGCGAAGGAGCCCGCGTGGTGGTGCGCGCCAAGCCCACCTTCTGGGCCAAGCGGGGCTCGCTCCAGCTGCAGGCCGACGACATCCGGCCCGTCGGCGTCGGCGACCTGCTGGCCCGCATCGAGCAGCTGCGCCGCATCCTGGCCGCCGAGGGCCTGTTCGACGCCGAGCGCAAGCGGCCCCTGCCCTTCCTGCCGCGCAAGGTGGGCCTCGTGTGCGGACGCCAGGCCAAGGCCAAGGACGACGTGCTGGTCAACGCCCGCCTGCGCTGGCCCGGCCTGCCCTTCGAGGTGCGCGAGGTCGCCGTCCAGGGGGCGCGCCGTCGGCGAGGTCACCCGGGCCATCCAGGAGCTCGACGCCGATGCGCAGATCGACGTCATCGTCGTGGCCCGCGGGGGCGGCGCCGTCGAGGACCTGCTGCCCTTCTCCGACGAGGGGCTCGTGCGCGCCGCGGCCGCCTGCCGCACGCCGCTGGTCTCGGCGATCGGCCACGAGACCGACTGCCCCCTGCTGGACCTGGTGGCCGACTACCGGGCCTCCACCCCCACCGACGCCGCCCGCCGGATCGTCCCCTGACCTCGCCCAGGAGACCGTGGGCCTGGACTCGGCCCGCGAGCGCCTGCGCAGCGTGCTCGCCTCGCGGCTGGACGCCGAGCAGGCGGCCCTGGACCAGCTGCGGGCCCGGCCGGTCATGGCTGACCCCACCTCGATCGTGCGCGACCGGGTGATCGAGCTGGGGCAGGCCCGCGACAGGATGCGCCGGGCCGTGGAGCATCGCCTGTCGCTGGCGGCCGCGGACCTGCGCGCCGACCACGCCCGGCTGACGGCCCTGTCACCGCAGGGAGTCCTGGATCGCGGCTACACGATTCTGCGCACTCCCGGCGGCAAGGTCATCACCAGCGCCGAGGACGTCAAGAAGGGCGATCTCATCGAGGGGGTCCTGGCCCACGGGCGGCTCGTCGCCCAGGTCGTCGGCGCCACCAAGCCCCGGCCCGCCGATATCGACTGAAGCGCAACTGGGCGCCGGGACACGCCCGCCAAACAGTGCCCGCCTGCTCCGAGGACGCACCGTAGGGCGTGCGGACGGCACCCCAGGGGTCAGTCGTCGAGACTCATGGTGCGTCCACGCACTCCGGGCGACCGGCAGCCCTGAGGATGACGACGGCGACTGATCGCTGCCACCGCGAAGACGGCCGACGCCCCGACGACCGCCCGGTGAAAGCCAGTCAGGAAGTCGCCTGAAGCGATCAGGCTGCCAGGGCGACGGCCACACCGACGACGCTGCCGGTCTGTCGGGCCGCGTTGATGACACTGCCGGAGACCTGGTACCCCGCCGGTGCGGAGGCGACGGCGGCCGAGGTTGCGGCGGGCATGGTCAGTGCGGTGCCGAAACCGCCCAGAAAGGTCAGGGCCGCCACCAGCGGCATGGCGTCGAGGCCGTGGCGAGCGCGAGCCCCGCGAACCCGGCCGCACTGGTGAGCAGGCCCGTCAGCATCGCGGGGAACGCCCCGATCCTGGCGGTCATCCTGCCTCCCATCGGGGAGGCGACGACAGCACTGCACGCCTGCGGCGCCAGGGCCAGGCCGGCGAGCCACGGCTCGTAGCCCAGGTAGCACTGGAGGAACAGAGCCAGCACGAATAGCTGGCCGAAGAATCCGGTATTGAGCGCGAACCAACCGCGGCGGCCAGGGCGAAACGTGGTCGGGAGAAGACCGCCGTCGGCAGCATCGGCCTGCTCGCGGTCCGTTCAACCAGGACGAAGGCCGCCAACAGGCTCAGTCCGGCGAGGGTCGAGGCGACAACGTGCGGACTCCACCCGTGCTCACCTGCGGCGATGATCCCGTAGGTGGTGGCTGCGAGCCCTGCGACGGAGAGGACCTGCCCGGGCAGGTCGCCGCCTTCGCGTCGTCGCAGCGACCGCGTCTCCGGCTCGGGCAGGCAGCGGGCGGTGAGCCATAGGGCGGCTGCGACGAGGGGAAGGTTCACCCAGAACACGAGCCTCCAGCCGGTGAAGGTCACGAGCAGTCCCCCGGCCACCGGGCCGACGGCCGCGGCACATACCACCGCACCTCCCCACAGGCCGATGGCTCGGGCCCGGTCGGCAGGGCGATCATGGATGAGGGAGAGCATCGCCAGGGAGGCCGGGACGATCGCGGCGGCGCCGACGCCCTGCAACGCGCGGAAGGCGATGAGCGCGCCGCCGGCAGGGGCCAGGGCACAGGCCGCCGAGAGCAGGCCGAAGACCGCCAGGCCGAGCAGGTGGACGCCTCTTGCGCCCATCCGGTCACAAGCCGCCCCAGTCGACAGCTGCAGGGCTGCGAAGGTGAGGGCGTAGGCGTCGACGACCCACTGCAGGGAGGCGACCGGGGCGCCCAGGTCCCTGCCGATCCGCGCCAGTGCCACGTTGACGACCGTCGTGTCGAGCATGACGATGAAGAATCCGGAGCAGCGCCGCGATGAGCGCCACGCTCGTCGGTATCCGTTCATGAGTGGTCTCCTTGCTCCTCCGGCCCCGTCTCGCCGGTTGATGCCGGCCACCGGCAGGCTAGAGCCGCAATCGTTCGGCGCAGACCGAACCGGCGCGGGCACATACTGGCCGCATGTCACGGCTTCCCGATCGTCTCTTCCCCGAGGCGGTTCCCGACGTCGCCGGAACGGCTGCGGCGCTGGCCGACCCGTCAAGGGCCGCTGCGTGCGCGGCGCCTCGCGGACGGCAGGGCGTGGACGGTAGGGCGAGCTCGGCTCATACGCCGGGGTCGCGCGGTCGACGGCCAGCGAGCATGTCGACGTGCTGGCGGCGGGCGGCCTCGTCACGAGGGTCCGGCAGGGGCGGCACCGCTACGTCGTGCCTCAGGGCCCGAGGCGGCTCGGGTCATCGAGGCCATGGGGGGTGATGGCGGCCTCGACGCTGCCCACGGCTCTGCAGCCTCAACGCGTGGACGGCGAACAGGCGACTCGCTCGCGGCCCGTACCTGCTACCAGGGCACCTGGCCGGGCGACTCGCGTGTGGGGCTGGCCGAGCAGCTCCGGGAGTGCGCTACCTGGATTCCTTGTGGCAGCTGACCGCCCCGCGAAAGCCCTCCTGATCGGCTGGGGTCTGTCGGAGCCGCCTCATGCTCCCGGGGAGGCGTGCATGGACTCCACTGAACGACGGTTCCATCTCGGTGGCCGGTTGGGGACGGCAGTGACCGAAGTGCTCTTCCGCCGTGACTGGATTGCGCGCATCGAGACGGACCAGGGCGGTCAAGGTCACCGAGGCCGAGCCGCGAGGCACTGGCGCAGGCAGGTTTGAGGGAGTGCTGACACTCTCTGATGAGGCGACCCCAACGACGCAGCAGGGAGAAGTAGAGGCTGACGCATCGTGCCTGCGACCGAACCAGCAGGAGTCAGGAGAGACTCAGGTCGGGATTTTGTCCATACGGGACTGACTTTGAGCCCCACAACCAGTCGACACCGCACCAAAACGCTCTGGCCAGCACAGATGCGAACGCCACTAGACGAGCACCGTCAAAGTCGTCCCTCTGGACACTTTTACCCTGTGGGGCACCTCAGACCGTCCAGCCTGCTCTGCTCGTGGCCCGGCCCGTGCGAGAATCGGGGAGTGAGCCCGAGATGAACCCCGGCCCGTACTCCGACCAGTACCCAGACGAGTACTCACCCCAGAACAGCCCCTACTCGGCGTCCTCAGGGTCGTCAGGGTCTTCAGCGTCGTCGGCCCCTGCCGCCGGCGGTGCGTCCGGCGCCAACGAGGACGTCGCCTCGCTCAGCTATGAGCGGGCCCGTGAGGAGCTGGTGGCCGTCGTACAGCGCCTTGAGGCGGGCTCCGTCCCCTGGAGGACTCCCTGGCCCTGTGGGGAGCGCGGCGAGGCCCCTGGCCCAGCGCTGCCAGACCTGGCTCGATGAGGCCCGCGCCCGCCTGGCCGCGGTCGCGCAGGAGGACCCTGAGGAGACCCGACTGGGAGCTGGGGCTGACAGGGCACGACCCGCCGTCGGGTCAGTCAGGTGCCATGGCCCGGGCGCGGTCGAGCCGCCCGCGCGGCGAACTGACCGAGCTGACCGGGGCCCTGCTGGCGGTGGTGCACCCATCGAGCGTCACTGGGAACCAGCGCAGGAGCCCGGAAGGGAGCCGTGGATGTCCCAAATCGGCAGCAAAGGGCTTCGGGTCGCTCTCTCGGACAGTAGCACAACCGCATGATTCATGCGTTTTTCTTCATGCGGCCTAGCGACATCGAACTGCCTTTACTCGCAGATATGGACATTCTTGGGCGAGACGAGCCCCTGTAGGGCGGCGCCGGATCGGTAGTCTGTGGGCATTCGCCCTCCGGCCGCGCGCATCGATCAGCGCGCCGGCCACTCCCGGGCAGTGGCTGCCACCGCGATCCTCACCGCCCGTCTCTCCCCGTCCACCCCTCGGGTCAGCCCTCCGCCCCTCCCACGTCCGTCTCACTCACCGCCACCGGACCCCGGTCCCTGCACGAAGGAGTCACCCATGACCGCACCCGGCCGCCCAGGATCCGCCCTCATCATCGGCGAGGCCCTGGTTGATGTCGTCATCCACCCCGGGCAGGAGCCCGTGGACATCCCCGGCGGCTCGCCCGCCAACGTCGCCCTGGGGCTGGCACGCCTGGGCCGCGACGCCGAGCTGCACTGCTGGATCGGCACCGATGAGCGCGGTCAGGGCGGTGCGCTCCCACCTGGAGGCCTCCGGGGTCCGTCTGGCTCAGGGTGCCGATGGCGCGGCGCGCACCTCCACGGCGCAGGCCACCATCGGTGAGGACCGCGCCGCCACCTACATCTTCGACCTGGACTGGAACCCGCCGCGCCCGGCCCTGGACTGACGGGACAGGCGCCACTGCTGGTGCACACCGGCTCGATCGCCGCGATCCTGGCCCCGGCGCCGCCACCGTGGGAGCAGGTGCTGCGCGAGACCCGCGCCACCTCCACCATCGCCTACGACCCCAATGCCCGCCCCCAGCTCATGGGTGAGCCCGAGGACGCCCGCCGGGTCGTCGAGCGCCTGGTGGGTCTGTCCGACCTGGTCAAGTGCTCCGATGAGGACATCACCTGGCTCTACGGCCAGGACGCGGACCTGGAGACGGTGCTGCGCTCCTGGCTGGAGAAGGGCGCGGCCGTCGTGGTCGTCACGCGCGGCAAGCAGGGCGCCCTGGCCCTGTCCGCCTCGGGGTTCGCCTGAGGTGCCCGCCGACCCGAGCGTCGTGGTGGCGGACACGGTGGGCGCCGGCGACTCCTTCCTGGGAGGCCTGGAGGACGCCCTGTGGAGCGAGGACCTCGTGGGCGCGGACCGGCGCGAGGCGCTGCGCGCGGTGGATGCCGAGACCCTGGAGCGGATCGTGCGCCACGCCGCGGCCATCGCCGACATCACGGTCTCCGGGCCGGGGCCAGCCCTCGCACGCGCAGACTTCCCGAAGCCCGCGCGAGGAGCTCGAGTTAACCCGCGAGTCGCACCTGAACCCTCGACGCGCGACCTCGGGCACGACTACGCGCGAGGCGCGGCGCTGGGCAGCGACGCGCAGGGCCCAGTCGCGGCGGCCAGCAGGACCACGGGCACGAATCCGGCAGTCGTCAGCAGGACGGCGTCGCGGGCCAGATCCTTGGCCGCCCCGTAGCGCGAGGCGTACATGAAGACGTTCTGCGCCGTGGGCAGGGCGGCGGTGACGACCGGGACGAGCAGCTGCGCACCGCGGAGTCCCGCCGCCAGTCCGACGACGACGGCCAGCCCCGGCATGACGGCGAGCTTCCAGCCCACGGCCAGCCACAGCTGGCGCGCCTGCGCCGCGGACCGTCGACCAGTCGCCTCGATGAGACGGGCTGCCTCGACCGGCTCGCCGCCTGCGACTCCTGATCTCTGCCGGGCTGACTGGGGCACTCACCGACCGGGCCAGCGAGCCCTGCGGGGACGGGGCGGTCCTCCGGCGCGGGCTTTGCGCAGGGGCCGGGGCGCCCCGGCCAGGCTCATGCCCAGAGCCAGCATCATGAGCGGCACCGCGACGCGCCCGAGCATCTCCAGGCCCTGGGCCGGGATAGCCGCCCCCCACTCCGTCAGGTCCACCCCTACCCAGGTTCGCCGCGGTCCTGGCCACAACGCCCCACAGCAGCGGGGCTGCGCAGCGGGACGGTCAGGGTCGCCAGGCGGGACGGGTTGCCGCGGCGGGTGACGGCGTCGAGCACGGTGAAGGTGGCAGGGGTGAGCACGAGGAGCCTGGAGCAGGAGGATCGAGGGCGATGGTGGCCGCGTCCCCCAGGACGAGGACGGCCACCGGGATCCCCAGGTTCGCGGCGTTGACGTAGCCGGAGGCGAGCGCGCTGATGGTGGCCTCGGCGGGTGGGGCGGCGCAGCACGAGGCGGTGGAGGCACCAGGCCGAGACGATGGCCGCGAGCTCGGCGGCCACGGCCACCGCGGTGGACCGGGAGAGAACCGCCGTCAGGTCGGCGCGGCTCAGCGTGGTCACGAGCAGGGCTGGGTGGCGGCGAAGAAGCAGACGCGGGTGAGGACCCCGTCGGCGTCGGCCGGGCACGGCGCGGTGCGCACCAGCAGCCAGCCGACGGCGATGACCACGCCGAAGACGGCCAGTCCTGCCACCACATCGGCCATCAGCGCCCCCTCTCATCGACGGGCCGCAGGCCCGATCTCGCGTTCGTAGGGTAGTCCGCGCGTTCGTACTCTACCCCTCGGACAGCGCGACCTAAGGTACGACCGCGCGGTGCAGGGCAGCGGGCGCCCCTCAGCCGACCGGCTCGAGGTCCACCCAGGTGCCGACGTGGTCGGAGATGATGAAGCGAGCCGTGCCCTCAGTCCACGGCGCGCAGCAGCGGGCTCCCGCCGCCGCAGCCGCCTCATCGGCTCAGCGGGCAGGCCGTCGGGGCCGGTGGGGCCAGGTCGGTCAGCACGTGGTCGATGCGCCGCTTGGGCCGGATGCCGGGAAGGTGAGCCCTCCCCACGGTCCGCCCCAGCCCCAGAACATCGACCTGCTCGGCGGAGAGGTTGTAGTCACCCACGAGCAGGTGCGGCCCGGGCAGCCCGGCGAGCGCCCCCAGGCGGCGGCGAGCTGGCGCGCCGCCATGGACTCGCGGGTCGCCAGGGTGGGTGGAGGCGACCGACAGCTGGCGGATCGGCCCGCCAGCGCCTTCGGGCACCTCGAGGGTGGCGGCCACCATGATGCGCTGGGAGGCGGTGGACACGTGGTGGGAGCGCGGGTCCCAGGCCCGCTCGCCGCGCTTCTCCACGCTGGAGGCCCCGCGCCCCAGGCGCTTGACGTGCCAGCCGGAGACCGGGAACCGCGAGAGAGGGCGTTGCCGTAGCCGATCGGCCCAGACCCCGACGGCGGAGCGCAGCGGCCCCGAGGACGTCATCGGTCGGCGAGCTCAGCGCGGTGCGCAGGGGCCGACGGCGCAGTCCCACCACCGGCCCGGCGTAGCTGGCGGAGAAGCGGCAGGTCGGCATGCCCAGCTCCTCGGCCAGGAAGGCCGCCTGGTGAGGCGACCGGAGCGGGCCTGGCCCAGGTCCACCTCCTGAGGGCGATGATGTCGGGGGCCAGCTCGGCGATCTGCTCGGCCGTGGCCCGCATGACGGCGCGGGCGGTGGCGGGGGTCGGAGATGTCGGCGCCGGCCAGCGAGCCGGTGGAGGCGCTGCCGTCACCGGCCCCGGCGCCGGGCAGACCGTGCTGCAGGTTGAGGCTCAGGACCCGGATCATGCTTGTTCCTCCTCGAAGGTCAGGCTCACGGAGTTCATACAGTAGCGCTGGCCGGTGGGGGTCTGGGGGCGTCGTCGAAGACGTGTCCCAGGTGGCTGGCGCAGGTGGCGCAGCGGACCTCGGTGCGCACCATGCCGTGGGAGGTGTCAGTGCTCAGGGTGACCGCCTCGGACTCGGAGGGGTCGTAGAAGGAGGGCCAGCCGCAGTGGGAGTCGAACTTGCTGGTGGAGCGGAACAGCCGGCGCCGCAGCCGCGGCAGCGGTAGACGCCCTCACGGTGCTCGTCGAGCAGGGCCCCGGTGAAGGCCGCTCGGTGCCGGCCTCGCGCAGCACGTGGTACTCCATGGGGCTCAGGGCGGCGCGCCACTGGGCGTCAGTGCGCGCGCGGCGGTCATCCAGGGCCATCGACGGCCGGGTCGGAGGGCGCGGAGGTGGGCGTCACGGAGGGGCGCTGCCGGCGTCGGTACTCGCTGGATCCATCGTCACCCGCCCGACGGCGCCGGGCGACCTGCGTTCACGCAGCGAAAAACTCACCCATCCGCTGGCGCGTCGGCCACGTGCGGCTGCCCGGCTCACCTGGGTCCCAGTCCCCGCGCCGGGCGCGGTGCAGCAGGGAGCGCCCATGGCCCGCCCCAGGGTGACGGGCCCGCCGGGCCCCCAGCCCGTGGGCCGCGCTCTCCCCTCGGCCTCCGTGGTCACGGTGGCGTCGGTCCCCGCTTCTCGCAGCGGCCGTGGTGGCGCCGGCGGGCCGGCCTCTGCGTGGCGACGATCTGCTCGGCGGCGCGGGCCACCTCCTCGGGGCCGAGGTCCTGGGTGACCTCGACCTGCTCGACCTCCACTCGCGTGCGCGGCAGGGCGTAGGGGGGCCTCCCGCTGGAGCCAGGTGACCAGCCCTCGCGCACGTAGGACTTGAGGGCGCCGACATCGCCGGGGTCGTCTCCCGGTCAGGACGATGCTCACGGTGACGTGGCCGCCGACGGCGTCGGAGACCTCGAGCGAGGCCTGGCGCCCGTCCCAGACGGTGACGAGGCGGCCACGAGGCGAGCCAGCTCGGCGCGCAGCGAGGCGATGGGCACGCGCCAGTCCAGGTCGAGGGTGAAGGAGCCGGTGGCCTGGGAGCCTCGCGCGTCCAGTTGGCGAAGGGGTTCTCGGTGAAGTGGGTCGAGGGCAGGATGAGGCGCCGGTCGTCCCAGGTGCGCATGACCACGTAGGTCAGGGTGATCTCCCTGATGGTGCCCTGCTCATCGCCGACGACGACGATGTCGTCCACGCGGATGGCGTCGGTGGTGGCCAGCTGGAGGCCTGCGAAGACGTTGCCGAGCATGGAGCGGGCGGCCATACCGGCGATGACGGAGGCCAGACCGGCTGAGGCGAGCAGCGAGCCCCATGGCGAACTGGACGCTGGGAAGGTCAGTCGATGGCGCTGACGAGCCCGGCGATGACGATGATCACCTGGGCCACGCGCCGGATGATCTGGCTCTGGGTGGTCACGCGGTTGGCGCGCCCCTGGTCCCCGCCGGCCTGCGCCCTTTGACGACGGTGGACTCGATGGCCTTGGCGAAGGCGACGACGAGCCAGGTCACCGAGAAGATGAGGGGCGATGGTGACCCCTGCGCTCGATGACGACCATCGTCGTGAGTCGTCTCTTGGCGTGCCGCAGCGCGGTCAGGGCGAGCTGGGTACCCGAGGAAGGCCCCGGTCATGGCGCCGACGGCGACGATCGGCCGGCGTCCCGAAGTCCACGATCTCGCTGGTACAGGAGGCGCCGCCTCGCCCATGAACGTGAGAATCGCCACCACCACGAAGGCGATGACGAGGCCGATGACGACTCACGCCGGCTCTGCCAGGGCGATGGTGACCAGGTCGTTGGTCGTCTTGGTCACCGCTTTGACGGTCTCGTCCACATTGACCCTCGGGCACGCCCTGGAGCGTGGGGAGGGTGGGGTGGTCGAGGCACTCGCGCTGGGATCTGCGCTGGGGGTCGCGGGAGGGTGGTGGCTGCGACGAGCATGGGGCCACCTAGGCGGCCCCGCTGTGCCTGGGCTGTGACGTATGGCCGCCAGCGGGAGCACCCTCCAACCTTTCGCTTCGACGTACTCACTGTGTGCCGTAGTACGTTAGATGCACGACAAGGACCCTCAGGGCCCCGCTACCACGAACCAAGGAAGGAGGGTTCACATGATCAGCGCAGATGCCATTCGCGGCTACATCGACCTCATCGTCCTGTCCCTGCTCAAGCGACAGCCGTCCTACGCCTACGATCTGGCCAAGACCATCACCGAGGTCTCCGACGGCGAGTACACCATCACAGACCACCCTCACACAGCCCTCAAGCGCCTGAGTCCACCGGCCTGGCGGCCTCTACTCAGGAGTCTCCGACCCGGCAAGTCCCGCACCTACTACCGCCTCACCTCCGAAGGCACCGCCCAGCTGACCGCCAAGGTCGCCGGAGTGGGAGGACACCAAGACCCTCGTCGACCGCTTCGCGAAAGGAGCCCACTGATGGACACCATCGAGACCTTCCTCGACAACATGTTCGCCCCCTACCCCGCCACGCCTCGCCTGACCGAGGCCCGCTCCGAGCTGCGCGCCATGATGGAGGACGCCTACAACGACGCCATCGCCCAGGGCAAGACCCACAACGAGGCGGTGGGGCAGGTCATCACCGACTTCGGCAACCTTCACGAGCTGGCCCCGGTCCCGCATCGCTCAGGACATCCGGCCCGAGCGGCGCTCCGCAGGTGGCCCCGCGGGCGCTCCGGTGGCCTCCGAGCCCAGCTCGTCCCGCCGGTCTCCCGCACCCGTCAGCCAGCAGGCCTCCTGGGACGGCAATCAGGACGACGACCCCTTCAGCCCAACCTCGTCGCCAGCATCTACTGGCCGGCCGCAGTGGTCATCTACCCTGCTGTGGAGCCTCATCTTCGACGCCTGGGACATCTCCTGGATCCTCTGGCCGGTGGCCGCCGTCGCCTTCGCCATCTTCGCCTCCGTGCGCAACTACCGGCGCGACCGCCAGTGAGTCCCTCCGCCCTTTGCGACCCGGCTCACCCGGTCATAGCGAAGGCGCTGGAACCTTGGGGTTCCGGGCCCACCGCACCTCGACGACCTGACGCCTCAATCGACGTCGCCTCACCAAGGACCGCCCTCGGCTGCGGGCGATGTGCCCGTCGAACCAGGCGATCAGCCTTTCTCGCGCTGACTGAAGTGGTCATCGATAATGTCCTCAAGGAACCAGCAGAGAGATGCCGCCGTCAGATCCATCGTGACTGATCCTGAGATAACGAGGCCGTCAAATGCGAGCCCTGAGTCTGGACCAAGGGAAGCCTCGAACACACAAATAGCAGTACCGTTAGTCATTCTAAATCCCACATCTCGACAGATTCTTGCAGAACGACTCATCGGAGCACTTCCTCTGTCTCAGGTAACAGTAATCCATAATCCAACCCGTCAACACGAAGCTCATTGACAGCATCGCAGTTTCTACCGCGACCGACACAGGCTGCCGACGTCGACTCAACTCCGTGAACAAGCCTCGCCGCCCCTTGTAGTCGAACCCGGAGAGGCTCTATCGAGTCAGCACCGGGCGGCCATCACTAACGTGCGTGCGATGGCCGCCTGCATCTCAGCAAGTCACATGTGAGATACGTCGCAACGAGTACCAGGAGGTCTTCGATTCCGGCGCAGACAACCACTCTTTATCCGTCCCGAACCGGTCAACATCCGTAGTATTCGGACTCGTCTTGAACTACAAGCTTGTCGACGTCGAAGATGTCATACCGACCTTCCTTTGGGACCGAAGAGAACATCGTCACCCGTGGGGACGTACCGCTGCAGATCGATAGATCCCAGGAAGATCGACTCGACTTTTCCGGTTGATACCGCAGCAAGAGCCTTCGGTAGTTTCCAGAATCGACACAAGAACCGCATTAACCCATAGAGGTCGATCAGGGGATGGCAGCATCTCGCGCTTTTTTTGCCGATACTGCATAACCCAATGAGCCTTAGACAGGTGAGCGTTGGCATCCACTTCTCGAGTTGCTCCAGATCTGTCCTGACATCCAACTTCTTAGGGACGTACCGAGAACCTCGAAGGATCATTTTGCGCGCGCGACGTTGACGTCCTAACATCGAGGCACAACCACCTACAACAAAGGCAACCCCAGAAGCAATGCCCGCAATAAGGCCGCGGCGCCCAAACTTACTCTCCATCATCCATTTTTCTCCAGTTTTAACATCCCTTCCAGGCATGTTCACACCCCAGAACTGACACTCCACTGAAAGATCGTGAAGACTTCGCTTCGAACTCCGAACCTTCGTTCCAGCGTCAACACTCTCTTATACCTGGTTCCGAATCACTTTATCAGGGGCACCCTGTTCAGTTCCGATACTAACGCATGCGCATACCCCCTTCGCCACCTTCACCTCTAGTTCCCCTCGTCGCCCGTATCACTCCCATTCCGATTCCCTCCAGGCCCATCGTTAGTGTTGTCATCGACAATCGGCGGCTCCTCTCCGACTTTCCACGTGTAAATCCGATCCACAGTACCACTTGTTTCAAAGCTCTTAGCCCACCCGAGCTCCTCAAACCTGCCATTTTCAGAATCAGGAACCCCAGTCCCCATATCTTGTTTTTCTCTATCGAAATTCCAACGATCTTTCGCTGTCATTGTCGTTGTCAACGTAACCGTATCGCCATCGACTTTCAATTGCGAGTCACTGTAATAAGAATATCCACCGACGGTTTTCTGCCAGTTCTCCGTTTCAGCGATATTGCCCTGACTCCTTAACGCCGGAATGAAAATCAATCGAAGTGTACCCCTCTTTAACTAGCTCGTTAGCAGCAGTTAAGGTCTGACTCATCTCCCTATTAACCTCTCGACGAATCCCAGCGTCCTCCTATATCCTCTTCAAAATCGAAAGTCATTGCCGTTCCCGACTTATCTCTGTAATGTTCATACATCGGAAGGGGCATCATCTAGGTCAGGCCGCAGGGTCTGGCCGCCACGCAACATCGCTTCCCACTTCCACCATGATTTGTGGTCACTCCAGGTGTCTTGACCTTCCTTTGAGCCAAACGGAAAATCGTTATCGAATTTAAACTTCCGTTCCGGAACTTTTCCAACGGTATATCCGTTTGACGTTACATGCGACCTGGTCGATTTAATAGTGGGAGCGCCGGACAAACTTGCAGTTAGCCCCCCATTTCCTCCCAGTGCCATAATTGCCTGAGCGTCAACTTGCTCAATGACACTGACATGCGTATCTATCACCAACTGAAAAATGGCCATCTCAAATATGTGGAGGCCAACATTGTTTCCAATTAATTGCTGTACGGAGAGGGAGACCTTCCAGGCGTCCGATACATCAAAGCCTTTTGCTTTGCACTCTTCCGCCGCAGCCTACAGCACCTCTCACACGCCTTGCTTTTCGCGCCCGCATACCAGCTCAGCAACTGCGCATGCGAATTCAGGTTCTTAGACAGTTGCTGCCCTGAGTCCTCCACCGATTTGGTTTTCGCCACGAAGGCAGCGGCCGCCTTTCCCTGCCAGTTGTCAACAACTGACGCTCTAACGTTAGAGACATCCTCGGCGGCTTGGCTAATCAGTCTACCCTGGGAATCCAACTCTTGAGCGGCAGAGAAATAAGGTTCGGAAGCAAAAGAACGAGCGGCAGATAGTGTTGCTGTCACAATAATCACGCTCTCCTCGCATGAACGCTGCTGCACCATCAGCAACAGTTGACCGGTGTCATGAGAACATGGAAGAAGTCGCCTGAACCCCAGATGCTACTGATTCAATATCATCAACAAATGAATTCTTGTCAGCAGCAAGATCTGCAAGTGAGGCGTTGAACACCTCAGGAAAGCCGTTGGTTGCGGAATGAGCCGGCGCCGGGTGATCAGTTGGGAGAGAACAACAGTTCTCTGCGGTTTGACCTAATCGAGACGATACATGGTCAAGTTCATCAAACGAACAACTACATCATGTGCCACAGTGACTCCAATCGCCTAGAGATGCTGAAACGAAAGGCAAGTGAGCCACGTACTCGACATGTGCAATCGCGCTCACCGCCCAGATCTTGAACGTTATCACATAATTTCACTGTCGGACGAATGTCTACCGTCCATGTTCGTGACGTACGACACAGCGACGTTTGGCGCATCAGTTCTTCAGTTCCTCGTCTCGCGTCCCAGTGAGGCACTGGCGCCGCTCCACTCCTACAAGCACCACACCACACGACGCCCTCGCTACATAGAGGCCCTCGTATCATCCACGGACAGGGCAAGACATCATGCCCACAGCAGCCAACCCGACCCCGGTATCTACTACCATCAGGGAGCCGCTATCAACGTGACGAGGAGTGCGATCTTCCGAACATACTCTGGAGGCCGCGTACAGCCCGGCGCGACAAGCATAAGCCGATCCTTTTGGAGAAGTTGCTCGAGCCCAACCGCACGCAGGCGATCAGAGGGAACCCCAGGGCCGCCTGCTCAATCAGTGAGCGAAGGCCCGAACCTTGTGGGTTCCGGGCCTCGTGGTGGCTCCGGACCGCCCCCGATGCGGGCCTCCGGTCAGGCCGAGGCGACCACCCTCGGCGAGGGTGGACAGGTCGCCCCTCATCCCGACCCAGCGCCCGCCCGCAGCACCCGGCGCAGTGATCTCGCCCGACCGGGTCTTGGGCAGAGACTCGAGGAAGACGAAGGACCTGGCTTGGCGATCGGCGACAGGGTCGCCGCCACGTGCTGGCGCGCCGGCCTCCGAGCTCACGCGACGGCTCGACCCCGGTGGCCAGGACGACGGCGACGTGGACGGAGTGGCCCTTTGACCTCGTGGGCAGGCCGACGGCGGCGGCCCCGGTCACCGCGGAGTGGGAGACGAGCGTCGACTCGACCTCGGCCGTGCCCAGGCGGTGGCCGGAGACCTTGATGACGTCGTCGGTGCGCCCGATGATCCAGAACCAGCCGTCAGCGTCGCGCTTGGCCGAGTCCCCGGTGAGATACAGGCCCGGGTACTTGCTCCAGTAGGTGTCCACGTAGCGCTGCGGGTTCACGGAAGAGAGGCGGCATCATCGCGGGGCAGGGACGCTTGAGGACGAGGTTCCCTCGACGCCGTCGGGGACCTCCCGGCCTTCCTCATCGACGACGGCCGCCTCCTGGCCGAACACCGGCCGGCCCGCCGCGCCGGGCTTCTGGGGCATGGAGGGCACTGTCGTGATCTGAAACATGCCGGTCTCGGTCTGCCACCAGGTGTCGATGATCGGGCAGCGGTCGGCACCCACGACGTGGTGGAACCAGCGCCACGCCTCGGGGTTGAGTGGCTCGCCGACGCCGCCCAGCAGCCGCAGGCTGACAGGCAGTGGCGCCGCACCCAGGCCTCGCCGCAAGCGCATGAGTGTGCGGATGGCCGTGGGGCGGTGTAGAAGGCGTTGATGCCGTAGCGCTCGATGAGGTTCCACCAGCGGTCCGGGTAGGGGTAGGTCGGGTTTCCCTCGTACATGAAAACGGTGGCGCCGTTGAGCAGCGGACCGTAGACGAGGTAGCTGTGGCCGGTGATCCAGCCCGGGTCCGAGGTGCACCACCAGCGGTCGGCGTCGTGGACGTCGAAGCAGTCGTGGAGGGTGGCATAGGTGCCCACCTGGTAGCCGCCGTGGAGTGCAGGATCGCCTTGGGCTTGCTGGTGGACCCGGAGGTGTAGAGGATGAACAGGGGATCTCGGCGTCGACCTGCACGGTCTCGCAGCGGCCCTGGGCGATCGGGAGCCTTGCACAGCTCGTGGTACCAGTGGTCGCGGATGTCCATGACCGCCTCGGTGCCGGTGTTGCTCACGACGATGACGTTCTGGACGGTGGGCGAGAAGCGCACCGCGTCGTCGACGATCTTCTTCATGGGGAAGACCTTGCTGTTGATCCACGAGCCGTCGGCGGTGATGACGACCTTGACCTCGAGTCATCGATGCGCGCGCTCAGGGCGTCGGAGGAGTAGCCGGCGAAGACCACCGAGTGGATGGCCCCTGAGCCTGGCGCAGGCGAGCATGGCGAAGAAGACCTCGGGATGTGCGGGGCAGGTAGATCGTCACGACGTCACCCTTGTGCACGCCCATGGCCTCTGAGGACGTTGGCCATCCTCTCGACCTCCCGACCAAGGTCGAAGTAGGAGAAGGTACGCACCTGCTCGGATATCCTCACCCACCCAGATGAGGGCGAGCTTGTTGCGGTGGGAGTTGGTCAGGTGCCGGTCGACGGCGTTGGAGACGATATTCGTCCGAGCACCGACGAACCAGCGGTAGAAGGGCGCCCTGGACCTCGTCGAGCACCGTGTCCCAGCGCCTCGACCACCTGCACCGCCGGCGCGCTCAGCTCAGTAACCCTCCAGGTCCGCGGCGGCCCGTCCCCTCCAGCGCGCGCCAGTCGCCGACCCAGGCGTTCGCGACGACCTCGGGGTCGGGATGGATGGTCTGCTCCGGCCCGCCATCGGCTCGCCCGCCCGGGAGTACGCCTCCCGAGATCATGGCCTCCTCCTGCGTAGTACGGATATGGCGCCGTGACGCGGCGCGGTGCGTGGTGGCGTGCGGGCCGCGTGAGGTACGGAGCCCGGCGCTCGCGAACGTGGCGGCGCACACATGTGGGCTGCCATCATCCACCATGAGGGGCTCGCTTGCGACCGAAACGGCGAAGGGATCCGCAGACGATCCCGCAGACGAGGGCCTGGCGCGCCCCGGTGTGCGCCTCGCCCAGCACGAGCGAAGCGCCCGGAACCTTGTGGGTTCCGGGCCTCGCAGTGGTCCGACCGGCGTCGATCCGGTGACCTTCGATTTTCAGTCGAACGCTCACCAACTGAGCCCTACAGAGCTCTGATGGGAAGCGGTCCGACCATTTCTGATCGGACCGACCTTTCCGCGACCCTCGACGGGACTTGAAACCCGCGACCTCCGCCGTGACAGGGCGGCGCGCTAACCAACTGCGCCACGAGGCCAGTGTGAATTCACTGTGTTGTTCACTTGTGCGAATCCGTACCCCCAACGGGATTCGAACCCGTGCTACCGCCGTGAAAGCAGTGGGGTCCCAGGCCGCTAGACGATGGGGGCCAGGGCCCCTCGACGTCGTCGCGCCTCGAACCGGGATGAACACTAAGGGACAGTCTTCCACAGCGCAAATCCCAGGAGCGTGACCCTCCTCACCGCTCGGTTTTCGGCGGGATTCCGGCCCGTGAGGACTGTCGAGCCGGAGCCTGGCGGTCTGGCAGGCTGAGCCCGTGAGCCACGAGCACGAGCAGGAGCCGACCCAGCCCCATCAGCCCCGGGAACAGCCCTCGGGCTGATGACGGATCAGGAGTTCGAGGACGTCGTCGGCGACGCCCTCGACAGGATCCCCGCGGACCTGGCCGAGGCGATCGACAACGTCGTCGTCCTCGTCCAGGACGAGCCCGATCCGGAGATGCTCACCGAGGACGACTATGACGACTCGGGCCTGCCCACGCTCCTGGGGCTGTACGACGGCGTCCCCCTCACCGAGCGCGACGAGGGCTGGTCCATGGTGCTGCCCGACCGCATCCTCATCTTCCGCGGGCCGCTGGAGCGCTGGTGCACCAGCCGCGAGGAACTGGAGGAGGAGATCACCGTGACCGTCATCCATGAGGTGGCCCACCACTTCGGCATCCCCGACGAGCGCCTCCACGAGCCTGGGCTGGGAGTAGCGCTGGCAGCGCCGCGGAACCGGCCGGACGAGGACCTGGGAAACGGCCTGCACGAGCCCATGCCTCGCGTCGGCCCCGGGACCTGTCTTAGTGTGGCCGGCATGAATGACCGTCATCGGCCTGAGACTCCGGACGCCGGGAAGACCCGCAGCACCGGCGCCCCCAGCCAGTCCCCGCAGCACCACGTGAGTCGACGGCCGGTGCTCCTGGCAGCCTTCCTGGGCGCGGGCTCCCTGACGGGATGCTCCCTGATCCCCGGATCCTCGTCGGCCGGCGGCTCCTCCTCCAGCGCGAAGCCCAAGGCCCCGGCGCCCGCATCACCCAGCGCCGCCCCCTCGCCCACCGCGAGCGCGACGGCGTCTGCCACCGCGACGGCCACCGACGGGGCGCTGGCGGGCTGGAGCCTGGAGGAGAAGGTCGGCCAGCTCATGATGGTCGGGGTGGACGCCACCGCTCCCAAGGACTCCTCCACCGAGGCCGTCGACACCCACCATGTCGGCAACATCTTCATCGCCGGCCGCACCACGGCGGGCGGCCAGGCGACCCAGAAGGTCATCGCCTCGTTCACCGGCAAGGTCGGCCCGGGTACGACCCGCAGCACCCCGATGCTCGTGGCCACCGATCAGGAGGGCGGCGAGGTCCAGGTCCCGTCCGGGTCGGGCTTCGAGATCCCTCGGCGATGGAACAGTCGACCCAGTCGCGCGATCGCCTGCGGGTCGCGGCGCGCACCTGGGGGCAAGCGAGCCTGGCCGACGTCGGGGTCAACATGAACCTGGCCCCGGTGGTCGACCTGGTCGACATCCCCCGGCCGACCACCAACGAGCCCATCGGCAAGTGGGGGCGCGAGTACGGGCACGACGCCGCCACCGTCTCCTCCCAGGCCGGCGCCTTCGCCGAGGGGATGCAGGCCTCGAAGGTCATCCCCACGTACAAGCACTTCCCGGGCCTGGGGCGGGTGACGGCCAACACGGACACCTCCGCGGGCGTCGTCGACAGCACCACGAACCGCAGCACCGACGCCGCGGTCGGCGTCTTCGCCAACGCCACGCCGCCGGCGCGCAGGTCATCATGGTCTCCTCGGCCACCTACACACTCATTGACGCCTCGGCGCCGGTGGTGTTCTCCTCGAAGATCGTCACCGAGATGCTGCGCACGGAGATGGGCTTCTCCGGAGTGGTCATCACCGACGACGTCTCCGCCGCCGTCCAGGTCCAGGGCGTGGCCGCCGGTGATCGGGCCGTGCAGGCGATCCGGGCCGGCTGCGACATCGTGCTGGCCTCGGCGGACCCGACGGTGGCCGCCGACATGGTCAAGGCCATCATCGCCGCCGCCCAGTCCGACCCGACCTTCGCGGCGCGGGTGGACGAGTCGGCCACGCGGGTACTGAACCTGAAGAAAAGCCTCCAGTCCTGAAGCGCGCCAGCAGCGCATCGGCCCTCATGAGCCAGTGACGCGGGAGAGCCGATCACGTTCTCAAGCGGGCCGACTCACGTCTCAGCGGGACTTGGTGGTGCCCTGAGGTGATCCGCTGGACTCGATGCGCTTGGCCAGGCAGTGGTCGGAGTCGTAGCCCTGGGCATCGCACCAGGCATTGGCCTGGTCGGCGTCGGGGTAGGAATCGCCCTGCAGGGTCACCCACCAGTCCCTGTCGTCGTAGACCGGCCACTGACTGGTGTCGATGATGACGGCATTCGGGTTGGCCTGCCGCGTCCTGAGGTACTCGGCAAGGATCGAGCGGTTGTTCCAAATCAGCCCATCGGCCTTCAGACCGACCTGCTTGGAGGACACCTGCGGGGTCCACTGGTGCAGGAGTCTCCCCTTGACGATGGGATAGTCGTGCTTGACCTGCCACTGGATGGCTTCTCCGGCGGCCTGCTCGTCCTGCGCCTCCTGGTTGCTGCTGAGTCTCGTCGAGGAGGCGATGGTCATCGGGGAGTTCGTCGAGCTCTTGGCGGTGGCGCTGGACGGGGAGCCGGGTCGAAGGAGGGCCTGACCGACAGGCCCTTGAGGTCGAGGTCCTGGCGGTGCGGAAGTAGTGCTGCTCACCGAAGCGCAGCGTCACCGTCCGTCCGCCGTTGGGGATGATGAGCGGGTCACCGGAGAAGTCGAAGGTTCCCGAGGCCACGAGGCGGTCGACGCCGAGCGCCGCCGGCGGCTGGCGGAGCCTGTAGACGAGGACCTGGCTGGACGCTCCGGCCAGGAAGTCGCCCTCGGCGCAGGAGGTCGCCATGCGTTCCCTGGACCTGAGCTCGCCCCTGGCCGTCCTCCACCGAGGTGATCGTGAAGGTCGGCATGCTGAGCAGGCCTTGACCGCGCCCGAGGGCAGGCGCCGCCGCGGTCGACGTGGCCGCGGCGTCGGCCTGACCGTTCTGCGTGCTGCCCTCGCCCGCCCCGTTGCCATCGGCCTTGTCCTGGAGGCGTCCGAGGAGTCCCCGCCCCTGCCCTTGTTGGCGAAGTAGCCGCCGGCCCACAGGCCGCCTCCACCGACGATGATGAGCAGGAGGACCACGATGATCGCGATCAGGCGCCCGGTGCTGAATTCGACGGCTGATTCCGCTGGGGAGGCGGCATCTGGGCCATCATCTGGGGACCGAACATGTCCAGCTCCACGGCTGGCTGAGCGGCGGAGAAGCCTGACGGCGCCCCTGCTGGGGGTCTCGGCCCAGGCGGCGATGTCCTCGGCCGACGGCGGCGGGGGCACGGGGAGGGCCACCGACTCGGCTGAGCCTGCGGCGGAGCCTGCCGAGCCTCGCCGTCCAGCCGCTGGCCGCAGCCGCGAACTGAGGAGCGACCGTGAAGTCAGTCGTATCGGCCGAGTCGACGTCGCGCCGCTGCGAAGGGGTGAGGACGGTCGTCTCGTTGTTGTCGGAAGAGCCCCCCAGCCTCGTCACCAGCGCCCTCGACAGCCTCCGTTCCGGTCTCCGTGTCAGCCTCAGCCGTATCAGTGCCCTCGGCACCGCCGTCACCGGCAGACTCGTCGACGACGACATCCTTCCGGGCCTGTCAGCCGACCTCGGCGGCGACAGAGCCCTGTGCCCTCAGGAGCCGACTCGCCGGATTCCGGTTCCTCAGCCGCATCAGCGGAAGCGGCGCTGCGCTCATCGGAGGACTCGTCGGCGACGGCGTCGTCCTCAACGGGTTCCTCCGCCACCGGCTCGTCGCCACCCTCGCCAGAGTCGTCATCAGCGCCCACGGCCTCGTCAGCCTCGGTCGGCTCCACCATCGGCTCCGTGGCTGATCGCCGTCCGGCTCGCCTTCGGCCTCATCGACCAGCACCCCCGGCCGACCTCCGTCTCCCTGCTCGCCATCGACCTCTGCCGGGGTCACGTCGACCGTGGCGTCCTCGACGTCATCCTCGACCTCATCATCAGGCTCATCGGTCCCCGAGTCCTGGACCTCACCGGCGGCGTCCTCGACGACTTCAGCCTCCGTATCGGCCTCAGGAGCAGCCTCATCCGCAGACTCCGTGGTCTCCTCACCCCCAGCCGCATCAGGCCCTTCGGCGACCTCCGCCTCCCTGCTCGTCGCCGACCCGCCAGCGACATCAGCGACCTCATCGCCCACGGCTGCCTGACTCATCCGCGGCCCTCAGCCTCGTCCACAGGCGTGTCACCGTCTTCAGCCGACTCGACCGATCCCGTCTGCGCCGGGCCCTCCTGAGCCACAGCGGGATCCACGGCGGGCTGCCGCCCACAGTATCCGCAGCCCCCACCGCACCCACAGCACCGGCGGCATCAGCAGCACTGGCGGCCGCGTCGTCGGTCAGGCATCCGCGCGCCCGAAGGCTGGCCACAGGACCGACGTTCCCGGTACTGGCCAACCAGCCGAGCAGGTCGGGATAGGCCGCCGGGTTGGTCGACAGCGGCGCCCACAGGTCGGGCCGGCTCTGCGCGATCGCGGCCTGCAGGGCCTGGTCCGGAGTCTGCGCGGCGACCGCCGCATCGGCCTGATGCGCCGCCATCATGAGCTGAACCGGATCCATGCAGGGCCCTTCCGGGAGAACGTATGAGTGACCTCGACTGATCGAGCTCGTCGCCAACCCGTCCCGGGTCCCTCACCAGGCTCCGATCAACCCCGATGGTAGTCACGAGTCGGCTGATAGGTTCAAGAAACGGGGTCGGCCAAGGAGGACACCCTTCGTCCTCCACGCCGCTGCGGCCCCGTCATCCCCTCGTCTCAGGGGCGTCCCCGACCTCGGGTCAGGGTCGACCGGCCGCGCAGTCAGGGACCTGTCCTCCGTCAGGAGGATTCGCCTGTCCCATACCGCTGTCAGACTGCACCTATGAGTAGCTCCGTTCCAGCCGCCGCCCCTCCATCCTCACGCCCCACCGACCGGTGAATGACCCCGTGGTCTCCGCACGCAGTCTCACCAAGCGTCTACGGCCGCGGTTCGGCGCCGTCGCAGCGCTCGACCCGTCAACGTCGACATCGCCCGAGCCCGCTTCACGGCCATCATGGGGCCGTCCGGCTCCGGCAAGTCCACGCTCATGCACTGCCTGGCCGGCCTGGACTCGATCACTTCCGGGGAGATCATGCTCGACGGCGACATGGTCTCCTCCATGAGCCAGCGTCGCCTCACCCGCCTCGCGCCGCGAGCGCATCGGCTTCATCTTCCAGTCCTTCAACCTGGTCCCCACCCTCACGGCGGCGGAGAACATCACCCTGCCCCTGGATATCGCCCGCAAGAAGGTCAACCCGCAGCGCTTCGACCAGGTGATCGACGCCGTCGGCCTCAGGACCGCCTGTCCCACCGGCCCGGCCGAGCTCTCCGGCGGTCAGGTCCAGCGCGTGGCCTGCGCCCGGGCGCTCGTGGGCGAGCCGGCGGTCGTCTTCGCCGACGAGCCCACCGGGAACCTGGACTCCCACTCCACCGACCAGGTCCTGGAGATCCTGCGCCGCAGTGTCGACGACCTGGGGCAGTCCGTGGTCATGGTGACCCACGAGCCGGAGGCGGCCGCCTGGGCCGACACCGTCATCTTCCTGCGCGACGGCCACGTCGTCGCCCAGCTGGACGCGCCCAACCGCGACCGGGTCCTGGACGCCCTGCGCGAGCTGAGTGAGGCCGAGCCCGCCCCCGTAGCCGGCGCCCAGGGCGCCGCCTCGGCCGCCAAGGGGGCCTGAGCCTTGAGACGAGTCGCCTGGCGCTCCGTACGCGCCCACGCCAAGCAGTTCTTCCTGACCACCTTCGCCGTCATGCTCGGGGTGGCCTTCCTGTCGGGAACGCTCGCCCTGCGCGCCTCCATGTCGGAGACCTTCTCCAACCTGCTGTCCTCCACCGTCACCTCGGACCTGTACGTCCAGGGCCCCAAGATCGCCACCAACGGCGACACCAGCTCGTCGCAGTCCGCACCGACCCAGCCCATCGACGGCTCCCTGGCCGATCAGATCAAGCAGATCGACGGCGTCGAGACCGCCAAGCCCGGCGTCCAGACGAGCGGGGTCCTCGTGGGCGCCAACGACGCCCCGGTCGCAAACATGGGAGCACCCACGCTCTTCCTACCGCTGTACGAGAAGGAACCCGGCTTGACCTGGGCCCAGGGCCACAGGCCCCAGGGCGAGAGCGAGATCGCCCTGGAGTCGGGAGCCCTGAGGAACTCCGGCCTCAAGGTCGGGGACACGACGCACATCGTCCTCCAGGGTCACCCCACCGAGGTCAAGGTGGTGGGTGAGTTCCACTTCGAGTCCTCCATGGCCGCTGCGACGGTCGTGGGGATGGACCCCGACTACCTCCTTCCACTGGCCGCCCCGGACGGGAAGGTCTCGTCCATCTCGGTCGACGTCGCCAAGGGGGCCTCGGTGGAGACGGTCAAGTCCGAGGTCACCAAGATCCTTCCCGATGGCGCCCAGGTTCAGACCCGCGCCGAGGTCATCAAGGAGCAGAACAAGGCCATTGAGGAGCAGCTGGGCTTCATCCAGGTCTTCCTGCTGGTCTTCGTCGTCGTCGCCATGTTCGTGGGGTCCTTCATCATCATGAACTCCTTCGCGATGAGCGTGCGCCAGCGCGTCAAGGAGTTCGCCCTCCTGCGGGCCGTCGGGGCCTCGCCCGCCTCGGTGTTCGGCGTCGTGTTCCTGCAGGCGGTCGTCATCGGCGTCGTCGGCTCCGCCCTGGGCGTAGCCGCGGGCGCGGGGCTCCTGGCCGGGCTGTCCGCGATGCTCGACGCCGCGGGCATGCCGCTGCTGGAGGGCACGGGCCCGAGCGGGCTGATCATCGCGATCTCACTGGCGGTGGGGCTGGGCGTCACCGTCATCGGCGCTCTGCTGCCGGCGCGGGAGGCCGCCCTGACCCACCCGGTCGAGGCCATGCGCGGCGTGTCGGGCTCCCGGGAGAAGTCGCTGGTACTGCGCACGATCCTGGGAGGGCTGCTGCTGGCAGCCGGCGTGGCCGCGATCGCCGCCGCGTGGGTGGACGCGGACCTGGCGCAGCGCGGCCCTCATCATGGGGCTGGGCGCGGGCGGCACCGTCCTGGGACTGCTCATCGTCTCCCCGACCCTGGCCCGCCCGGTGGTGGCCGTGCTGGGCCTGCCCTTCCGGCTGCTGCGGCCCGCCGGGCGCCTGGCGGTGCGCAACATCGTCCACAACCCGCGCCGCACGGCCAACACCTCCGGCGCCCTCATGGTGGGCATGGCCCTGGTGTGCGCCGGCGCCACGCTGGCCGCCTCCTTCCAGGCCTCGACCGCCGACGAGATCGACAAGTCCCTCAAGGCCGACCTCGTGGTCCAGCCTCGCCACCATCGGCAGCCTGACCACCCGGCCTCAGCCGACAAGGCCAGGGCGACATCGCCGCGATCGACGGCGTCAAGGAGACCTCCTCCTACTCCATCTACGCCGACTCCGTCACCAAGCCCGACGGCAGCCAGAACCCCACCGCCACCGTCATCGTCGTCGAGCCCGACACCTACCCAAGGCCTACGACGTCTCCACGAGCGCCGGGTCGATGAAGGATCTGGACGCCACCCACGTGGCCGCGAAGAAGCGACGAGGGCCTCAGCCTGGGGACAAGGTCGCCATCACCGGGCCCCTACGGGTCGGTTCAGGCCACGGTCGGCGCCATCGTCGACCCGAAGGGAACCGGCGGCAACTACTACATCTCCCCCTGAGCCTGGCGGCGTCGGTGGGCTCCTGAGCCTGCCGGGCACCAGCACGGACCCGGCCCACGTCCTGGACTCGCCGCTGGGCATGCTCCTGACCCTGGACGAGGGCACCGACCTCGACACGGTGCGGGGCAAGGCCCGCGACATCGTGGCCGACACCTACCAGTACTCGGTGCGCGACGCCGACGAGATCTCCGACCAGGTCGGTCAGCAGATCAACCAGATGCTCGCCGTCCTCTACGGCCTGCTGGGGCTGAGCATCGCCATCGCCATTCTGGGCATCGTCAACACCCTGGTGCTCTCGGTCTCGGAGCGCACTCGGGAGATCGGGCTCATGCGCGCCGTCGGCCTGGGCAAGGCCCAGCTGTCCGGGGAGATCATCACCGAGTCGGTCCTCACCTCCCTGTACGGCACCGTGCTGGGCGGAGCGACCGGGGTGGTCCTGGCCGCCGCCCTCAAGGAGGTCCTGGAGGAGCAGGGGCTCACGACCCTGAGCATCCCCTGGGGCCAGATGGTGGGCATGCTCGTGCTCTCCGTGGTGGTCGGCGTCATCGCGGGCCTCTGTGGGCCGACGCTGCGCGCCTCCCGGATCCCCGTCCTGACGCCATCGCCACCGAGTGAGCTGAGTGAGCCGAGTGATCTCGGCGTGAACGGCGAGGCGGGACGCGACAGGCGAGTCCCCGCCGCCCGGGGCCCCGGCCGCCCCGCGACGGGGGCGGCCGGGGCACCGACGTATCCGCACGACCCGCCCGACAGCCGACTGAGCCGCACTCGCCGGATATTCCCGCACCCGGTATCTTCCTTGTCACCGGTTCTCCCTCTGCCGCTCCCGCGTCAGCTCCGATAGCCCTCATGCGATCATGCCCGAACCGTCCTCCCGGTCGTTCCCGACCGCCCGGCAGCGCTGTCCGCCCTGACTGGTCAGTCCATGCAGTCCATGCAGTCCATGCAGTCCATGCAGTCCAGACCCCGACGCCCCACTGCCCCAGCCCCCGTCGCTCGGGGCCGGGGCGCTTGCGCTGGTTGCTGCGCCGCGCCGCCGTCCCGGTCACCCTGGCGACCCTGGCGGCCTGCACCTCCAACATCATCCAGGCGATCGTGCCGGCCTTCCTGGGCCAGGCCCTCGACGCCGGATCGAGAACGGCCTCAACGGCCGCGTCTGGGGCATCGGCGCCCTGCTGCTGGTGCTGTTCGTCGTCTACGCCGTCGGGGACACGATGCTGTCCCTACTCGGGGTGACGGCCTGGATGCGCACCGCCTTCGACGTCGACCGGCTCGTGGGCCGACAGATCTCCGCCACGGGCAAGGACCTGTCCCGGCAGGTCTCCACCGGCGAGGTCGCCACCATCATCGCCTCCGACGCCGACTACCTGGGCAAGCTCATCCAGCACCTGCCGGCCCTGCTGGGGGCGGCGGCCAGCCTTCATCGTCGTGCCTTCCTCATGCTGCGCACCTCGGTGAGCCTGGGACTCATCGTCATCCTGGGCATGCCGCTGGTCGCGGCGATCGTCACCCTGGTCATCCGGCCCCTGCAGAAGCGTCAGGCCGTCCAGCGCGAGGCCCAGTCCGCGGTCACCACGGTCACCACGGACACGGTGGCGGGCCTGCGGATCCTGCGGGGCATCGGCGGGGAGGACGTCTTCGCCCGCCGCTACCGGGACACCTCCCAGGAGCTGCGGCGCTGCGGCGTCGAGGTGGCCTCCCAGGCCACCCCTCGCGACCCTCCAGGTCCTGCTGCCCGGGCTCTTCGCCGCCATCGTCGTGTGGGTGGCGGCGCGCATAGGCCGTGGCCGGCAGCCCTCACCCCGGCGGACTCATCACCTTCTACGGCTACACCGCCTACCTGTCCTGGCCGCTGTGGGTGTTCACCAGCTCCGTGCAGGACTACACCCGGGCCGTCGTCGGCGCCCGGCGCCTGAGCCGCCTGCTGGAGGTGACACCGGCCGCCGGCAGCCTCGTGGAGCGCCTCAACCTGGACCCGGCCGCCGCCCACCCCGTCAGCGGCGACCTGGTGGACACCGACAGCGGCCTGCGCCTGGAGGAGGGCCGCATGACGGCCCTCGTGTGCCCCGACCCGCAGGTCTCCGCCGAGCTGGCCACGCGCCTGGGGCGCTTCACCGACGCCGGCCCCACCGTGACCCTGGCGGGCCGGCCGCTGACCACCATGCCCCTGGAGCAGGTGCGCGCCAGCGTCGTCGTCTCCGGTGCCACCGCCCAGCTCTTCACCGGCACCCTGCGCGAGGCCCTCGACGTGCGCGGCGGCCCCGACCCGCAGCCGGTGGGCCTGGAGGACCTCGTGCGCGCCGAGACCGAGCGCACCACCGGGGCCGACGTCGACCAGCAGGTCCGCGCCCAGGAGCGTCACATGCCCGGCGACGACCGGCTCATCGAGGCCATCGGGATCGCCGACGCCGGCGACGTCCTGACCTCCCTCAGCGAGGGCCTGGCCGGGATGATCACCGAGAAGGGCCGGTCCCTGTCCGGCGGGCAGCGTCAGCGCGTGGCCCCTGGCCCGGGCCCTGCTCACCGAGGCGCCCACGCTCGTGCTCATCGAGCCGACCTCGGCCCTGACTCCCACACCGAGGCCCGCGTGGCCGCCCAGGTGCACCGGGCCCGCGCCGGGCGCACGACCGTCGTCGTCACCGCCTCGCCGCTGGTCCTGGAGGCCTGCGACGAGGTCGTCCTCCTGGACTCCAGCGGGACCGAGCTCCTGCGCTCCACGCACCGCGAGCTCATGGCGATGGCCCGCGACGGCCACGCAGCAGGCGGCCGACTCACCGCGCCGTCGTCTCCACGGGCCATGGGCGAGGACGCGGAGGTGAGCTGCTGATGGCCCTTCCCGTCGCGCCCGCCGGTCGCCCTGCGCAAGACCTTTCCGGATCATGGCCTCCTCACCGGTGGCGCTTCGCCGTCGTCCTGGCCCTCCAGATCACGGCGGTCCTGTCCACGCTCGTGGCCCCGCAGCTGCTGGGGCGGCTGGTCGGGCGGGTCTCGGCCGGGCGGGCCGACGCCGGCTACGTGGACCGGATCGTGCTGACCATCATCGCGGTCACGCTCGTGGGGCGCTCATCAACCGCTTCGCCCAGAAGCACGCCCGCACCCCTGGGCGAGTCGGTCTCGCCGACCCGCGCGAGCGCATGATGAACCGGGTGGTGCACCTGCCGCTGAGCGCCGTGGAGTCCGCCGGCACCGGTGACCTCGTGGGGCGCACCACCACCGATGTCTCCCGCATCGACTTCCTGGTGCGGGTGGGGATCCCCCAGATCCTCGTGTGCGTGGTGACGATCGTCTTCACGCTCCTGGCCGCCGCCGTCGCCGACCCCCTCCTGGCGCTCGGGCTGCTCGTCATCGCCCCGCCCGTGTGGTCGATGATGCGCTGGTACCTGCCGATCTCCATCCCCGCCTACCGGGCCGAGTCGGCCGCCCAGGCCCGCCTCAACGGGCGCGGTCTCCGAGACGGTCGAGCACGCCGAGACCGTGGACGCGCTGGGTATCGGGGCGCGCCGCGAGCGGGCCATCATGGCCTCCATCAAGGAGGCCTGGTCCCTGGAGCGCTACACGGCCGCGCTGCGGGTGCGCCTGTTCATGGTGCTCGACGTCGCCCTGGCGGGCGCCCGTCGTCGTCATCCTCCTGTGGGGCGGGTTCCTGGCCGGCCGCGGCTACGCGACCCTGGGGGCGATCACCACCGTGGCCCTCTACTCCATGGAGCTGCGCAAGCCGGTGGGCCAGCTCATGTTCTGGATCGACCAGGTCCAGATCGCCCAGGCCTCCCTGTCCCGCATCCTGGGGGTGGAGGAGGTCCCCGACGACCGCGCCCCCACCGGCGAGGAGCCCGAGGGCACGCGGATCGTGCTCGACGACGTGCGCTTCTCCCTACCGGGAGGGCGTCGAGGTGCTCCACGGGATCGACCTGGAGCTCGTGCCCGGGGAGCGGCTGGCCGTCGTCGGGCCCTCGGGGTCGGGCAAGTCCACGCTGGGGCGGATGCTGGCCGGCATCAACCCGCCCACCTCCGGGGAGCGTCACGGTGGGAGGGTGGCGCTGACGGACCTGACCGAGGACGAGCTGCGCCGCCACGTGGCCCTGGTGACCCAGGAGCACCACGTGCTCGTCGGCACCGTGGCGGACAACGTGCGCCTGGGCCGCCCCCGCGCCTCCGACGACACGATCCGCGAGGCCATTGAGGCCATCGGGGCCGACACCTGGGTGGACGCGCTGCCCGAGGGGATGAACACGATGGTCGGCTCGGGACACCTCGAGCTCAGCCCCGCCCAGGCCCAGGAGGTGGCGCTGGCCCGGCTCGTGCTGCTGGACCCGCACACGCTCATCCTGGACGAGGCCACCTCGCTGCTGGACCCGCGCGCCGCCCGCACCCTGGAGCGGACCCTGTCCACGGCACTGGCCGGGCGCACCGTCATCGAGGTGGCCCACCGCCTCTACACGGCCGCCGACGCCGACCGGGTCGCCGTCGTCATGGACGGGCGGATCGTGGAGCTGGGCACCCACGACGAGCTCGTGGCCCTCGGTGGGGAGTACGCGAGCCTCTGGCAGGCCTGGAACCAGGAGTAGGAGGCCGGCGGGGCGCCCGTGCCGACACCGCGCACCGGCTCGATCCACGCCGTCGGGACCGTCCGGGCCGCCCAGTCGGTCAGTGCGGCGACGGCAGCCTTTCGTAGATCGCCGGTGGCGAAAGCCGGCCCCTATCTCCCAAACCTACAAACCCGTTCGGGCCTGCGTTGTTTCACGATGGCGTCGGCTGTGAGATTCTTAGTCCGGCGGGTCGTCCCACTGTCGCGATCCCGCCGCCTCGCAGTCAGCTGATTGCGTCCACCGCCGTGCCTCACACGAGAAGGTTCGTTCATGCCCAACAACCAGCCACCTCCCCCGCCGCCGTCGGCCTCCACCACGCCTCCTCGCAGGGCCGGCAGCAGCGCCCAGCCCACGCTCGGTGAGCTCATCGCCCGCATCTCGGAGAACATCTCCGCGCTGGTGCGCGGCGAGATCGATCTGGCCAAGGCCAAGGGCCAGCGCATGGTCAAGGAGATGGGGCTGGGGGCCGGGCTGCTCGCCGCCGCCGGGGTGCTGTCCCTGTTCATCTTCGGGCTGGTGCTGGGAGCCATGACGTCCGGGCTGTCCAACATCATGCCGCTGTGGGCCGCCTTCCTCGTGGTGGCGCTGCTCCTCACCCTCATCGCCGTGCCGATGGCCCCTGATCGGCATCAAGCGGCTCAAGGCCGCCAAGGCCGACACGCCCACGCCGCAGGAGGGGCTGAAGGAGTCCGTCGACGCCGTCAAGGGGGCCGTCGCCTCCGGCCTGGAGAGGGGGAACGCCCGGTGAGCACCAATGCTGTACCCACGCCCACATCCGTCCCCGCTGTGCCGGCCAGGCCGGCCGTGGAGGCCGCACCGGCCACGCAGGCCGTGCCGTCGGCTGACGACGTCCTGTCCGACCTGGCGGCCCGGCGTCTGACGCTGGCCGCGGACGTCGACGAGCTCGCCGCGCGCCTGGCTCCGAACAACCTGGCCAAGGTCGCCAAGCTCAAGGCCCGTGAGAAGGTCCAGGACCTGCGAAGTCAGGTCGTCAGCAAGGCCGAGGACACGGTCGGGCAGGTCAAGAACCGCCTGGCCTCCCTGGCCGGCGGTGGCACCGACCCCGAGGGCGGGGTCGACACCTACGAGCCCGGCACGCTGACCCTCGGTCAGCGCGTCTCCCGCCTGTTCAACGACGCCCGCGACGGCGACCCCGCCTCCCTGGGGATCGTCACGGTTGCGGGGCTCACCCTGGCGGGCCTCAGCGTGACGGCGACCGTCGCCGCGGTCAGGGCCTTCCGCGCTCGGGCGGGTCAGGCATGACCAGCGGCCAGCAGGCCGGGAGCGTCCGGTGCCGAGGGCCACCGGGTCCGGGTCGCTGAGCCCCGAGCAGATCGAGGAGCGGCTGCGCGCCCAGCGCGTGGCCCCTGGCGGCGAGCGTCGATGAGTTCGCCTCCCGGGTCGACCCGCGCACGCAGGCGAAGGAGGCCGGGGGAGCATCTGCGCGAGCAGGCGAGTGCCAAGGCCGACCAGCTGCGTGAGCAGGCTGCCGCTGAGCCGACCGTTTGCGTGAGCAGGCGGAGGCCGGCGCCGGCCGACTGCGCGAGGAGGCCCTGACGCTGGGCCGAGCAGGCGGAGGAGACCTGGGAGCGCGCCAAGCAGGGCGACCTCGAGGCGTCTCCAAACTCGCCAAGGCGGCCGCCGTCGCCGGAGGCGTGGTGACCGCCGGCATCGTCCTGACCCGCCTCGCCCGCCGCTGAGGCCAGCGCGCACCAGCGCCTGAGTTCTCCGAGCGGCGCTCCGAGAACCGGCCTCGCCCGTCGAGGACGCTCGCCCTCCCCGGCGACCACGCCTCTACTCACCGAGGACGCACCATCAGGGCTCGCGGACTGCACCCCGGATCAGTCCTCAGTTCCGAGGGTGCGTCCTCGCGTCTGGCACGCTCTCACGTCGCAGCGGCGTTGCTGCGCCGCAGCGCTGCTTGTCTCCCTCAGGGATAGTGTTGTCGGCTGCGTGATGGCTGCTGAATCATGCGAGGTCAGGTAGCAGGAATCCACCTGAGAACAACGATCTAGGCCACGCAGTCCCAACACGGCAGGCAATGTTGACCAAGGCTCAATCCATGCGTAGCCCAGCATGGCATCGATCCACTGAGATCAATGACCAGGCCACGCCAGCACGTGCATGGCATCCACGTCAAGCAGGCCTCATTCCTGCCATCCCAGACGCGAGATGCAAGCACCAGTCACATCTAGCCTCATTGATCATCCCTCAGACCCGAGCGTCGAGGGCCTTGCAGATCCGCCGTTCTCAACACCCAGAGCCTGCTCACAGGGCATGATCGCGCCATCGACAGGTATCGACAGGGTACGGCGTTAACGGCGACCAACGCCCGCACTCCACCCCTAGCGGCCGCACCGCCCGCCCGTCGAGGACGCACCATCGGGCTCACGGGCTCCACCCTGGGATCTCAGCCCCTCGATGCGTCCTCGCGTCTGGTGCGTCCTCGTGGTTCAGTCGGTCAGGGCCGCCACCTGCGGCACCCGTGCGTCCGTCAGGCCGCCACCCCCGCGCATGTCAGGTCCCTCCGCTGTCCGGCCATCCGCGTACGCCCCGGCGAAGTGCCGACCCCCACTCACCAGGCAGCCCTCCCCTCCATCCCCTTCTCAGGAGTCCTCGTGTCGGCAGCCTCGCACCTCTGAGACCCCCAGCCCCTGTAGGAACGTCGAGGCCGAGTTGGGCAGCATCCGCAGGCTCACTGAAGGCCCACCGAAGGCCTCCTGGGCGCCCTCCATGGGGCTCTTGGACCCCGCATCCCATATATGGGGTGTGCGTCACCACGCCTCTCCCCGGTGTCTGAATGGTGTTCGTGACCATTGACGCTGTACGGTTGCCCCACGACATATTTGACCAGGAAGAGCGCGCCCACGTGCGCGCCGTGACACGTTGGAGGGGTCGAGCCTATGGGGCGCGGCCGTCAGAAGGCCAAGGCAACCAAGGCTGCCCGTAAGCTCAAGTACTTCAGCCCGGAGACTGATTACAAGGCTCTGGAGCGGGAACTCGTCTCAGCGTCCTCGGGATCTGAGCCTGACGACGAGATCGACTACGAGGAACTGGCCGCCAAGTATGCCGTCGACGATGATGACTGGGACGAGGGCGGCAAGCAGCCCACCCCAGTCGAGGAGGGCCGGAGGAAAGCACCTGCCGGTCTTCCGCGCGCCTACGAGCGCGTGAGTCGAGGCCATCCGGCAGCCATCCGTGTCACTCTCGGCGACTTTTCACCCTGACCGAACCGCCTGTGTCGCATCGACCCAGGCCAGGGCGGTGCCGCCCTGGCCCGATGCTCCAGAACCGGCCCGGCGGGGATTGATTAGTCGCCACACGTGACATCTCACGGTGCGAGGCCCCGGTTGGATACCGCATCCAATCGGGGCCTCGTCGTCGTGTCGTCACCCGCTGTCCGTGCCAGCGGCGACCTCGGCCGCTCAGGCGGTCCGGTAGGTGCCGTGGATGTCGACCGCCCCCGTCGACGCCCCTTCGTGCCGGAGACCACCCGGCCCTGAGCCCCGTACTTCGCGGCCCTCATGCACCTCGCCCGAGCACCCAGGCGGGGATGTCGGAGCCCCTCGGCGACCTGCAGGACGGCGTCGACCACGCTCGGGTCGACGACGGCGACCATCCCCACGCCCAGGTTGAGAGTGCCCTCGAGGTCCTCCCACGGCACCGAGCCCGAGCTCGCGCACGGTGGAGAAGACCGGCGGCACCGTCCAGGAGGAGCGGTCGGCGTCGGCGATGAGCTCGGCCGGCAGGACCCTGGGCGACGTTGGCGGCCAGTCCCACCGGTGATGTGGGACAGGGCTGGACCGGCCCCTGGGGCGGCCGGTGAGGACAGGGTCTCCAGCATGGCCAGGCACACGCGGGTGTACAGGCGCGTGGGCTCGAGCAGCTCCTGGCCCAGGGTGCGGCTGAACTCGGGGACCTCGCGCCCAGGCCCCAGCCGGCGTGGTCGATGACGCGGCGCACCAGGGAGCAACTGTTGAGTGCAGGCCGGAGGAGCCCAGGGCGACCAGGACGTCGCCGGCACGCACCTTCTCGGCGCCGAGGACGCGATCGGCCTCGACGACGCCGGTGGCGGCCCCGGCGACGTCGTACTCGTCGGGGAGACCATGAGGCCGGGTGCTCGGCGGTCTCACCGCCCAGCAGCGGGTGCCGATGGCGGCAGGCCCGGGCGATGCCGCGCACGATGTCGGCGATCCGCTCGGGGACGACGTGCCCGCAGGCGATGTGAGTCGGTCGCGAGCAGGGGGCGGGCACCCGACCACGACGATGTCGTCGACGACCATGCCCACCAGGTCCTGACCGATGGTGTCGTGGATGTCGAGGGCCCGCGCGATGGCGACCTTGGTGCCCACGCCGTCGGTGGAGGTGGCCAGCAGGGGGCGGCGGTAGTCGCGCAGGGCGGAGACGTCCACGAGCCCGGCGAAGCCCCCGACGCCGCCGACGACGGCCGGGGTCATGGTGGAGGCCACGGCGTCCTTCATGAGCGCGCGACGGCCTGGTCCCCGGCGAGCGTGTGTCCACGCCGGCGTCGGCGTAGGTGATGGCGGGAGGTGGGCTGCTCGGGCTGCTGGGTCATGTGGGGCTCCTTGTGGACTCGGGTCGAAGGTGCGGTGGTGGGCGGAAGGGGCGAGGGCGGAGCAGGTGGCCGGCGCGGGTCGCAGGAGGCGGACCACATCGGACCGAGCCGGCCGGGGCACGGCGGGCGCCGGGGCTCGGGGCTATGACGTCGAGCCCAGGGGGCTGCCGGAGGCCAGGGTCCGGCGGGTGATGCTGCCCGGCGGCACGGTGCGCTCGGCGTCGTCGGTCCTATCGCTGCGCCGACCGCGGTAGGCGGTCGGGACGCGGCGCACGGGGATGGCGGCGGACGTCAGGCTGCGCACGGGCGGCGGGATCGGGTGAGTCGCCGGTGAAGCAGGCCAGGCACAGGTCGTCGGCCTTCTGGCCGCTGGCGGCCACCATGCCCTCGACGGACAGGAAGCCCAGGGAGTCGGCGCCGATGGACTCGCCGATCTCCTCCACGCTCATGCCGGTGGCGATGAGCTCGGCGCGGGTGGCGAAGTCGATGCCGTAGAAGCAGGGCCACATGACCGGCGGGAGGAGATGCGCACGTGGACCTCGGCGGCGCCGGCCTCGCGCAGCATCCGCACCAGGGCCCGCTGGGTGTTGCCGCGCACGATGGAGTCGTCGACGACGACGAGGCGCTTGCCCTCGATGACCCTCGCGCAGGGGGTTGAGCCTTTGAGGCGGATGCCGAGCCTGGCGCAGGGTCTGGGTGGGCTGGATGAAGGTGCGCCCCACGTAGGCGTTCTTCACCAGGCCCTGCCCGTAGGGGATGCCGGAGGCCTGGGCGTAGCCGATGGCGGCCGGGGTGCCCGACTCGGGCGTGGCGATGACGAGGTCGGCCTCCACCGGGTGCTCGCGGGCCAGGGCGGCCCCATCTCGTTGCGCGAGGTGATGACGCTGCGTCCGGCGATGCGGGTGTCGGGGCGGGCCAGGTAGACGTACTCGAAGACGCAGCCGGCCCGGCGGGCGGTGGCGAAGCGCGAGAGCACGCCGTCCTCGTCGATCTCGATGAGCTCGCCGGGCCTCGATTCGCGCACGAAGGCGGCGCCGACGATGTCGAGGGCGGCGGTCTCGGAGGCCACGGCCCACCTGCTGCCCAGGCGCCCCAGCACCAGGGGCGCACCCCGTGGGGTCGCGGGCGGCGTAGAGGGTGCGCTCATCCATGAAGACCAGGGAGAAGGCGCCGCGGAGCATGGGCAGGACCCGCCGTGCGGCCTGGTGGATGCTCAGGGGCCGGGTGCGAGTAGGCGGCGTCGAGCTCGGCGTCGTCGGTGATGCCGGAGGTGAGGATGTCGGCGGCCGAGTCCCAGCCCTCCAGGGCTCCGTGCTCGGAGACGAGGTTGAGCAGAGGGCGGCCAGGACGGCGGTGTCGGTGGAGGAGCCGCGGCCGAGCTCACCGCTGAGGTCCTCCCCTGGAGGTGACGCGTACGGCGTCCATGAGCCTCGCGGGTGTTGGTGAGGTTGCCGTTGTGGGGCCAGGGCGAGGGTGGAGCCGGCCGCCGGGCCGAGCATCGGCTGGGCGTTCTCCCAGGTGGTGGCCCCCTGGGTGGCGTGTAGTGACGTGGCCGACGGCCACGTGGCCGGTGAGGCTGGACAGGGCCTGGTCGTCGAAGACCTGGGAGACCAGGCCGAGGTCCGAGACGAGGATCTGGGAGCCGTTGAGGTGGCGATGCCCGCCGACTCCTGGCCGCGGTGCTGGAGGGCGTACAGCCCGAAGCAGTGTCAGGCGGGAGACGTCCTCGCCGGGGGCCCACACCGAAGACGCCGCACCTCGCGCGGCGAGGGCTCGAGCTCGTCGGAGTGGTCGTCGGGCAGAGCGGTCAGGCCGGGGACGCTGACGGGCACTGCGGGAGCCGCCGGATCGGGCAGGCTCAACCGGGCGGATCGCCCGGAGGCTCGATGGAGCCGGCCCGCGGGTGAGGGCGGGCGCCGTCGGGATGGTCGAAGGTGATCTGCGAGGGGTTTCTCACCGGTGCGCACACGCACAGTTCTGTCATGGTCCGGCGCCGTCTCGACCATTGCGGTCGCCGGAGCCGGTCCGCGGGCGGCTCCGGAATCGCCTCGCCCCACCAGGACCCCGACGACGATCATCGAGACGCCCGAGTATTGATCGCCTGGTGAAGGGCTCACGCAGGAGCCACACCCCGGCGATGACACCGAAGACGACGTTGAGGCTCCGGGAGGTGGCGACGACGGACGGAGGCCCGAAGCGCATGGCGACAAGCACCAGCGCATAGCTCGCCGGCACCAGCACCGCGATCGGGGAGGGCCCGCCCAGCCGGCAGCCAGCGCAGCGGGCAGCTCGCGACGACGCCGGCCCAGCACGATGGTGAGCAGCACGAACTGAGCCAGACTGGACAGCGCCATGTAGGGCACAACGGCGACGTGCAGCTCCGCGACGGCGAAGGCGTCCCACAGAGTGTAGGCGGCGGTGCAGGATGCGACGGCGCTGCCCGCCCGGAGGCCCCGGGCCCGGGTCAGATCCCGCCAGGTGGCCCCCGAGGCGAGGGCGACGCCGATGAGGACCGCCAGAAGCGCGAGCGCCTGGATGGCGCTCGGGCCCCCGTCCACGGCGCCACCACCGCCGTCACCAGAACCGGCGCCAGCCCGCGTGGAGACCGGATAGACCACTGACAGGTCCGCCGACGAGTAGGCGCGTTGGAGGACCGCCGCGTAGGGCCGTGTGCAGCGCCGTGTCTGACGAGGGCCGCCCACCAGGCCGGGCCCAGACCTCCCCAGGTCGCCCCCGCTGTCAGTACCGCGAGCCACAGCGGCGCGGCGATGGCGCTGTAGACCCACACGAAGGCGACGTCGGAGGTACCGGAGCGCTTCACCAGCACGTTCCACAGGGCGTGCAGGGGCGGACCCGGACCGAGACCAGGGGCGAGGGAGTATCCGAAAGCCATCATGTAGACGATAGCTCACCATGTTGTAGACGCCGTCTCACAAGAGGCAGGCTAGGGCCATGAGCCCGACAACGGAGGGACCGTCTGATCCAGGCTGGGCGGCAGCTGCTCGAGGACGACGGCGTCAGCGCGGTGACCGTGACGAGAGGTGGCCCGGCGCTGCGGCGTCTCCCACGGAGCACCGAGACGCCACTTCCCACCCTCGCGCTGTTACTGTCCGCCATCGCCGAGGTGTGCTCGATGAGCCCGCACCTGCCTCACCGATGCCGCGGCAGGCCTCAGGAGACCGCGAGGGCTCACGTCGCCAGCGCCGTCGAGCACCCGCGCCTTTCGACCTCATCACCCGTCACGACGTGCTGGCCGGCAGCGGCCGAGAGCCTCGGGCCAGGTCCCTGCCACCTTGAAGAATGGCGCGCCCGCTTCGCTAGGAACGCCCGGATGCGCCCGAGGCCGCCGCGACCGCAGCCTGGGCGGCCGTCCACGGCGTCGCCTCACCAGCCTCACGGGGTGCGCTGGACCTGGTGGGGAGGACGCTGAGGAGCTGCTGAACAGATGCTCCCGCAGGCCTGACGCACCTGGCGCCTCAGGGTCGGTTCCGCAGGAGCCTGGAAGCGGGTGCCGGAGGCGGGGTCGGCGGACAGGAGGCGGACCCGCACGCGCTCACCCACCGGGAGGCTCATCGTCGGGGCCTTCGTGCCGGCGCGGATCTCGGTGACGACGGCGGGTTTGAGCCAGGACGAGCTCGCCGCGGCCGTCGCGCTCGGAGGTGATGACGCCGTCGAAGACCTCGCCCTCGTGTCCGCGCAGGACCAGGGCCTCCAGAGCGGTCAGGGGCCCGCGGCCGATGGCTCTGGCGCGCTTGCCGGTCTGCTCCATGACGTCGGGCAGGTCGGGGAGGGCCTCAGGACCCACTCAGGGCACGGGCGCCTGGGCGCAGGCGGCGATGCAGACCCTCCTCGCCGTAGCGGTCCACGAGGCGGCGCAGCGGTGCGGTGACGTGGGCGTAGCGGGCGGCGATCGCGGAGTGGACGGCCTCCTCGGTGTCGGAGGCCTCGTCCTCGGCCGGTACCCCGACGCCGCCCACTCCGAAGGCGAGGTAGCCCGATCCACGGAAGAGGGACATGGCCTGCTCCATGAAGGCAGCGTGAGCGGGCACGGCGTGGTCCAGGCCGCGCACGAGCTCGGGGTAGGGCTGGGCGGCCGGCCAGTCGATGCCCAGGGCCGTGGCGACGCGCCGCAGGCGGGCGTAGTCCTCGGGGCGCGCCGGCGGCAGGGTCCGCAGGATGCCGACGCCGCACTCGACCATGACCCGGGCGGCGCACATGCCGGTGAGCAGGGAGATCTGGGCGTTGTACTGCTCGGCGGGCACGGGCACACGGTGGGCGAGCCGGTAGCCGGCGGGGCCGGGCACCTCGGCGGACTCGGCGGACTCGGAGTCCCCTGCCGGCTCTGTCACCTCTGCTGCCTCTGCCACCTGTGCCGCCTCGGTCACCCTCGACGACCTGCTCGGGCGTGGTCATGCTGATGCCGCCGCGGGCGGCCTCGCGTTCCAGGCGCAGGCGGCCGATCTCGGCCAGGAGCTCGGGCAGGTCGGCCGGCGCCTCCTGGGGCAGGGCGCCCTCCCCGTCAATGGCGGCCTGGACCTGGGCGTAGGTGAGGCGGGCCCGCGAGCGCACGAGGGCCCGCTCGACGCGGGCGGAGACGACCTCGCCGCGGTCATCGAGGTCGATGGTCCACAGGCAGGCGGGGCGCTCGGCGTCCTGAAGGAGGGAGGCGGCGCCGTGGGAGAGGACCTCGGGGTGCAGGGGCGTGGCGGCGTCAGGGGGCGTAGACGGTCTCGCCGCGACGGCGCAGCTCGGTGTCCAGGAGCCGCCGGGGGTCACGAAGGTGGCCAGGGAGGCGATGGCGTAGTGGACTCGGTAGGCGGCTTCCGACTCCGGGGCGTCCCCGACGTCCCCGGCGGTCGCGCCGGCCTGGTCAACATGGTCGGCCTGCGCGGGCAGGCGCTCCAGGAGAACCGCCTGGTCGAGGTCCATGGAGCCGGGCGGGTCGATGGTGACCAGGTCCAGGTCGCGGGCGTCGCGGGCGCCGTCGGCCAGGAGACGGGCGGGGCCGTCCTGGGCCCAGGCGCCGGCGGCGCCTCCCGCCTCGGCGAGGGCCTCGGGCGGGAAGGCGGTGGGGACCTCGTAGTGCGCGCGCAACGCGTCCGAGGTCCGGGTGACCTCGGCGGGCGGGGCGGTGTAGGTGCTCAGGCGCGTGCGACTCATGGGATGAACCTACCGGCGCGAGCCCTCGGCGCAGCAACCAACAGACGGATGGAGCGGAATCAGCCCGATCTGTCACGGGCGGCGACTTTTAGGACCGAGTGCGCTCCGCAGACGACCAGTCAGAACGCGTTGACGCTGGTCAGGACCTTGCGCCCTGACGCCCTGCCCCGACAGGGTGCGTTGAAAAGTCGCCATTTGTGACACTTTCGTCCTCTGCGCGGTTGGCACAACAGTCCGAGACGCCCTCAGGACATGGGAGTGACCGGTCCCCAACGAGTCTGCGCGAGCAGCGCCCAGCGCCCTCGCACAGCGACAGCAGAAACTCAGAGATCGACGGCGCTCCGGGTCGATCTTTTGAAGACAAATGCTGATGTCTAGCCGGGGAGCCGGACCAGGGGCAGGTAGGCGGACAGGTCGCAGCGCTCGCCGGAGGCGTGCAGGGCGCCGCCGGCCAGGGCGTCCTGCCAGGTGAGTCGGCCGGTGGCCAGGGCCAGCCAGGTGGCGGCGTCGGTCTCGACGACGCTGGGCGGGGTGCCCCGGCGGTGAACGGTGCCGGCGACGGCCTGGGTGACACCGAAGGGCGGGACCCGCACCTCGACCGAGCGCCCGGGCGCGCAGGCGGCGAGCTCCTCGAGGGTGTAGCGCACGGCGGTGGCGGTCATCCCGGCGTCGGGCGGCCCGGTCGGCGGGACTGGCGGAGGTCGGGCCACCGTCCCAGCGCCGGCCGGTTCGTCGTCGGACGTGCCCTGCTCCTGGGCCCACTGGCGCAGGGCCTGGGCGCCGGCGGCGGGGTCGATGCGTCGTCTTGCAGCCATGTCGTGAAGCCTATGCCGGACCGCCCCGGGGAGCGTCCCGTCAACGGGGACACGAAACTCTCGGACTCGGCCTCTAGCTCTCAGACGCGTCGTGCGGAGCCCCACACCTGGTGGGACCCCGCACGACGCGCGTGATGAGGATCGCCGGATCAAGCGGCATCTGCGGCCTGCGCCTCAGCGGTCTTCTTGCCGTCGGTGTTGCGCCCCAGACCCTTGAGGACGATGACCAGGGCGGTGGTCACCGCCGTCCCGGCCAGGATCGCCAGGAGGAAGCCACCGAGTTGGTGATGGCGAAGGCGACGAACACGCCGCCGTGGGGCGCTCGGGAGCCGACGTGCATCGCCATGGTCATCGCGCCGGTGACCGCGCCGCCGGCCATAGTGGCCGGGATGACGCGCAGCGGGTCGGCGGCGGCGAAGGGGATGGCACCCTCGGAGATGAAGGACAGCCCCAGCAGCCAGGCGCTGCGTCCGTTCTCCACCTCGGCCTTGGTGAACAGCCGCGAGCGCAGGAAGGTCGCGACGGACATCGCCAGCGGCGGCACCATGCCGGCGCGGGCCAGACGGTGCGCCATGATCTCGTAGGGGGCGGCGTTGCTGGCGCTGGCCGCGGACAGGCCCGCGGTGCCGAACAGGTAGGCGGCCTTGTTGACCGGTCCGCCCAGGTCGAAGCACATCATGAGCCCGAGGATGATGCCGAGCAGCACGGCCGACCCGCCCCCGGACATGGAGGTCAGCCCGTTCTGCAGCGCGGTCATGAGGGAGGCCAGGGGCAGCCCGAGAACCAGGTACATGACGGCGCCGACCACCAGCGTGGTGCCCAGCGGGATGATGACCACCGGCATGAGCCCCCGCAGCCAGGACGGCACGCCGAGCCCGGCGAGCCAGGCCGCGAAGTAGCCCGCGAGGATGCCGCCGACCAGGCCGCCGATGAACCCGGCACCGACCTCGACCGCGACGACCCCCATGACGAATCCGGGCGCGATCCCGGGCCTGCCGGCCAGCCCGAAGGAGATGTAGCCGGCCAGCGCCGGGACGAGGAAGCTCATGGCCGCCTGCCCCAGCAGGAACAGCGTCCACCCGATGTACAGCAGCAGCCCGACTGGGAGACGGTGATCGTCTCGGTGCCGACGACGTCGCCGGCCGAGTTCTTGATCTCGTGCACGAACTCGTTGCCGGGCAGGTTCCACAGGGAGTAGTCGCTGATGGAGATCTTCTCGTAGAGGTTGGCCACGTCGTACCCGGCCAGGAGGAAGCCCAGGGCGATGAGCAGACCACCGGCGGCCACGAAGGGAATCATGTAGGACACCCCGGTCATGACCGAGCGCTGGAGGCGCCGGGCCCAGTGCTCAGAGCCCTCCTCGCTCTCCTCGGCGGACTCGCCGCCGGCCGGCACGCGGGTGGCGCTCGGGTCGTCGACCGCGGCCAGAGCCTTGTCCACCAGGGAGCCGGCGTCGTTGACGGCGGCCTTGACGCCGACGTCGATGACGGGCTTGCCGGCGAAGCGCTCGCGGCCCTTGACGGGCAGGTCGTGGGCGAAGATGACGGCGCTGGCCCGATTGATGAGGTCGGGGTCCAGGGCGTCGATCTTGCCCGACCCCTGGCCCTCGATGGCCACGGTGATGCCGCGGTCCTTGCCGGCCTGCTCCAGAGCCTCGGCGGCCATGAAGGTGTGGGCGATGCCGGTGGGGCAGGAGGAGACGCCCACGATCACGGTCTCGCCCTTCGCCGGGGCCGACGACGCCGAGGCCTCCTTGGTCTCCACGACGCCGGCCCCTGGGCCGAGTCCCGCGGCGCTTGCGGCCTCACTGGTCTCACCGGCTGCCCGTCCGCGCTGTCCGCGGCCTGCGCCCCGTCGTCGAGCAGCTCGGGCTGGACCTGACCGGTGACGAGATGCGGGCGATCTCCTCGGCGTCGGCGGCCTGGCGGGGCGTCGGTGAACTCGGACCGCATGAGTCCGCGGGCGAGCTCTGGCCAGGAGCCTGGAGGTGGAGTCGTCGGCGCCGTCGGGGGCGGCGATCATGAAGATGAGGTCGGCGGCCTGTCCGTCAGCGGCGCCGAAGTCGACCGGCTGCGACAGGCGGGCGAAGCCGAGGCTGCCAGGACGTGAGAGCTGCGGCAGTGCGGATGGCGATGCCACCGGGGATCCCGGTGGGGGCGGTGACCCGCGCTTCTGGCGTCGGCGGCCAGGCCGTCGGGGCTGGAGGCCTCGCCCGCGCCGGCCACGGTGGTGGCCAGGAACTCGATGACGTCTTCCTTGCCCGGGCCGGCGTCGGCGTCGAGCGCGACCAGATCGGGGATGATGAGGGGCTTGTTCTCGGTCATGGTCTTCCTTGAGTCTCGAGGTGCCGCCGCCCGGTGGGCTGCGGCGGGTCACAGGTGGTCAGCGGGTGGTGGGCGGCGGTCATGCGGTCAGTGGTGGTCATGTGGCGGGTCGGTGGACGGGTGATGGACGGTCGAGGGGCGGTCGGTGGCGGGGCCGGCTGGGCGGTGACCGACCGGCAGCCGCTGACATGTGCGGGGGCTCGCGGGTTCTGCGACCCCGGCGCTCGCGAGGCGCCCTGACTCAGGAGAGCCGGGTGACGACGGCCGGCTGATCGGGCAGGTCGGCGAGCGTGGGCAGGGTGGTTCGGGCAGGGAGGCGGCGGCCGAGCCGTAGGCCATGGCGGTGCGCAGGCGCTCGGTCTCGTCACCGCCGTTGACGTCGGCCAGGATGTAGCCGGCCACCGAGGAGTCCCCGGCGCCGACGGTGGAGACCACCGACCTCGGGGGCGGTGGCGTGCCAGGCGCCGTCGGCGGTCACCAGGACGGCGCCGGCGGGGCCGAGGGTCACCAGGACGGCGCCGATGCCCAGGTCCACCAGGAGGCGGGCGGCGTCGACAACAGGGTCGTAGTCCCCCTGAACGGCGCCCTCCTCGAGGGCCATGGCGCGCTCGGCGGGCAGGCCGGTGAGCTGGCCGAGCTCCTCACCGTTGGGCTTGATGAGGTCGGGGGCCGATCCGGCCAGCTCGGCGGCCAGGGCCGCCAGGGGCTCGTCGGAGGTGTCGACGGCGATGCGCAGCCCCGGGGCGGCCTCGCGCAGGAGCCCGACCAGGCGGGCGTACCACCTGGCCGGTGCGCCCGGCGGCAGGGAGCCGGACAGGACGGCCCAGTGGTGGGGGTCGGCTCCGGCCGACACCCCCGTGAGCGTCAGGGTCTCCAGGAGGGCCTGCTCGACGGCGTCGATCTCCTCAGCGCTCAGGCCCGCTCCCAGCTCATTGAGCTTGGTGGTGGTGCCGTCGGGCTCGGTGACGGCGGTGTTGATGCGGGCGGGGCCGGCCACGGGCACGGATCGCACGGTGAGGCCGGGCAGCTCGAGGCCGTCCAGGGCGGTGAGGATGGGGTCGTGCTCGGCGGCGGGCAGGACGGCGGTGGCGGCGCGCCCGGAGGTGGACAGGACGCGGGCGACGTTGACGCCCTTGCCTCCCGGTTCCATGACGACGTCGGTCAGGCGCTGGACGGCGCCGCGCTGGAGGGGAGCGGGTAGGGAGACGGTGCGGTCGAGGGACGGGTTGGGCGTGAGGTCAGGATCATGCGACAAGTACCTCGGTTTCGGCTGCGGTGAGCTGGTCGATGAGTGTGGCGGGGCTCGACGTCGGTGACCAGGAGGTCGATGTCGTCGAGGGAGGCGAAGGGAGACCAGGTGCTCCTGGCCGATCTTGGTGGAGTCGACCAGGGCCACCACCTGGCGGGCGCTGCGCACCATGGCGCGTTTGACGGTGGCCTCGTCGGGGTCGGGCGTGGACAGCCCGTGGGCTGCGCTCAGGCCGTTGGCGCCCAGGACGGCGACGTCGACCCTCAGGGTGGACAGGGGCCTCGACGGCCTCGGGGCCGACGGCGGCCTCGTGAGTCAGCGCAGCTGGCCGCCCAGGATCCGCACCCGGGTACGTCCGGCGGCGGCCAGGGGAGGCGGCGGTCAGGACGGAGTTGGTGATGACGGTCAGGTCGCTGTCGCCCGGCAGGAGGCGGGCGAGCGACTCGGTGGTGGTTCCAGCGTCGATGAGGAGGGTGGTGCCGGGTTTCGGTGCGAGCCGCGCCAGGGCGGCGCGGGCGATGGCCTGCTTGGCATCGGGGTTGACCTGCTCGCGCTGGGTCACGCCGGTCTCCGGCAGGGCGGGGGCGGGGATGGCGCCACCGTGGACCTTGCGCAGGGCGCCGCTGCGGTCCAGGGCGGTCAGGTCACGACGGATCGTCTCAGGGGTGACGTCGTAGTGCTCGGCGAGCTCGGTGACGAGAACCCGCCCCGCACCGCGCACCTGCTCCACGATCTGGCGGTGCCTGTCCTCGATGCGCATGTTCACCCCCTGAGGTCGGTGCCATCGACAGAGACGCCCGTTCGGACACCTCTTCGACTTTTTATGTTTGAACAGACGTAAGAGTATGTCCGTTCAGACATTCATGTCCACCCCTTGTGACTCACATACAATCTATAGGGTTGTTTTGAGAACAGGGGTCCGCCCCACGGGCGCCGCCAACACCAGCACCCAGCACTCGCGCCCGCCACCCCTGGTGAGGGCGACGGGCACGAGCGTCGATTCGCGCGTCGCTGCAGCAGCTCGGTGTGAGACCACCTCGGCGCGCGTCAATCCACGTCAGTCGACCTGCCGTCTGCGGCGCAGGATGAGGTAGCCGCCGACGATGAGGATCAGGGCGACGACGCCTGCACCCAGGGACGCACCTGTGCGGGCCAGCGGCCAACCACCCGAGCCACCGACCGGCTGAGCGCCGTTGCCACCACGGGCCTCAGGAGCAGCGGCTGCGGGCGGCGCGCCGCTCCCGGCGGATGGCTCGGTGCCGCCACCCACGGACGCCTCATCAGCATCACGACCGGCCTGCGGGGTGGACGTCGCCTCGCCGCCGGCCTCGTCCGCCGCCGTGCCTGCGCCCCCTGCCGTGCTGGCACCGGCGTCCGCACCGGGGTCGTCCGCAGCCTCACCCTCGATCTCGACCGAGAAGCGATTGAGAACCGCGCCTGCGGCATCGAGGGTCTCGACGGTGGCCCAGCGGCAGGTGGCGGCCTGGACCGTGCGGCAGGCACGCGTGGGTGCGTCGTCCGGGAACGTGAGGTTGAAGTCGACCCGCCCGGTGGTCGGGCCGGTGGGGTCGACGGTGAGGTCGAGGTCCTTGGTCAGGATCTCCTTGCTCCCCGCGCTCGCGCGTACGCGCCGGGCGCCGGCGGCCTGCTCGGAGGCGTTGGTGTAGGCCAGGGACTCCAGGGTCACCGAGACCATGTCGGTGCTGCGCGCGCCGCCTGAGCTGATGTACACGGGCCCCACGGTCATCCCGGTCTGCCGCTTGGAGTAGTCGGCCTTGACGGGCTGGTCGCCGAAGGAGGCCAGGTAGGCGGAGGTGACGTCGCGGTCGAGGACGCCGGTGTTGGTCGAGGGCTTGTCCTTCAGGACGGTGTAGCCGTCGCCTCCCGCCAGCAGGAAGGAGTTGGAGGCGACGACGACACTGTCGCCGTCGGCCAGCGGCTTGCCGTCGACGAGGATCTCGCGGATCGCGGGGGCGGCTCCATCCTCGCCCCCATAAGCGGCATCGGTGGTGGCCTCGGTGAGGACGTCGACGTTGCTGGACAGCCCCAGGGTGAGGACTGGACGACTGGAGCCGGGCTGCCACTGCTGGGACAGCAGGGCCTTCAGCTCGGCGCCGGTGAGCGTCGTGTAGGCCATCTCGTTGCCGAAGGGCTGGACGGTGTAGGCCTCGCCGGAGGTCAGGACGCCGTCACCCTCCGAGCCGGAGGCGGCGTAGAGCAGGTCGGCGCGCACACCGCCGGCGTTCATGATGCCCACGTAGCGGGTGGAGCCGGCCGGCTGGATGTCGGTGGCGAGCCAGCTGCGGAAGGACTCGGCGATGAGGTTGGAGGCGGTGGACTCGGTGCCCCGGTTGGCGCCGGGGCCGGTGCCGTCCGAGCCGCGCAGGAAGTCCGATCCGATCTTGGCCAGTGGCTTGCCGCCCTCGGTGGCGGAGTCCTTCTCCGCCTGGGACACGATCCCGGCGACGCCGTAGGCGTCGGTGGTGCAGCTCGAGCTGCGCAGGTCCTTGTTGTCGGCGCTGACCACTGAGGTCTTCCGGCTGGCGGGGTCGTAGCTGAGGGCGGATGCGACCCAGCGCCCAGCCGTAGTGGTCGGCCTGGACGACGGCGATCTGGTTGCCCTCGGCGCCGGTGACGGTCTGGGCGAAGGGCACGTGGGTGTGTCCGGAGAAGACGGCGTCGACGCTCCCGCCGAAGCTGGTGGCGGTGGCGGCGGCGTCCTCGTGGCTGAGCACGACGACGACGTCGGCCTCACCATTGGCGGGATCGCCGTCCCTGAGCTCGGCGGCTCGGGCGTTGGCGGAGGCGACCGCTGGGCTCAGGGTGAGGGTGGACAGTGCTGAGGGTGACACGAGGGTGGGAAGCTCATCGGTGACGACGCCGACGAAGCCGACGCGCACGCCGCCGACCTCCTTGATGAAGACTCCCTTGCCGCCACCCTCGGCGCTCAAGGGAGCCGAGCCGGAGACGTTGGCGGCCAGGATCGGGAAGTTCGAGGCGGGCAGGATGCGCGTCTCCAGGTCGGTCAGGCCCTGGTCGAGCTCGTGGTTGCCCAGGGCGGAGGCGTCCAGGGACATCGCGTTGAGCGTCTCCATGGTGGGGCGGTCCTGAAGGATGGAGGAGACATAGGCCGATCCACCCACGGAGTCGCCGGCGGAGACGAACACAGTGTTGGGGTTGGCGGCGCGGGCGGCGGAGACCTCGCAGGCCAGCGTGACGGCGCCGGGGTCCTCGACGGAAGTCTGCCCGGTGTTGCGGTCCGTCTGAGTGGTACGGGAGATGTGGCCGTGCAGATCGGTGATGCCCAGCAGGTCAATGGTGGTGGTACCGGCGGCCGGAGCGTCGGCCGGCGTGGCCGGTTCGTCGGCACCGGCGGTCGGGGTGAGCGGGAAAGGACTGAGGGCTGTCAGAGTGAGCGCGCACATGACGGCGCCGACCTTGACGGCCCACGTGGGGTGCAGTCGCATGTCGTTCCTTGTCAGGCGGAGGGATGGTGACCCGGGAAAAGATGAGGAGAGGAACATGTCCAACCGTATGTGACCGCGCGACACGGGGCATTTTTTCACGGAAATCACTGACGTTCATCACCCAGCACTCGTGCCCGCAACCCCCGGTGCCCGTCAGCGCCGTCGGGAGGTTTCTCCACAGCAGCGGCGCGGTGAGGAGCGAGCCACGCGGATGGTTGTCACGAGCGCCGATCCCCCACCCCCTCCCACGGCACAACGACGGCGTCCGCCACCTCGGAGAGGAGGTGGCGGACGCCGTCGCTAGGGGCGCGAGCCCGGATCAGCCAGGCATCAGACGATGCCGTGGGCGATCACGACATCGGCAACGCGGGTGAAACCGGCCGCGTTGGCGCCGAGCACGTAGTCGCCGGGGCGGCCGTACTCCTCGGCCGCGGCGACGCAGGAGTCGTGGATGTCGGCCATGATGTCGGTCGAGCCTTGGCCTCGGCGGTGGCGAAGTCCCAGCGGGTGCGGCCGGCGTTCTGCTCCATCTCGAGGGCGGAGGTCGCCACGCCACCGGCGTTGGCGGCCTTACCGGGACCGAAGAGGATGCCGGCCTTCTGGAAGGCCTCGACGGCCTCCGGGGTGGAGGGCATGTTGGCCCCTCGGAGACCACGCCGCAGCCGCCCCGCAGCAGGGTGTTCGCGGCGTCGCCGTCGAGCTCGTTCTGGGTGGCGCAGGGCAGGGCGACGTCGCCGGGGACGTCCCACACGGAGCCGCCGGTCACGAGGCGGGCGCCGGGGCGGCGCTCGACGTAGTCGGCCACGCGACCGCGCTCGACCTCCTTGATCTGCTTGAGCAGCTCGAGGTCCACACCGGCCTCGTCGACGACGTAGCCGGAGGAGTCGGAGAAGGTGATGGGGATGGCGCCGAGCTGCTGGGCCTTCTCGATGGCGTAGATCGCCACGTTTCCCGCCACCGGAGACGATGACCTTCTTGCCCTCGAGGGACTCGCCCCTGGTGGCGAGCATGGACTGGGCGAAGAGCACGGCGCCGTAGCCGGTGGCCTCGGTGCGCACGAGGGAGCCTCCCCAGGCCAGACCCTTACCGGTGAGGACACCGGCGTCGTAGGAGTTCCGCAGGCGCTTGTACTGGCCGAACATGTAGCCGATCTCGCGGCCGCCCACGCCGATGTCGCCGGCGGGCACGTCGGTGGACGGGCCGATGTGGCGGGACAGCTCGGTCATGAAGGACTGGCAGAAGCGCATGACCTCGGCGTCGGAGCGGCCGTGCGGGTCGAAGTCGGAGCCGCCCTTGCCGCCGCCGATGCCCTGGGCGGTCAGGGCGTTCTTGAAGATCTGCTCGAAGCCGAGGAACTTGATGATGCCGGCGTTGACCGAGGGGTGGAAGCGCAGACCGCCCTTGTAGGGGCCCAGGGCGGAGTTGAACTCGATGCGGAAGCCGCGGTTGACGTGGACCTGGCCGGCGTCGTCGACCCACGGGAACCCGGAACATGATCTGGACGCTCGGGCTCGACGATGCGCTCCAGGAGGGCGCCCTCGGCGTAGTGGGGGTGCTTGGCGATCACGGGACCGAGGGAGTCCAGCACCTCGTGGACGGCCTGGTGGAACTCGACCTCTCCACGGTTGCGGGCCACAACCCTGCTCATAGACCTTCTCGACAACGGTCCTGCATGGGGGACTCCTTCGCCTAGCGGAATAAGCTCGGCACCTGGCCGGTCGCCGCGGCGCCGCGAGAAGACTTCCACCGAGACGTTCACTGAGACGAAACATCTCGCGATCCGGAGGGAATATGCCGTAGCGGAGGCCACATTCCGGACGTTCACGCAGCACAGATCACATTCCCGGATGATCGGGATATGAACAGTGAACAGCTTTCGGACGATTCAGCCGGGATGGCGCGTTACACCCACGGCCACAGCGCGCCGGTGCTCAGCGCGCACTCGCGGCGCGGCGCCACGGACTCGGCCGCCTACCTGCTTCCTCACCTCAAGGCGGGAATGGATCTGCTCGATGTCGGCTGCGGACCGGCGTCCATCACCGCGGACCTCGCTGAGCACGTCGCCCCGGGACGGGTCGTCGCCCTGGATGCCGCGGCCGGCGCCCTGGAGGCTGCTCGGGCGACGCTGAGCGAACGGGGCCTGTCCGAGCAGGTGGAGCTGGCCCGCGGGGACGTCATGGCCCTGCCCTTCGAGGACGGTTCCTTCGATATCGTCCACGCCCACCAGGTCCTCCAGCACCTCACGGACCCGGTGGGCGCCCTGGCCGAGATGCGCCGTCTCACCCGCCCCGGCGGGATCGTGGCCGTGCGCGACGCCGTCTACTCCGCCATGACCTGGTTCCCCGAGCCTGCGGGCATGGAGCAGTGGCGCTCGGTCTACATGGCCACCGCCCGGGCCAACGGCGGCGAGCCCGACGCCGGGAGCCGACTGCTGTCCTGGGCCCGGGCTGCGGGCTTCACCGACGTGACGGCCTCGGCCGCCACCTGGTGCTACGCCACGCCCGCCGACCGGGCCTGGCAGTCGGAGACCTGGGCGCAGCGGTGCCTGACCTCCTTCGGGCCGCAGGCCGTCGAGCTGGGGCTGGCGGACAGCGCCGACCTGGAGACGATGGCCGAGGCGTGGCGGCAGTGGGGTGGCAGCGAGGACGCCTGGTTCGTCGTCGTGCACGGCGAGGTCATCGCCCGCGCCTGACAGCGGGGGCACGAGACCGACCGGCACCGGGGCGGGCGTCAGGGCGCCGAGTCCCCAGATCGAGGCCGCATCCGGCGCAGTGAAGCGGAATCCGGAGGCGAGCAGCGCCTGGGGGAACCGCGCGCTGAGAGGCGCCGAGCAGCTCGGCGAGCATGCCTCCGATGCCTCCGGTACCGCCAGCCGCCCCGGCCCTCCCACCCGGTCCAGCAGGGATCTGGGGCACCACCGCCGCGCGAGGGCGGGCCCGCAGGCGCGGGACAGCAGCCGGTGGAGGTCGCGGTTGCGCAGGGGCTCGGGCGCGGTCAGGTTGACCGGCCCGTGGACGTCGTCGTGCTCGATGGCCCACAGGAGCCCGGCCGCGGCATCCTCCAGCCCGATCCACGGCTGCCACTGGTCGCCGCGGCCGAGCCGGGCCCCTGCCCCGACCCGGTAGGCGGCGCCGAGGATCCTGCCCAGTCCGCCTGAGGAGCTGACCACCAGGCCCGTGCGGGACTGGACCGTGCGCAGCCCGGCCCGCGCCGCCGGACCCGCAGCGGCCTCCCAACGCCGGCACAGCTCAGACAGGAATCCCTCACCCGGGCCGCAGGTCTCGGTGAGGATCTCATCGCCCCGATCCCCGTAGAAGCCGGTGGCCGATCCGCTCAGCAGGACCTCGGGCCGCCCCGCCGGGGGCAGGCCCGCGGCGACCCGGGCGATGAGGGCGGTGGTGGAAAGGCGCGAGGCCGCCAGCGCGCGACGGCGCGCCGGCGTCCAGGGGCGCGGCGCGATCGGGGCGCCCGACAGGCACACCACGGCCCCGGCTCCCTCCAGGGCACCGGGTGCCAGGAGACGCTCGGCGGGAGCCCACCAGGCGTGCTCCCTACCGGAGGCATCGACCTCGATGCCCTCCCGCGGCGCCTTGCCCGGTCCGCTGCGGTGGAGGATCCGGATCCTCCAGCCACTGTCCCGGGCCATATCCGCCAGGCGGGATCCGATGAGGCCCGCTCCAGCCACGACGAGCAGTCCCCGGGCCCGCTGCGCCGGCCGGGCGGTGCCGGAGGGATTCCGTGAGTGCCCATGACCCCACCCTAGGCCCTCGACCGACCCTTGTGCCCACCCAGTCCCGACTACGCCGCTGGCGCCAGCACCGGGGCAGGATGAAGGCCCCTCCTCCTGAGTGAAGAGTGAGCCGTATCGACTCACAGGATGCACACAACGGGCACCCCGCTCCTCTAGGCTCATCCCAATGCCCGAACACACCCCTACCTCCCACTCCTCCGTGATGGATGTCATGGCTCTGCGCTCCGTCACCGAGCTGCCCGTCACCCGGCGCCACGTCCTGGACCCCGAGGTCCTGCGGATGGTGGCGGCCGTCGACCGTGTCGGCGACCTGACGCGCTTCAACGTCGCCGAGGTGCCCGAGCTGGCACAGATCTCCAACCCCGAAGAGCTTCTGGCGCCCGACGAGCACGGCTGGGCTCTGGGGCACGCGCTGTCCCTGGCCGTTGAGCACGGGCAGCGCCTGTGGCTGAGCGAGGTTCCCAGGGAGCGCCTGGAGCTGCTGCGGACGGTCCTGGGCGAGCACCTCGTCCACATCGCCTCCCCGGAGGCGCCCGAGGACATCGAGGCCCCTCAGGCCGACGGGGCCGATGAGAGTAAGGGCACCGTCGTCGTCGCCGTGAGCCCTCGCCATCTCCTGGACGACTGGGCCACCGGGACGCCTGAGCAGATCAGCTACCTGCGCACCGTCCTGGAGGACGGACCCTCTGCGGGTCTCCCGGCACACCCTGGCGGCCCTGCAGGAGGCGAAGGTGGACCTGGTGCCGCGCGCCGGTATCGTCCGGCTGCTGCACAACCCCCGCTTCCTCGCCTACGCGACGGTATTCATCTACTCCTCGCTGCGGGCGCTTCCGGCCGTCTACGCCCCCGGCTTCCGCGGCAACCCCTGGGTGCTGTGGACTATCGATATCGTCACCGCTGCGCCCTACACGTGGGGGATCATCGCCATGGTGGCGGGTCGACGGCGTCGCATCCGCTTCGCCGGCTTCCTCGTCACCCTCATCACCTTCGTAGCGCCCTACGTGTACTTCTTCCTGGCCGGCGACGACGGGCACGGCAACCACTACCCCGGCTGGGTTGTCATGGTGGTCATCGGCCTGGTGCTCGCCACCTTCCTACTCGAGGGCGGTCGCTGGCTGCGTGACGTGGCTGTGGCCCGAGGCCTGCGCGCGACACGGGTCGGCTGAGTCGGAGTCGTCTCCACCGGGGCGGCGCTTCTGCGACCTGCAGGCGGTACGGTCGCTATCGAGTAGCTAGGAGCGGGTTAGGAGCGGGTACCGGAGGGCTGTGCCTCCGACTCGGCCCCGCGCAGCGAGCGCAGCACCCCGGCGAGCAGGAACCACCCGCCGGAGACCACGATGACGGCGACCAGGCTGAGCGGCCGCTGAGGGTAGATCGCCACCAGCCAGCAGGTGGCCAGGAACCACACCACCACCGCGCCGATGTTGAGGGCGCGGAAGCGCTTGACGCGTGCCGGGTGCGCGTAGTGGGTGGGCACCAGGGTCAGCACCACGAAGACGAGGGTGACGATGATGTTGATGACCGCCGGGGTCTGCAGCACGTAGAACATGAGGGCCACGATGTTCCAGGCGGCCGGGAAGCCCACGAAGTAGTAGTCAGTGGACTTCCACTGCTTGTTGGCGTAGCAGAACATCGACGAGCTCAGGATGAGGGCCATGAGCAGGCCGGCCACCGGTTTGCCCCCCATCGGCAGGGCCACGTACATGAAGACCGCCGGGATGAAGGTCCAGGTGAGGTAGTCGACGACGATGTCCACGATGCCGCCGTCGAACCAGGGGATGATCTCGGAGACCCTGGCGCGCCGGGCCAGGGTGCCGTCAACGCCGTCGACGACGAGGGCGACGAGCAGCCAGACCCACATCCACGTGATCTTCCGGTTGGGGTTGATGGTGGCGAGCATGGCCAGGCTGGCCCACACCAGTCCCGACATGGTCAAGATGTGCACTGCCCAGGCGGCGACACGGGCCCGTGCCGGGTACTGCGCCGTCGACACAGACGTCCCCTCTCGGTGGATAACACTGACGGCGGGCAGTCTATGCGGTTCACAGCCCCGGCACATGTCCGCCGGCTCCGCTCGTAAGCGATCCCCGTCTCCCTCTTGGCCCGCTCGAAGAACCGAGTGCGTCCCCGAACCTGCCGGACGGGGACGCACTTCGAGCTGCCGGGCGCCGGGTAGGCGCGCAGGAGACGACTCACATACTCACGTTGCGGAAGTCGAAGGGATAGATCCCCATGGGGTTCCAGTGGGCGACGAGGCGCGCACCTGTGGTCGCTTCGTGGGCCCACAGCTCGCTGCTGATGACGACGCCGCCGCCCTCCAGCTCGCTGAGGTCCAGACGGTGGTGGCCGTCAACGTAGTCGTCGGCCTGCTCCACGGGGTAGAGGGTCAGGTCCGAAGCAGAAGAGGACAGGCCCGCCAGCTGCTCATCAAGGCCGGCCAGGTCGTTGCCGGCGATGCCGTAGCGGCTCGCCAGCTCGTTGACGTCACGGCGTGCGATGGCGGCGACGAACTCCTGGACCTCGGTGTAGATCCGCTGGCGCAGCTCCTCACTCCCCCAGGGCTCGGGGGTCGGCTCAGCCGGCTCAGCGGACCCGATCGGCTCAACCGGCGCCTCCTCGGCGGTCTGCGGGGCCTCGGCGACCTCCTCAGCCTCCGTATTCTCAGCCTCCGCGTGCGTCTGAGACCTCTCCGGGGTCTCCTGGCTGTCCGGGCGCTCGACGGGGGACTGCTCGCTCGGGGCCTCCTGGACCGCGTGGCCCTCGGGCGTTGAGGAGGTCGGCGCGGGGGCGGCCTCAGCACCGGAGGTCACCAATGCCTCAGGTACCACCGCATCGGCGGCGTCGGTCGCCTCGGCCTGGCCCGCGGCGTCCGCGGCATCAGCGGTTTCCGCGACGGACGGTACCGTCGCCTCGACGGATGCCGCGACCTCGGGGGCCTCCTTCTGCGTCTGCCGGGTTTCCTTGGAGAGGTCGAGGGCGGTCTCATCGCCCGCGTGGTCGGTGGCGTCGGCCGGGGTCAGGGCGAGCTCGGTCCTGGTCGGGGGCGACGGTCTCACCGGTGGGGGCGGCCACGGGCTCACCACCGGCATGCTCGACGGCGGGAATCGCCACCGGCTCGTAGGCGGACTCGGCCGTCCCGGAGGACTGCACCACCTGGGTCGGCGGGGCCGGCTCCGACTCGGCGTGCGCGGCCGCGTCGGCACCGTCCCTCGACGACCTGCTCCGGGGCAGACTCTGCCGGGGTCTGAGCGGTGGCGGCGGCGTGCCGGGCTCGGCGCGCGATGTCGGCCGAACTCGTCTCAGGCACCGGGATGGCGGGCGCCGGAGCGCCGGCCTCCTCGTTGGTCTCTGCGGGGCTTGGCACGGACTGCGACATCTCAACCATCGGAGACGGCGTCACGGCCGGCGCACTCACCTCGCCATCCACGAGGCCCTGGTCCACAGGGAAGGGCTGGACGAGAAGGGTCTCCCCCGTCGGAGCGGCGACCGGCTCGGTCGCAGCCTGCGCGACCGGCTGCCCGACGGCGTCGGGGACCGCAGCGGCCTCGGCCGGCGTGTGGGCGGTCGCCGCCGCGTGCCGGGCCTGGTGAGCAGTGGCCGGGTCCTCCGCCTCGGGGGCGGCGACTGGTGCGGGGCTCACAGTCTTCTCGGTCTCGACGGAGGCGGGCTCCTCGACCTGCGGGGCCTGTGTCTCAACGGAGGCGTCCTCGATGAGAGGCTCGCCGGCAAGCACCGGCGGCTCCCCCGCCCCAGCGGGGGCGTCCTCAGTGGGCTGGGAGCCGACGGGCTGCTCCAAAGCAGCACCGGACTCGGCCGGTGCGGGCTCAGCCGCCTGCTCCGTGGGTGCAGAGGGAAGCATCAGCGGGAATCACCGAGTGCGACGAGCCTCCGGCGCCTCGGAGGGCTCGGTGGTCTCAGGTACCTGGGGCGCCTCGGCCGGCTCCTGCGTCGTCGACTCCTCGTCGGCCAACTCAGCCGGAGCCGGCTCCGCGACGACCCCGGGCAGCGGGCCGGAGTTGAGGTACTGGCGCCGTTCCACGCCCACGCGGGTGAGCGTGGCCGGCGAGGATCTCAGGGGCGGCCGAGGTAGATCCCAGACCTCCCGGGGCCCGGAGCGCAGGCTCAGGGAGGGGGCGTCGAGGATGGCGACCCCTCCGTCGGGCAGGAAGCACAGGAACAGCCCGGTCATCTCACCGGTGGTGGCGTCCACAGGCGCACGGTGCCGTCCTCGGAGCCGGTGAGGATCCGCGTGCCGTCGGCTCCACTGCGCGTCGGTGACGCCGAAGCGGTGGCCGGCCAGGACAGGACGATCTTGCCGGAGACCTCGTCCCACACGCGCACGACGCCGTCGTCGAAGCCGGCCAGCACCTGGCGCCGTCGGGGCTCCAGGCGTAGGAGCGGACCATGGCGGCATCGTCGCGCAATGTCACGGAGCTCGCCGGAGGTGATGACGTCCCAGACGTGGGCGGCGCCGTCGGCGCTGCCGGTGACGACGCGAGGGGCCTCCTTGCGTCCACACGACGTCGCGCACCCAGTTGCCGGTGTAGGTGTGGATGACCTCGCCGGTGGTGGCGTCCCAGATGCGGGCCGTCCCTGTCCTGGGAACCGGTCAGGACGCGCTGACCGTTGGGGCTCCAGGCGACCGAGGTGATCATGTCGCTGTGCCCCTCAAGGGTGAGGGAGGCGCTCGCCGCGGGCTGCATCCCAGATCGCGGCGCGGTCGTCCCCAGGCCGGTGAGGATGCGCTCGCTGTCCGGGCTCCAGGCGATGTCGTTGACGTCGTCCTCCTGCGGTCAGGGCCTGGACGACGTCACCGGTGGAGGCGTCGGAGGATGAGGACGCGCGGTGAGAGGTAGGAGGAGGTGGCCAGGCGGGTGCCGTCCGGACTCCAGACGACCTCGCTCAGCCTCCTGGGCGTCGTTGTCCACCGTGAGCCGCGGCTCGCCGGTGGTGGCGTCCCAGACGCGGTTGCCGCCGGTCTTGGCGCCGATGGTGAGCCTGGTGCCGTCAGGGGCTCCAGGAGACGGTCTCAACGGAGTTGCCGGCCCCCAGGACGAGCTGGGTCTGGCTGGTGGCGGCGTCCCAGACGCGCACGGTGTCGTCGTGCGAGCCGGTGGCCACGCGGGTTCCGTCCGGGCTCCAGGCCAGGGCGCAGGCCCACTGGGTGTGGCCGCGCAGACTGAGCAGCTCCTCGCCGGTGGCGGCGTCCCAGATGTGGGCGGTGGTGCCGGAGATGTCGTCGGTGATGATGCGACTGCCGTCGGGGCTCCAGGAGACGACGCTGACCCAGCGGCGTTCGCGACCGTGGAGGCTGAGGACCTCCTCGCCGGTGGCGGCGTCCCAGACCCGGGGCTCGGCCGAGTCGAAGGCGGTGATGATGCGGCGCGAGTCCGGGCTCCATGACAGGCCCGTCATCGGCTCGATCGGACCGACGTGGGTCGGCCGGCCGTCGGGTCCCATGGTGGCGCCGCGTCCCACGAAGGCCATGGGGCCCACGCGCAGCAGCTCGGTACCGGTGGTGACGTCCCAGATCCGGGCGGTGCCGTCGTCGGAGGCGGTGGCCACGCGGGTCCCGTCCGGGCTCCATGACACCGCGGTGAGGTGCTCCGTGTGTCCCGACAGCGTGCGCACCACCTGACCGCTGGAGGCGTCCCAGATGCGGGCCGAGGCGTCGTCGAAGCTGGTGAGGATGCGGGTGGAGTCGGGGCTCCAGGCCACCGCCCCTCCCACGCCGGAGCCACCGACCCCCAGGGTCAGCAGGTCGGCGCCGGTGGTCGCGTCCCAGACGCGGACGCTGTGGTCCTCCGCCGCAGTGAGGAGCCGCGTGCCATCGGGGCTCCAGGCCACTGCGCTGATGGACAGGCTGGGGCCGGCCAGCGCGAACAGCTCGGTACCGCGGTTCGCGTCCCAGACCCGGGCCGTGCCGTCGTGCGATCCGGACAGGAGCCGCGTGCCATCCGGGCTCCAGGCCACACCCCACAGCGCGTCGAAGTGGCCGGCATACAGTGACACCTCACGAGGGTCGATCGTCGCCGAGGTCTCTGAAGGCACAGTCATGGTTGAAGTCTAGAGATCTCTGCAAGGTATCTGCGGCATCTTGAGCCGATTGCGAGCAGTTACCTGAGTGATATCTGGCAAATCCAGGGCTGAGAGGGCGCCACGCCGGGTGTACGACACGCTGAGGCTGCCTTTCGCGCCACCGCGGGCCCGTTCGGGCGGGGCGGGAGGGCGCGTCTCCATCGGCCGCATCCGGCTCACCCGCCACGTCGATATCTTCCCGAGATGTCCCGGGGAATTATTGGTGCGCTGTCGCCGGGGCGGCCTTGATGTCGATTCAGGCACTGCGTGAGCCCGCCACCGCTACTCCTCACCACTGCGTCGTCGTCCCTCCATCACGCCCAGACCGCCGGGCCCCTCTGCCCCACCACCCTCCGGCCCAGCCACCAACGCTGACAGGGGGACATTCCGCGCGGCCGGGTGCGTGCCCGCTTCCGACCGGGGGCATCCCGCGTTCAGGGACAGGATTCCCGTCCCCTGACGGCGTCGAACGTCCCCGGCCGTAAGGGAATGTCCCCGACGACGTCGGGCTCACGCGGCGGAGGGGAGGCGCACAGTCGCACTCAGTCGCCGAGCGCCGTGGAAGACGGGCCTCGAGGTTGTTGCCGTCGAGGAATGGGACGAAGGCCCGTAGTAGCCGGGGTGGTAGTGCGGGCGCTCGCCGGGGACCGCCGTTGTCGGTACCGCCCGCCGCCAGGGCCGCCTCATGGAAGGCGTCCACCTGCGCCGTCGACGCCGCCGCCAGCGCGATATGGCAGGGCGTCGGGTTCTCCGCCGTGGCCAGCCACAGGTCCGCATGGACCGGGGAGTCCTCCGACGCGCCGGGCGTCGGCCCACCCAGCCCGGTGACGGGCCCGAACCCCATGACCACGCGGTAGCCCAGCGGCGCGAGGGCCGCCTCGTAGAAGGCCTTCGAGGCCGCCGGGTCACTGACACTCACAGAGGCATGATCGATCATCCCTCCAGGCTAACCACTGGTTGATACACGGTGGGCGCATTGACAGGATCCAGCCATGGCACCGTCTGCAGCCCCTCCGCTCTCAGATGAGTTCGTGAGGGCGAGACACCTTCATCGGTTCAGCACGAGTCTGACGGCCTGCACCATTGGATTCCGGGGTCGAGGTTGACGTTGACGTGAACTCTTTCTCTTGCTCCGCCGGTCTTGCTCTTATCGGGCGGGGATGTGGACGGAGGAGTGACGGCAACGAGTGTGACGGTGCCCAGGCCGTCAAAATGGACGCTCTCACCCAGATGCATCTCATACTTGACTGCCTCCCCTCCTTTGGGCCTCCATCGCACTGAGCCGACCCACTGATTCTGCTCTCGACATGCATGCCAGCCGATTCCAGTGTTCCTTGTCCGTCCCTTTTTAGGCCGGATGGACCCACCAAGAGACACTAGGTCACCTTTCTCAACACCGGACGGAAGGGAGGTACTCGTGAGTGGCGGAGGCGCGCTTGCGGTCGGCTGAGAAGCGCCTGCCATGCCCGAACGAAGCCACCACAGCCAACCCCTAAACCCAGTAGGAGCGCGAGTACGACGACGACCTCGACGGCGCCCCCAAAGAGCGCTGCTCCTTCGGCGCCTCACCCGGTCAACACCGTGAGAGAGGGCGGGCACGCAGCAGGGCCCTGCGGACCCCTGCATGGGAGGGAGGTGTCTTGTCACGACCAATTCCCTTCTTGGAGGGGAATTATCAAGGCACAGCGTTGGACAGAACCGTCACCATTGAAGCAAGCTTCATGAAGCCCGGTTGCCTTGATGGGTTCAGCAGGGATCCCAGCGTTCACACCAGTGCAGTTCGGGGTCAAGTACGACATGGGCTCGCGTCGTCCACCCACCTTCTTTTTCCTGAAGGATCAGGGGCGGTGGGTTGACAGCAAGGAGGGTGACTGTGCCCAGGCCGTCGATGTGGATGCTCTCACCCAGGTGCATCTCATACTTGGCCGGATTCCCTCCCTTGGGGGTCCAGCGCACCGAACCGATCCACTGATGACCCTCAGAACGCATACCACCGGTCTCTAGCCTCCCGACCTTGGTCTCAGGAGCCGGAATCGACCCATCAAGCGATATCATCACCCCTTCCCACCTCCGCGGGTACAGCAACGCTGGTGGTGCCCGGCCGGGTCCACCACAGCCAACCACCTAGACCCAATAGGAGCGTGAGCACGATGACGACTCCGACGGCGCCCCAAAGAGCGCGCCTCCTTCGGCACCCCATCCGGTCAACACCTTGAGGGGAGATCGCCGCGTCAGGACCCACGGACCCCTGTGAGCGGAGCTGCATCTCGACCTGAGCGTGCTTTCCTTCCTGGGAACGGGTGCTGAAGCGCAGTGTTGAACAGAGGCGTCCCTGGATGAGGCGAGTTCAGTGACGGCCAGTCGCCTTCGCGGGTTCAGCAGGGGTTCCAGGGTTCACACCAGTGCAGATCTGGGTTGAGTGCGGACTGCACTCGTGTGGCGACACCCTGAGGCTTATTCATGGGGTGTAGGTGAATATGATTCCGAGGGTGGCTGTGATGGTTTCCGGGAAGGTTTCTGGTGGTCTTCTGTAGCCGGTGTGCAGGACTCTTCAGGTCTTGATGTTGGCGATGACTCGTTCGGTCTTGTAGCGGACCTGGTTGACGGTGGTGCTGCAGGCCTTGTCATCGGGGTGGAGCGGTAGGTTCGCGGGCTTTTCTCCTGGGGGTGATCATTCCCAGCCCGATATACCCCTTGTCGCCGATGTGCTGCGGTGGTGACGCCCCTTCCGGGAGGTCGGCGGGTGGCACGTCAAGCAGTCCGCAGCGGCGCAGGGCCTGGTGTCGTGGACCCTTCCGTCGTGGGGGTCGGACACCCACGCCAGGTGTCCCGTGAGGGTGCAGGCGACCTGGACGTTCACTCCGGTGGTCTGGTGCTTGCCGGAGTACAGCTCAGGGTGGTCGGCCCATGACCAGCACTGAAGCAGGGTGCCGTCGACGATCAGCTGCACGGTGGGATCCAGGTCCTCCACAGTCGGCGCACTGACTTCCAAAGCCCGGGCGATCAGGGGTGTGTAGGCGGTGATGACTCGGGAGGCGGTGGCCTGCGAGACGCCGTAGACCTCGGCGAGAAGCCCCTGGGGCAGGTTGTGCCTCAGGTACGTCAGTGTCAGGCGCACGCACAGGTACAGCCCCAGCACCCTCGCCCCGAACGCCGGCAGGTCGGAACTCGCGGCGTGAATGGTCTCGCACAGGTCCACAACCTCGCTGCGAGTGATCCTCGTGCTACTATTCATGGCGGCGGTTTGTTCTTGGTTGAGTTGGCTAAGACACCAAAACTCTCTCAAGAGCAAGCCGCCACCCTACTCAGCGACACACCCCCCTTAAACACCCCAAACACCCCTATGAATAAGCTTCCCTGTCTACTGAATGCAGGAGTGCTCGTTCCAACACAATGTTGTTCCTGGGGCGAGATTGATATTGAACGTGTAGTCCCACCCACCTGACTGTTGATCGCCAAAGAAGAGTGGAGGCGGGTTGACCCGCAGTAACGTTACGGCGCCTAATCCTTCAATGTGGACAGTTTCACCGAGGTGCACGTCATAGGTGACTGGACCTTCATTCGTTCGGGTCCAGCGTAGCGATCCGACCCATTGGTGGTTCTCTCTACGCATGTGCCCCGCTTCCAGCTTCCCGTCGTCGGTGTAGGGAGGTGGTGTGGAGCGCCCCAGGGAGACCGTGTGACCTTCCTCGATGCCTGCGGGTAGTGGCGCACTTGTTGGCGGTCGGCTCCACCAAGCCCACGCGCCGACACCCAGTACTGCAGTGATAGAAAATCCGGTAAGCGCGCAAATGATGACCGACATTAGGTAGCGTTTCCCAGATTTCCTGATCGAGGGCAACGTTCAGCGATTTTTACTGTTTCGGGATTTTCGTTGTTGTGGCTCTCATTCAATGGTTTCATCGACTCCCTCTTCGTGCGGTCGGTCGCAGAAAACTACTGATTGACGCGATGTTGAACGCCTACATGATGGTCGGTCGTTATTGCGGATGTGGATGGTGTCTACTTTTGTGGACAACGCTTTGTAGCGCGCCTCCGTCACCGAGCAAGTGGCGACCCTTATCCCTACCAAGGGTCTTCTGCGATGGTAGTGTTAGCGAAGTACTTTTCATAATCTTCTCGACTGACTCTAATTAAGCCGTCATCTTTGTCGCTCAGAGGGTGGTTATATCCGTTGCTTGTGTCATTCTTTCCCCAAGGGTTACGTAAAGTGACGTACTTGTCGTCAATGCCCACGACGGTATAGGAGTGATGCCCAACAATTTTATGCTTACCTCCGTCTCGCCTGCCGGCCCCCCGTTGCTTCCTTTGTTTTTCGGTGTCGATTTACCATCATCATTGGTGTCGGTGGCTGCGTCAACGGTTTCGCCATTACTAAAGTCGCCATTAGTCGTGTCTGCAACGACAGGTTTTCCGTCCTTGACCGATTGCTCGATGTCGTTCCATTCGTTCTTGTCGTACTTATGGTCCTCTCTTGGGAGAGGGATTCCGATCCAGGTCGGAGTGCCCCAGGTGTCTTGGGTACGATTCTTTCCGTACTGAATCTGGTGCATCGCTTCTTCTGGACTCCCGCCATTGTCGAGCTCTTCGAAGCCAAAGCGTTTGCCGTAGGCGCGTTCGTAGATACTCATGAGGGTGGGTCGTCCCTGATCGTCTTTGGTGCCCTCCGAGTAGTAGTCATCCACGGTGATGTATATTGGCTTGCCGTCCTTGTAGGGGTGACGACGAACGCGTTCTTCGCGTCGTCCCACCTAACCTGGTCGCGCAGGAACTGCTGACCCTCCTCGGTCCGGGAGTATCCCTGAAGCGTAGCGAGGAGGTAGCAGTCGCCAAAGATGCCTTGGTTGGCGTCGGGGTCCCAGTCGCCCTTGCCGTCAGCCTGCTCCCGCAGTCGCTTCTTGTCTTCCTCCGAAAAACTCGGTGTATCGCCTTTCCCCTTCGATGGCTCGCCGTTCCCGTTTCGTGAGTTGGCGCTGGCTGTGGTGCCGAGTGAGGCGGCGGCGGTGGCGGCGGCCAGGTCGACGGTGGACAGCAGGGTGTTAAAGGTGGTGGTGACGACGGTGGCCGCCACCTGACAGGCCGGAGCCGCCGCAGGACCTAGCGATCGAAGTCACCAGCAACCGAGCCGCCTGAGCCTGCAGCTCAGCAGCCATACCATGAGCCTGCTCCAGGACACCCGCATAAGCATCCATCACACCAGCCCACGCCCCAGCTCCCCGGCCCTACCGGAGGCTCACCACTCAACGACGAGGCCGCAGCCGCAAAGCGCTGCGCACTAACCCCGCTGCCACGACGGGGCCGAGGAAGCAGCCGACGACATCAACGACGCTCCCCTCACCCGACAGTGTCCCCGACCGGCGCCAGGACGCCGCCAGGGACCTGACCCCACCAGGAGAACCAGGAACCCGGGTGCCGATCACACAGCCAACCACGGGTAGCCCAACCGGCACCGCGCTCATCGTCCCGCCCCAGGCCGCCACGGCCTGACCGGCCGCGCCCCCGCACCCACGCCCGCGCCTGCGCCAGTGCTCCATCAGGCTGTGGGCACTAGTGGCTGAGGACTCATCGGTCTCGGCCAGGGCGGACATGGCGTACTTGACCCCACCGGCGATCTGGTCGGCGCCTGCAGCCCCGGCGCGAGCACCGGCGCTGTGGGCGGCGGCGTAGGCCGCCGCGGCTGCCACCAGCACCCCGGTCCCCAGGTCGCCCGCCGCTGCCGGGCTCGACACTGACCGGACCCCACCGTGGCCGAGGCACTCATCAGCCAAGGACACCACCGCGCCAGCTCCTCGGGCACCACCCCGCGGCATCCATCACGAACCACTCCAATCACCCACCCTGCAGAGCACCAGCCATCGTGCCCTCAGGGAGAGTCTTGTCAGGAATCAGGGAACATCACAAAGTTAATCTGCCGATCAGCAAGCACGCAGGGACCAAGGCCCCAATCCTGCGCCCGGCCCCGCACCGGGCCACCTACTGGCACAGCATGCCGCGCGCGGCACCCTGCGGCCTCCTTGGCACGATCACCTGATGTCGCTCGCCGCATTCCCCGGCCCTCCGCGATATCCGTCTGGATTTCACGCCCGCAGAAGGGGGTAAGCCGGTATCGTTTACTGCAAGGGTGCCTTTCATCGGATGTTCTCAGCGCCCCCAAATCCGCCTGATTCCAGGAGACATGACCACCTGATTGGTGCCCCCCAACCTCCGACAACGTAGTCCTGAAACTGAGCGAAGCGAGTGGGTCGTGGCAGACGACAGTAAAAGCGACGTCAGAAGCGAGGGCGGCCCTGTGGCGGCGATTGCCTCACAGGTGGGTGGACGGCGAAAGCATGGCGTCACAGCCCGACGCGCCCTCCCTGGGATTCATAGGAGTCTGCCTCGCCATGGTGATCGGCCTTGCCGGCTGGCTGTACTGGACCCACCCGAGCACCGCCACCGCCTCCCTGCCCGACGGCGCCCAGAGGGGCGAGGAAGAATACCTCAGCGGGGCATTACCCCCTCCTGTCACAAGACACGGGATGCTGTCTCCAGGGCCATTGCACTCCAGGAACCACGAATGGGTTGGCACGGTGACATGGAAACCGTTCTGTGCGGCGGAGCAGGACTATGAGCTGCGCCTCGGCGAGAGCGCCCACATCGAGGGACTGGGAACAGTAACCCTCCTCGAAGTCAACCCACCCCCAGCCATCCCAGAGATCAACTTCTTCAAAGGAGAAACGTTGAGGCTGGAGTATCGAGTGAACATCGCCATCGACCCCGGACTCTCCCTGTGCACAAAACTCAACCCCTGCACACAGAAATAACATCGGTTGCCTCGTCATGGCAGAGGCGTCCAACCCGAGCGCCTGGCTCTACCTCGTGAACGTCCTGCCGGCCGTGGTGCTGCTTGTTTCCGCAGCGACACTCCACCGTCACACATCGACACCTGAGATGGCGCGGTAAGGCAGTCAGGAGGCACGCCGTGGGGCAACGGGGCGGACCGACGGGGACATTCCAAGCGGCCGGGTGCGCGTCCTTCCGGGCGGGGGCATCCTGCGCGTCCGGGGACAGGATTCCCGTCCCCGACGGCGTCGAACGTCCCCGGTCGTAGAGAAATGTCCCCGTCGGTGAACGCGACTCAGAACAGCGCCGGCAGAACGCCCTCGACGTCGGCCCCCAGCTCAGCCAGGTCCAGGACGAGGGGACGCCCGGCTCCGCCGTCGGAGAGCAGGTCACCGCCGGCCACGACGAGCAGGTCACCGCCGGTGGTCCCCAGACGCGCCACGGCGACGTCCTCGGCCTCGGCGGCCGCGGTCACGGCGGGCACGAGCTCCTCGCGCACGGCGACGATCGCGCGCGCCCCGGACTCGGGAGAACAGGGCGGTGAAGTCGTCCACGCCCTCCTCCTGGATGGCGGTCAGGTCCACGCTGGCGCCGATCGCCGCAGCGCAGGCAGGAGTCCACGAGGGTCTGGATGAGGCCGCCGGTCGAGCAGTCGTGGGCGGCGCGCACCAGCGACTCGCCGCCGGGCCCCTCCGCCTCGCTCAGGGTCAGCAGCACCCGCCCGAGCGCCATCTCCCGCGTCGAGGTCGACGCGCGGGGGCAGCCCGCCGAGGTGGTCGTGGACCACGCGGGACCAGGCCGAGCCGTCGAGCTCGTCGGCGGTGGCACCCAGGGGCCATGATGGCCAGTCCTTCCTCGTGCCAGCCCGAGGTTGGCACGGCGCACGTCGTCCATGACGCCCAGGACGCCGACGACGGGCGGGGGTTGATCGAGAGTCGATCTGCCCCTTGACCTGCCGTGGAGTTGTAGAGGAGACGTTGCCGCCGGTGACCGGCACGCCCGCATGGTGGCGCAGGCGTCGGCCAGGCCGGTGATGGCCTCGACGAGCTGCCACATGGCGTCGGGGTCCTCCGGCGAGCCGAAGTTGAGGCAGTCGGTGACGGCCAGGGGCCGGGCGCCCACGGTGCACACGCCGTTGCGGTGGGACTCGGCCAGGGGCTCTGGGCGGCGCCGGTGGCGAGGTCGAGCTTGGTGAAGCGGCCGTTGGCGTCGGTGGAGATAGCCACGCCGCGGCCAGTGGCCTCGTCGACGCGGATGACGCCGGCGTCGTCGGGCTGGCACACAGGGCGGTGTCGCCACGCACGAAGCGGTCGTACTGGTCGGTCACCCAGGCGGTGGAGGCCTGGTTGGGGCTGGTGAGGACGGCGCGTACCTGCTCGGCGAGCTCGGTTGCGGACTCGGGGCGGCCAGGCGCTCGGTGGTGTCGGCGTTGAGGCTCGTCCTGCCAGGCGGGGCCGGGCGTGGGGACGCTCGTAGGGTGGGGCCCTCGTGGGCCACGGTGCGCGGGTCGACGTCGACGATCCGCTCCCCGGAAGTGGTCGATGGTCAGGCGGCCCGAGCCGTTGACCTCCCCGATGACGGCGGCCTCGACGTCCCACTTGTCGATGACCGCCATGAACTCCTCGAGCTTGTCGGGCGCGACGACGGCCATCATGCGCTCCCTGGGACCAGCTCGCGAGGATCTCTCCGGCGGTCAGGGTGGGGTCGCGCAGGAGCACCTTCTCCAGGTCGACGTGCATGCCGCCGTCTCCGTTGGAGGCCAGCTCGGAGGTGGCGCAGGAGATGCCGGCGGCGCCCAGGTCCTGGATGCCGAGCACGAGCCCGGCGCCGAACAGGTCGAGGCAGCACTCGATGAGGACCTTCCATGAAGGGGTCGCCCACCTGGACACTGGGGCGCTTGGCGGGCATGCCGTCTCGAAGGACTCCCTGAGGCCAGGATGGAGGCCCCGCCGATGCCGTCCCCGCCGGTGCGGGCCCCGAAGAGCACCACCTTGTTGCCGGCGCCGGTGGCGTTGGCCAGATGGATGTCCTCTGGCGCAGCACGCCCACGCACAGGGCATTGACCAGCGGGTTCTCCCGGTAGAGGAGTCGAACTCGGTCTCACCGCCGATGTTGGGCAGGCCCAGGGAGTTGCCGTAGGTGCTCACGCCAGCCACCACGCCGTGGACGACGCGCGCGGTGTCGGGGTGGTCGACGGCGCCGAAGCGCAGCTGGTCCATGACGGCCCGGGCCGTGCCCCCATGGAGATGATGTCACGCACGATGCCGCCCACGCCGGTGGCGGCCTGGTAGGGGCTCGACGTAGCTGGGTGGTTGTGGGACTCGACCTTGTAGGTCACGGCCCAGCCGTCACCGATGTCGACGACGCGGCGTTCTCCATCCCGACCAGGAGGTGCTCGCGCATCTCGGGGTGGTCTTGGCGCCGAACTGGCGCAGGTGGATCTTGGAGGACTTGTAGGGAGCAGTGCTCGGACCACTGACCGAGCATACGGCCAGCTCGGCGTTGGTGGGACGGCGCCCCAGCAGCTCGCGGATGGAGTCGTACTCGTCAGCCTTGAGGCCCAGCTCCTTCCAGGGCATCTCCTCTCGGAGTCGTCGCGGCGGCGTCGGCGACGGTGTCGGGGTGGGCGGCTGGGATCGCGGGCTCGGACGCCATGGGGCTCCTGGTTGAAGAGGGAGTGCGGCCGGGCCAAGCCTACCCACGCTCCGCCGCACCTCACACCACCACCCGCGCGGGGCAGCGCGCCACACACCCCACGCGCCTCAACCAGAGCACTTCGGATGCCGACCAGAAGAATGCCGAAACGGCAACAAGGCGCCACGCCCAGACCCAAAGTGCTGCGCCTCACACGATTTCGGGGAAGATCGTGGCATGAGAGACATCGACGTCGCCCGCTGCCCTGTCGCACCTGGAGAGCCACTTGGACGAGGTGGCCATCAAACGACTGCACACGAGCCTGACGGGGGCCGAGGCCCTGCTGGAGGGACGCACCGTGTGGACGGTCACACCGTCGGCCGCCGCCGGCTCGGGGCCGGCAGAAACGGTCGCGCCCCTCGTGGGCTACTCCCTGGGCGCCGGACTCAATGTGCGCTGGCTGGCTCTGGACGCCCCCTGAGGAGTTCACCCGATCGCGACCCGCCTGCATGCCGGCATCCACGGGGACCGCGGCGACGGCGGCAAGCTCGGGACAAGCAGCGTGACATCTACGAGCACGTCCTGGCCTCCAACGCGGAGAACATCGTCGATGAGGTCCGCCCCGAGGACATCGTCATCCTCCACGACCCGCCCACGGCGGGCCTGGCCAAAAGCGCTCAAGGCCGTGGGGCGCCACTGCGTCATCTGGCGCTGCCACGCCGGAGCTGAGGGCGCGGGCGAGGCCGCCGACTACGCCTGGGCCTTCCTGGATCGCTACCTGGAGGACGTGGATCTCGTCATCGTCTCCCGACCCGAGTACCGCCCGCCCCACATCGAGGCCGAGGCTGCGCGGTCCTGGCCCCTCCATCGACGCCGACTCCCCCAAGAACCGGGTCCTGACCTGGACGAGGCCTGGTCAGTGGCGCGCCTGTCCGGGATCTTCACCGGCGAGCCGCCCTTCGAGGCCGTGCCCTTCATGCGTCACGACGGACGCGCCGACGCCTTCCGCGGCCTGGCCGACGACCCGGTCTCGGCCGGCGGCCTGCGCCGCTGGGCGCCCGAGTCGTCACCCAGGTCAACAGGTGGGACCGCCTCAAGGGCGGCCTGAGCTGGTGGAGGCCTTCGCCGAGAACATCGCCGTGCTGCCCTGAGGACGCACACCTGCTGCTGGTCGGCCCGACCTCGACGGGCCCGGAGTCGCAGGCCACCTCACCCAGATCGTGGAGCGCTGCTCGGTGCTGCCGGACCTCGGTCGCCCTCACGGATCCACGTGGCCGCGGTGAGCATGGAGGACCGGGAGGTCAACGCCACCGTCGTCAACGCCGTCCAGCGGGTCAGCTCGGTGGTCACGCAGCGTTCCCTCATCGAGGCCTTCGGACTGACGGTGGCCGAGGCGATGTGGAAGAAGGCCCCGGTGGTCGCCTCCGCGGTGGGCGGGATCCGCGATCAGATCGACGACGGCGTCGACGGCGTCCTGGTCGACCCGACCGACGGCGTCGCCTGGGCCGAGGCCGTGCGCGACCCACTGCTCTTCCCCGAGCGGGCTCAGGAGATGGGGCTGGCCGCCCACGAGGCCGTACGCCGGGGAGTTCCCTGTCCAACCGCCACCTGCAGGACCTCTTGCAGATCGTGGCCGATCAGGTGGGCTGACGAGTCGACGGAAAAGGTCTGGCGGGACGTCGGCTCCGGCCCGAGCCCCGCTCCGGAAAGGCCTACTCCACGAAGGTCGGGATCTACCGGCCATGGGGTGTGCTTACTGCACGAACCCCCGCACCTCGTGGACCACACCCACCCCTCTGAGTGGACCCCAACCCTCGTGCAGTGCGTGCCGGACGCCGCGAGAACAGCCCAACACGACTCTCCCAACGAGACGATCAGCGAGTCCCGGACCTGGACGAACCTCTCAACCCAGTTCCGGACAGGCCCCACCCCAGCGGAGTGGGAGGATCCGCCACAACACGATTCACCACACGCATGCTTCACCCACCGACACACAAGTATTCATGAGTACAAATACTCATTTGTGTTAGGGTGAGGCTGTCGACCCGAGGAGGAGCGTGTGGGAGCAACAGAGATGATTGACGTCGATATGACGCTGCGGGCACTGGCCGACGGGAACCGTCGAGCAATCCTGCGTGTCATCCGCTCCGGGCCGCAGCCCGTCGGCGCCGTCGCACAGGCAGTTGGACTGTCGCAGCAGACCGCCTCACATCATCTTCGGACCCTCCAGAAGGCGGGACTGGCAACCGTCACCACCGATCACACACGCCGCCTGTACGCACTCAACACGGACGGACTCGCGGCGGTGCGCTCCTATCTCGACGACTTCTGGCCAGAGAGGCTGGCGGCCCTCAAGTCCGCCGTCGAGCAGCGAGAGGAGAAGCAGCATGGCTGAGTTCCGGACTTCATCGAGATCGAGGCACCCCCGCAGACGGTGTTCGAGTACCTCACCACCAACGAGGGCATGACGGCGTGGATGGGGCAGTACGCCGATCTCGACCCGACACCGGGCGGCCGGTTCGCGGTCGACATCGCCGGCTACCCCGTACGGGGTGAGTACCTCGTGATCGAGCCCTTCCAGCGTGTGGTGGTCTCGTGGGGGTTCGCCGGCAATGACGAGCTGCCCGCCGGCACATCCAGGGTCGAGTTCCTCCTGACCTGATCACTGGCGGCACGCGTGTGGACCTGCACCACCTCGACCTGCCGGACCCCGAGGTCCGCGGGCACGCACACGGTTGGGCCCACTTCATGCCCCGCCTCAAGGTCACCGCTGCAGGCGGGGACGCCGGACCGGACCACTGGCAGCCCCTGACCGACTGACCTGACCGCCGACGGGAGACGAAGCCATGGCAACCATGACACCCGAGCAGCGCCACCTCGTTCAGCGCGTCCACACGCTGGTCGATGACGAACCGGACGTGCGCGAGGTCTCCATGTTCGGAGGCCGCGCGATCATGGTCAATAACAAGATGATCATCAGCGCCGGAAGGAGCGGCGACCTCCTGGTGCGTGTCGCCGCGGACCGCCATGAAACCCTCTTGAGCGAGCTCGGTGCCGAGCAGGCCCGGATGGGAGCCGGACGAGACATGGGGCTCGGCTGGATCACTGTCGCTCCCGAGGGCATTGCCGACGACGGCCGCCTCGCCTTCTGGGCTGACATGGCCATGAGGCACAACCGCGCCATCACCAACGGGGAACCGGGAGGCGGTGGATCATGAGCACCTTCCAGGACTGCCGACAGCCTTGTTCGAGTTCTTCGTCGACCTGGCACAGAACAACTCGAAGGAGTTCTGGGAAGCCAACAGGCAGCGTTGGCAGCGAGACGTGAAAGCACCCATGAGTGAACTAGTTGACGAGCTCTCCAGCGAGTTCGGCCCGTTGCGCATGTTCCGCCCCAACCGCGACCTGCGTTTCACCCAGGACAAATCCCCTTACAAGCTCTGGACAGGAGCTACCAGCACTCCTCAGGCCACCGGCGGAATCGGTTACTACCTCAGCGTGTCGGCTACCGGTATCACCACAGGTTACGGAGCCATGCGGATGACCACCGACCAGCTCCGCCGCTTCCGGGGCGCCATCGATGCCGACGCCAGCGGAATCCGGTTCGAGGAGATCACCCAACAGCTCGCCACACAGGGACTGCCCGTCTCGCCCGGCGCCGACCAACCATTGAAGAACGCACCGCGCGGCTGGTCGACCGACCACCCCCGCATCAACTTTCTCAGATGGAAAGGGGCGGCAGTCGTTCAGGACTGGCCCACCGACACTTGGATGCACATCCCCAAGTGCACGACAGGATTCGAGACACCTGGGCCGCCGTCGAGCCTCTCAGGGCATGGCTCAACGAGCACGTCTCGCCGCGCAACCACTGACCGGCGGGCAGCTGACAGACGCGCGCTGGAGAGTCGGTCCGGGGGACCTCACCACACCATGAGCGGAGTTATCCACAGGTCGTATCCACAAGCTTGTGCAGGGTGTGTGGATTCGTGGAATGTCGCCACTGGCCCTGTGCACAAGACCCTGTTCGAGACCTCCAACCCGAGTGAGCGATCCGCTGAGGCTTCCCACAAACCCGGCGGCGAGCCTTGGGGCATCATCGCTATAGACAGAGTTTTGGCTGAAAATCGGGGAAAATCATCCGATCAGTCGCGTTCGGCCCGAGGGAGCTCGGCGGCGGCACCCCGACGGTCGGGACAGCATATTCTTCATCATCGTGCAACCTGAGCGCGGTCACTGTCAGGCCGTCCGAACGAGGAGTCGCCCCCGCACTCTCCACAGTTCTCACACAGGCCCGAGACGGATCTGTGGATAACCTGGCACGAGGCGATCTCGGCTTTCATCTCTCGATGACTGTCAGGTGATGGTGTCACCTGACAGTCATCAGACGGACAGCAGTGAGTCGATGGCGGAGCGGAAGATCCTCAGGCCATCGGTCCCGGTGCGCGGGCCGGCCTGCGAGCCGGGACCGAAACCGGCTCGACGGCGTGCTCGGGTGGGGCATGAGTCCGACGACGTTTCCGCGCTCATTGCGCACGCCGGCGATGTCTCGGGCAGATCCATTGGGGTGCCCACGTAACGGAAGACGACGAGCCCCTCCCCTCGAGGCGGTCGAGCTCCTCGGGAGAGGCGATGAAGTTGCCCTCGCCGTTCTTCATGGGAACGACGATCTCCTCCCCGGCAGTGAACCGGTTGGTCCAGGCGGTCTGCGCGTTCTCAATGCGCAGGCGTTGCTCGACGCAGATGAAGCGCTGGTTCGCATTGCGCAGGAGGGCGCCGGGCAGGGAGGTGGGCCTCGGCGAGATCTGGAAGCCGTTGCAGATGCCGAGCACCGGCATGCCGCGCTCGGCGGCGGCCACGACCTCCTCCATGACGGGGGCGAAGCGGGCGATGGCGCCGCAGCGCAGGTAGTCGCCGTATGAGAAGCCGCCGGGCACGACGACGGCATCGACCCCGTGCAGGTCGGCGTCCTTGTGCCACAGGCTCACCGGCTCGGCCCCGGCCAGGCGCACGGCACGGGCGGCATCGACGTCGTCAAGGGTCCCGGGGAAGGTGATGACGCCGATACGGGCAGCGGAAGGGCTGCTGGGAGACTCACTCACGGCTCAGGCCTCCTCGTCGGCGGCGACGGAGACGACGTCCTCAATGATCGGGTTGGACAGGGAGGGTGTCGGCGGCCTCGCGGGCGGCGGACAGATGCTCCTCGGTGACGGGACCATCCACGGTCAGCTCGAAGCGCGGCCCTGCCGCACACCGGTGAACTGATCGAACCCGAGGCGGGGAAGACTTCGACCACCGCCTTGCCCTGGGGGTCAAGGATCTCGGCTTGGCATGACCTCGACGACAATGCGTCCCATGGGTGCTCCTCGGATAAGGCGGGATGAGTGCGCATCCCAAGACTACCCGCATGCGGGCCCAGGGCATTGACCCGGCGCGGGCTCGAGCCGGCTCAGACCTGCCGAGCCACTCGCCGGCCAGCCGGATGGCGATGACTCCACCCAGGGTGAGAGCGGCAGTGGCGATGAGCCAGCTGGAGCCCAGGATGAGGGCGACGACGGCACAGACCACGGCGCTGGCGAGCATGAACCCGCCCACGGCGCCGGCAACACCGGCAGGGGCGTGGATGGACTGGTCGACGGTGGAGGTACCCATGACCGGCGTAGGACCGGAGTCCACGGTGGGGGCCGTCTCGTCGCCGCGCTCGGAGGTGCCCGGCAGAAGCGGTCCGCGAGCGCGGGCCACCAGCCGGGCGGGGTCGTGAATCTTGACGGACCCGGTGGTCAGGCCGGCGGCGGCGTCGAGCACACCGGGCTTCCAGCGCTCGGCCTCACGACGCACGGGGTGCCTCGGCCCAGGCCAGGTAGCCGGCGGCGGCCACCAGCCCGGCACCGCCGAGGACCGCAACGAGCCACGGTGGGATCCACGGGTGGCCGGCCTCGGCGTTGCGGGCCAGATTCATGGCCGAGGCAGTGGCCAGGACCAGCCCCAGCAGGGCGAAGATCACGCCGACCAGGCGCTGGCGGCGCACGGCTGCGGGCCATGGGGAGCGGGTCCTGGCGCTGGAGCTCTTGGCGCTTCCGCGCCCCACACCCCAGTCGGGTCCTGAGGAGGGACGGCGGGGGCCGCGTCGCTTTGGCGGGACCGCGCCCACACCCCAGTCAGTGCCTCCTGGGCCTTGATCTCCTCTGTGTCGAGGGGCATTGGTGGCAGCCTCCCAGGCACTGGACTCAGCCAGCATGCCGGCGTCCTCCTCGGAGTCGGGCTGGGCCGCTGCGCTCATAGGCGCGGTGGGGGCGGCACTGGGACGCGCCTGGTAGCCGCGGGCGGAGGGGCTCCGGCATCAGGGGCCGAGGGCGGTCGGTGCGCCGGTAGCCTGGTGCAGCCGCGATGCCGCAGTCGCCGGCGGCGTGGAGGCCGCGCGGGCACCGCTGGGCACGGCCTCGGGCCCTGCCCTGGGAGATGGTGAAGACGCGGGTGGTGGTGGCTCCCGTCTGGGGCGCGCTACCCGGTCCCCTCGACGGCGGTGGGGCGCACGACGGGCCGTGGCGAGCGGCTGTCGGCGCTCACGGCGGCCGCGGCCCGCTCCTGCTGGGGTGCCGGGGATCCGGGGGCACCGGCGGCGCTGCCGTCACTGCCGGTGGGGAGACCGAATCGTCCACCGGGTCGGGCTCACCGTGGTCACCGGGGGTATCGGTGGGGACCGTCAACGGCGCGCAGAGCGACTGGAGAGGCGGGCGACCCGGCGGACGGGGCGGAGTCGGCCCAGCCGGTGTCGTCACCAGACACGTCGGCCGAGGTCGATGGCGATGGCGGCGTCGACGGCGTCAGCGGTTCCTGAGGCGATGGCCTGGGCCGCGGCTGAGCGCAGATCCTCCTCCGTCATGCCACCGCTGCGCCACCCGCCTCCACGGGCACCGGGTGGCGCCGTCGGCCGAGCCGGCGGCGGAGGCCGCGGAGACTCGGAGGTGCCCGAGGCGGCTGAGCCGGCGGGGGGCCGGGTTGTTGCCGGAGCGGACGACCTCAAGCAGTCCCGCTGCCGCCGGGCGGGCGGAGGCGCTCTTCGGACGTGGGAGTCCTCTTGGGCATGATGCCCCAGTTGACGGGCCCCTGCTCGTTGTCGGGACGTCGTTCACGAGGAGTCATGAGATCACCTGTCCCAGGATGGAGGCGAGCCCCAGGGCCACGAGCACGAAAAGCCGGTGGCACCGAGCAGGAGCTGGCCGACACGGATGATGGTCTCGCCGGTGGAGGTCCCGGCCAGGCTGCTCGTCGGCCGCACGTCCGAATGACGTCGCGGCCAGCGCGGTGGTGACGGGTCCGGATACCACGTCGAGGGTGGTCAGCTCGCCGACCGGTCGACTCGGGGACGAGCACCTTGGTTCCCGGCACGGTCAGCGTCGCCAGATCGGTGCCGGGCAGGCGCGCCGTCGGACCCTGAGCCCCGCTGTGAGGACTGAGAACCCTTGCCCCTTGCCACTGGCCCCTTCTTGTTCTTGGAGGACTCAGTTGAGCTGCCGGGCCCGGGCGACCCGGACCCGGTTGCGCTCAGGCGCAGACGGGGGCGTTGACCACCAGGGGAGCGGGCGGAGAGCCCTCAGGGAGGCGAGCATGCCCAGCCCCACGAGGACGAGGGCGATGCCGCCCAGGACACGGGATGTCCTGGCCGCCCCGAGGGGCGGAGGGTGATGGCGGCCGACAGCGCCAGCACGACAGTCAGGACGATGAGGCCGATGAGGATGTAGACCCGGTCCCGGTTTGAAGCGCGTGCGGCGCTCCCGGTATCAGGAACGTCCGACGTGGATGAGGTCGTGGTCATGACAGCTCCAGGGGTGACCGGTCAGCCGCTCGTAGGCCTCGAGGTAGCGGGCCCGGTCCGTTCGACGACGTCGTCGGGCAGGGGCGAGGGGCTCCTGACCTCCGTCCCGGTCCCAGCCGGAGGCCAGGGGAGGTGAGCCAGTCGCGCACGTACTGCTTTGTCGAAGGAGGGGTGACCCGGCCGGGTTCCCAGGCGTCAGCCGGCCAGAAGCGGGAGGAGTCGGGGGTGAGGACCTCGTCGCCCAGGACCAGGTTGCCGCCGGCGTCGGTGCCGAGCTCGAACCTGGTGTCGGCCAGGATGATGCCGCGGTCCCGGGCGATCTCCGGCGGCCCGGGAGTAGAGGGCCAACGTGGTCTCGCGCAGGGCGGTGGCGGCGCTCTCCCCACCATCTGGATGACACGCTCGAAGGAGACGTTCTCGTCGTGCTCGCCGAGCTCGGCCTTGGCGGCGGGGGTGAAGATCGGCTCGGGCAGGGCGGGACGCCTCGGTCAGTCCCTCGGGCAGGGGCCACGCCGCACACGGAGCGACTCTCCCGGTACTCGGCCAGACCGGAGCCGGTGAGGTAGCCGCGGGCCACGCACCCACGGGGTACATCTCCAGTCGTCGGCAGATCATGGCACGCCCGGCGACCTGGGCGGGAACGTCGAGGGAGACGAGATGACCCGGGACGACGTCGGCGAGCCGCTCGAACCACCAGGCGCTCAGGGCGGTGAGGACCTTCCCCTTGTCCGGGATCGGGGTGGCCAGGATGTGGTCGTAGGCGCTGATACGGTCCGAGGCGACCACGAGGAGCATGTCCTGCCCGGCCCACGGGCCGTCGGAGCTGGGGGCGTAGACGTCCCGAACCTTGCCGCTGGAGCGGTGCTCCCACCCTGGGACGGCGGGGGGCCGGGAGCCAGATGCTGAGGCTCCGGGACCGACTGAGGCGGAGCTCGCGGACTGAGTCATACCCCCATCCTGCCATCGGCGGGCACCCTGTGTCCGTTTCCGAGCCGCGGCGTCGCCTGCGGAGTCACCACTGGACGTCCGCCCGCTTACCGCGCCATCTCGCCCATTCATCCGGGTCGGATCGTCAGGGAGTCGGGTTGCGACCGGAGCAAATCCCACCGACGGGATGAACGAATCTCACCTCCCGCCTCTCCCGACCGACCGGACAAAACGCTGACGTGGGTCAGCACCGAGCCGGCGCACACCCCGCCCAACCGCCGAGGAGCCGCAGATCTCCTCAGGAAAGCAGAGACCGGTGCGTTTAGTCTCGGAAGAAGTGCGCGCGTCGTGCTCCCCGTTCCTCGTAGGCGTGCCTGACGGCGCGGTTTCGGGGGTTCGGCAGAAGGCGAGCCATGGGCCGTGGTCGCGATGGCGAGGGGGCTCTACTCGGCTCCGTCACCCCTGTCGGCCCCATCCGCGCGCTGGCCGCGTGAGCGATGTCGGTGCGGTACTGGGCGCCTCGATCTCGATGCGCCTCGACGGCCTCGTAGGCGCGTTCCCGCGCCGCCTCGACGGTTGGCCCCAGGGCGACGACGGACAGGACCCGACCTCCGATGACGACCAGCTCCCCGCCCTCGGTGGTGCCGGTGCCGGCATGCAGCACGTGGACGTCGTCGAGCTCCTCGGCGGCCTCGATCCCTGTGATGGTGCCGCCGGTGGTGACGGTTCCGGGGTAGCCGGGGGCGGCGATGACGACGTCGACGGCGCACTGCTCGGACCAGGTGGGCCTCGGGGCCTCGGCGAGGCGGCCGGTGGCGGCGGCGTGGAGGAGCTCGGGCAGGGAGGAGGTCAGGCGGGCCAGGACGGCCTGGGTCTCGGGGTCGCCGAATCGGACGTTGAACTCGACGACGCGCAGGCCGCGTCCGGTTAGGGCCAGGCCGCAGTGGAGCAGGCCGATGAAGTTGCTGCCACGGCGGGCCATCTCGTCGACGACGGGTTGGGCGACCTCGTGCACCACCTGCTCGGCCAGATCGGCCGGGGCCCAGGGCAGGGGGCGAGTAGGCGCCCATGCCGCCGGTGTTGGGGCCGGCGTCGTCGTTGAGGAGGCGTTTGAAGTCCTGGGCGGGGGCCAGGGGGCGGACGGTGGCGCCGTCGCACACGCAGAACACGGAGGCCTCGGGGCCGTCGAGGTAGTCCTCGACGACGACGCGACCGCTGCCGCGGGTCAGGCAGGCGCGGCCGTGGGCCAGGGCGACGGGGAGCTCGTCGGTAGACGACGACGCCCTGCCTGCGGCCAGGCCGTCCTCCTTGACGACGTAGGGCGCCCCGAAGCGGTCCAGGGCGGCGGCCAGCTCGGCCTCAGTGGTGCACACGGCGGCCTCGGCGGTGGGGACGCCCGCGGCGGTCACGATCTCCTGGCGAAGGCCTCGAGCCCTCCAGGCGGGCGGGCCTCGGCGCCGGGGCCGAAGCAGGGGATCCCGGCGTCGCGCACGGCGTCGGCGACACCGGCGACCAGGGGCGCCTCGGGGCCGACGACGACGAGGTCGGCCTTCATCTGCGTAGCCAGGGCCACGACTTCCTCCGGGACGCTAGGGGTCGATGTTGAGGTTCGTGGCGATGGCCGACGTACCGGGGTTCCCGGGGGCGACGATGAGCTCGGTGGTCTGCGGATCACGGGCGAGGGCACGGGCCAGGGCGTGCTCGCGCGCGCCGGAGCCGAGGAGCAGGATCTTCACGGCGACAGCCTAGATGATGAAGGCCGCATGAGGCCCGGAATCGCGGGCACCGCGCGCCTCGGGGTCGGCCCGAGCCGCTTCTCGGGAAACCTGGATCGCCGCCGGGCTACCCTCAGGCCCTGTTCCGACGTACTCAGGCGTCGGGCAGCAAGGCATCAGGAGGCCCGGGTGGAAGTCGATCAGTCCTCTGTCAGGAGGTCACTCGATGCAGGAGCCGGCCCAGCCCCCGCGAGCCCTTGCCGGGAGACGACAGCGCCCTCACCGAGCTGGGCCTGGCCACGGCGCTGGACCTGGAGCGGATCGTGGCCGACCTCGCCGCCCAGGCGACCCCCTTCAGCGCCCAGGACCGCGCGGACCCTGATGGCCCTGCGCGGCTTCGGCCCCGAGCGGGCGCCGCATGTGGCGGTCAAGGAGAACCTCGCGGTCCTCACGGTCGTCTTCCCGGGCCTGGACTTCTCCGCCTCCTACCGCGCCGTCACGCGATGTGCTGCGCCTGGCGGTCGCCATGGCGGGTGGTGATGTCTCCCTGGCCGAGCCGTGCGCGGTTCCTCCTTCTCCCGCGCCCAGCGGCGCCGGGCTGCTGGGACCGCTCGACGCCGTCGGGCAGTCCCAGGACGGCCGGGACTCGCGCCGAGGAGATGGCGCGGCGCTGCGAGCGGTGGAAGCGGCTGGCCCGTCACCTGCGCCCCGGCGACTACGCGCGTCGATTCCCGCAGCGCCGCCGCGCCTCTGCACCAGGTCGCCTCGCGCCGAAGCGGGGTTTCACCTCCCACCTGGGAGGCCCTGACGCGCCGCGACGTCGATGACGCCCTTCGTCTGCTGGCCGCCCGCCCCGGGGTCTTCGCCCGCCGTCTCAACCACCTGCTGCGACTGTGCGCCGATGACGCCGCCCGCGAGCGCGTGGTCGCCGAGTTCACCCGAGTCGCGCCCGAGGTCTCCCTTCCCGTCCTGGTGCGCCTGTGGGAGTACTCTCCTCCCCGGACCGGACACGCTGCCGTGGCGGGTCGTTGCCATCAAGGCGGCCACGGGCACCAAGACAACGCTCATCACCTCCACCCGTCGCCCCGGCCCCGCCGACGCGGCGGTGGTTCGCACCGTCGAGGAGGCTTTGCGTCGGCGGGCGCACCTGGGGCGGATCGCCGTCGACCAGGGGCTTTACGAGGGCTACACGGCTCCGGTGGGACTGCGCCCGGCCGCACCGGGCATGCGCACGGCGGGGCGCGGCACCCGGCTGCCCCTGCCGAGGGCGAGACGATCCGCTTTCTTCCCTGCACTGGCGCGACCTGCCGGAGGCCCCTGGGGCCCTCTGGTCCCTCCTGCCACCGTGAACAGCCGGGAGACGCGCGTGGACCTGGACCTGTCGGCCTTCTTCGTCGCCGAGGACTTCACGCGCACCGAGCAGATCGCCTACTACAACCTGCGCTCGACGGCGGCCGTGCACTCGGCGATCTCACCTCGGCGCCCGACGGGCGGCCGAGTTCATCGACGTCACCCTGGCCGAGGCGCTGCGGCTGGGGTGGCGCTATGTCGTCATGACGGTCCACCCTTCTCCCACCCACCGGCTCAGCGAGGGTGCCCGAGTGCTGGGACGGAGCGATGGCCCGCGGCGCGGACCCGCAGAGCGGCGAGGTCTTCGAGGCCTCCACCGTCATGCAGCGCCTCGACCTGATCTCACCCACGTTCAACGCGACCCCGTTCGTCATCGACCTCGCTGAGCGCCGCCTCATCTGGTGGGACCTACCCGTGGGGGTGGGCGAGCACCAGGTGGCGAACCTGGATCGCAGCAGTAACCGTCCCGCGCACCTGCTCGACCTGCTGGAGGGCGGCGGCATGCCGCTGGCGCACCTTCTGGGCTCGGCCGACGAGCGTCGTCGAGGACCCGGATGGAGGCCCAGCGTGGTCTTCGGTGAGGGCGGGATCCCGCCGTGGCAGACCGAGCGGATCCTGGCGCTGCTGGGCCCCGCGGAGGTTACGGCGGACGCGGCCTCCGACGCGGACGGGGGCGCCGAGAGCCAGCAGGTGGAGTAATCTGGGCCGTGTCCGGCCATGAGGGTGCTTCCTTCTCCTTCACATTTTCCGCTCAGCGCCTTCGCTTCCCGGACGCAGCCGGGCGGGACCACCAGTGGCCCCCGCCCGGCTAGTTGCGTGAGGATCAGAAGGTGGTGAGCAGGAAGCGCGCACCGTGCGGGTCGGCGACCTCCACCATGCGCCCGAACGTGAAGTCGATGGGCTCGACGACGACGGTTCCTCCGAGCTCGCGCACGCGCCGGGCTGCGGCGTCGGCGTCCTCAACCCCGAAGTAGATGCGCCAGCGCGAGGGGACCTCTCACCGAAGTAGCCGGCCCGACCGACGCCGCTCACGGATCTGCCCCGACGACGCTCGTAGAAGTCCTGCTCCTGGTCGGCGATGGTCAGCCGGCGGGTGGGCCACCGGGCGACCTCCCGGTAGAAGCGCTCAGCCGGCTCCAGGTTACCGGCCAGGACGTCGAACCACACCGGCATCCCGGCCCGGTGGGTAGGGCCCCTCGCAGTCCTCGTCCTCCAGGAGCCCGACGACGTTGCCGTCGGGGTCGGAGGCAAGGGCGTAGGCCATGGTCTCCGTGACGTCAGTGGGCTCCACAACGACGCTCCCACCGGCCGTCTCGGCGGCTCCGGCGGCGGTGCGGACGTCGTCGACCATGAAGCTCACCTGCCAGCCAGGGGTCCCCGGCGCCGCTTCGGCGGCTCGAAGGAGCCGATGAGCCGACCGTCGATGCACCCGGTGGTCAGCGGCCCGCCCGGTTCTGCACGGTGATCTCCCAGCCGAGAAGGTCTCGGTAGAACGCGTCGAGGCGTCGATGTCCGGGGAGTACAGCTCGATCCAGCAGGGAAAGCCGCGCGCTCGGCGTGCTGGGCGTTGGCGGTGCAGTCGGTCATCAGTGGCCCTTTACGTGTCCGGCTGCATGTCGAGGACGTCCTGACGTTCCTCGACGGTAGACCGACCGGTACGCCGCCAACGACTCGATCCTGCTGTCCTGACCTACGGGGCCGAGGACGACCGCTCACCACCATCGCCGCCAGGGCCACGAGGACCGCCGGATCCCAGGGGAAGGCTGCGCGCACCGGCAGGGGAGTGACGGGGCCGGACGACAGGCTCCTCAGGGACACGCAGCCGCGCGCGACGAGGGGGCGGTGGGGGCGAGTTGCTCGTGGACGTCGGCGCCGTCGGGAAAGATGGTGGCGAGGATCCAGGGGAGCCTGGGATCACAGGCAGCTCCACTCGTCAATACCGCGACGCAGCGTCCCGGTGGCCGGCAACCCGCTGGGGACGGGGCGGGAAAGGTCCCGATCCACCGATAGGGGCGGGTCCGAGCGAGCGGCGCATCTCCTCAGAACCCTCCGGGCGGATGCGGATCCTTGCCACCGCCGGGACCAGGAGGCTCACGGCGGTTGCGCTCGCTCGGCGACCCGGTCGGCGATGCGGCGCAGAGCGCCGGGCGGGTCCCGACGTCGCGCAGGAAGCGGCGGCTGAAGGTGCCCACCGAGGTGTAGCCGACTCGTGGCAGGTCCCGGCCACGCCCAGCGGTGGGTGATGAGGAGGTGCTTGGCCTCGTGCAGTCTCCAGGCGGCCAGGTAGTCCACTGGGGCGAGGTGCCGACGGCGGCCGTGAAGACCCGGGTGAGGTGGGAGGGGCTGTAGGCGAGGTGCGCCGAGAGGTCCCCGATGGTGACACGTTCGCGGAAATGCGAGTGCGCAGGTACCGGGTGGCTCGCAGCGCAGGTCGGCGGGAGGTCTCGCCGAGCGGCCGACCCGCCTGCGCGCCGTCAGCGCCCGGAACAGCCTGAGCAGAGCCGGACGACATGAGCCCGTCAGGTGAGTACTCGCATGACGGCACGTTACACAGCGGTGACCTCCAGGACGAGGGCCCACCTCTGAGCCCCGTCAGCCATCGGCGACTCAGCGCGGCGCGAGTCCGGCGAGGTAGGTAGTCATGAGCCACTCGGCCTGGTCGGGAACCATCTCCGCGGCGCGGCCGGGCAGCGGCCGGGCGACAACGGCGATCCCCATGATGAACCGCACCGCCAGGACGTCGTCGCGCACGAGTCCCGCATCATGCGCATGAGCCAAGGCGGCCTCAACCTCCCCAAGCGTCCGACGCGTCGATCCAGGACGCTGGCGAACTCGGCGAGCTGGGGGAGCGTCACCGGCGAAACGGTCCTGGAGCGCGCCGATACGTAAGCTGCCGAGGCGTTCGGCGAACTCCCGCCAACGCTGCCGACTCGCCTCTCCCTCGCGGAACCAGCGGGCGACGTCGGCGACCTGGCTCATGGTGTCGAGGACCAGCGCCTCTTCGAGGGACTCACGGGTCGGGAAGTGGCGGTAGAGGCTGGCGATTCCGACCCCGGCGTACCCGGCAATAGTGCGCAGGGACACCTGGGGCCTTGCTCGGCCAGCAACTGGGCGGCCGAGTCGAGCAGCTGGCGCTTGTTGATGGCGGCGTCGGCGCGCACGAGGTGCTCCTCTCACTGGACGGACTTGTTTTAGTATATCCCGAAGCAATATGCTCCGTTTCGCAAGCGGAACACTTTGCTCCTCTTGAGGACCCATGAAGTCCACAACCACCACCTCAGCCGCCTCCCTCGAGCACCGCCGAGGATCACGAGCACACACCGTCCTCCACCTCCGAGACCCAGGACTCGGGGAAGAACGGCTCACCAGACGACGTCACCCAGGAGAACAGGACGGAGACCGGAACCGAGCGACCGGTACGACGGCTGCTGACGGTGCTCGTCGGCGTCCCAGCGCTGCTCATCGTCATGCTCCTGTGCTTCCTGACGCCGTCACTCAACCCGGAGCCAAGGACCTGCCGCTGGCGATCGCCGGACCTCCGCAGGCCACAAACCGGATCACGAGCGCCTTGGAGGCCAAGGCTCCAGGCTCCTTCGAGACCACCACCTACGAGCAGCCGGACCAGGCAGGTCAAGCAGTCAAGGACCGTCAGGCCGTCGGCGCCATTGCCGTCGGGGCCAACGGCATCACGGTGATGACCGCCTCGGGCGCGGGAAACGCCTTACGTCCAGTCTGCTCAAGGATCGGCGCCGGATTGGAGGCCACTGGCCAGCACGTCACCTACGAGGACCTCGCCCCTCATGACGAACGAGGACCCCACCGGCGTGACGATCACCTCTCTGGCCCTACCACCGGCCTTCGGCGGCAATGTCTCAGCGGTCCTCCTCATCACCCTGCTCAGGAAGAGCCCGTGGCTGCGGATGCTGGGAGCGGCGCTCATGTCTCTCGCCTCAGGTCTGGCCATCACCGCCCTGCTGCAGTTCGGCTTCCACACGATCGATGGCGGTTTCTGGATGACGACGGGCGCGCTGACCCTGGGGATCGCGGCGATCTCACTGACCGTCATTGGAGCCAAGGACCTGCTCGGCTACCCAGGCCTGGGGCCAGGCGGGTTCCTGATCTGTTCATCTCCAACCCACTGTCCGGCATCGCCACCGGCCCGCAGTGGCCGCCCGCCCGTGGGGCGAGATCGGTCAGCCATGCCGATTGGCGCAGCCGGGACCGCGATGCAGCTCCGCGGTGTTCTTCAACGGCGCAGGTGCTGGCCAGGCGGTCATCGTCCTGACCTGCTGGGCGCTGGCAGGGCTGGTCATGTCCGCCCTGGGCACGCGACTGACGGCTCGCCGCGAGCGGACGGCCGTGGAGAGGAAGGCGAGCCGTCGCATGACTCGCCACCCTCATGACACCCATTCATGACGCCACCTATCGAGTCGCCCCTCCTCCACCCCCTGGAGGAGGGGCGACTCATGCGCCGCCGACTCACTCCAAGGACACCCGCACTCTCAGTGCTCATGACAGACCACTGGCCATCACATGCAGATGCACCAGAATCTGCATCATTTGATGACGGAACTGATGCAGGAGGTATCGTGCGAACCACTGTGACACTCAGTGACGAGCTCATTGCCAACGCCCAGGGGATCACGGGCATCACTGAGCGCACCGAGCTGCTGCACACCGGCCTGGAGACACTGGTCAGGGTGGAGAGTGCACGTCGCCTCGCAGCTCTCGGCGGCTCTGATCGGAAGGCGAGCGCCGCTCCACGACGTCGGAGCGCCAGCCGGTGATCCTCGTCGACGCATCGGTATGGATCGATCACTTCCACCACTCGGATCCAGTACTCGTCAACCTGCTGCACGAGGACGAGATCGGGGCCCATCCACTCGTGGTGGAGGAGCTGGCGATGGGTTCACTCAAAGCCAGAGACGACGTCCTCGAGAATATGTCGCACCTCCACCAGTTCCCGACCCTTCTCACATGACGAGCGCTGCTCTGGTCGCAACGCATGCGCTGCGGCCGGGGCCTCAGCCCCGTCGATGCGCACCTGCTCGGCTCCGTCATGCTGGTCCCTGGCGCCCAGCCTGTGGACACGCAGACAAGCGATTGCTCGCGCTGCCCGACGAGCACTGGAGTCCCTACTTCGTCGAGGGAGACGACGGCTGGAGGCACCTAAGGCCGCTTCACCGAAACGCCTGACTTGCTACGCTACGACAACAACTGAAGCACGGGCCCAGAAAACGGACCGATGTCGACCCTCCACACCCAGCAGCCGTACCAGCCTCCCTACCAGCCTCGGTATCAGGCTGCGCTCCATACGGGCATCCGCGCCCCGCCCGACACACACACCGGGAGCCCTGGTCGAGCGATCCTTCTGTTCGTGGCCGGCCCAATCCCCGTCTCAGCGTCGTGGGAATCGGTTTTGCAGTCGTCGTTGCACCGCCACCGACGGAGATGTCATCTCCAACGGCCAGCGAATCACCTTAAGCGCAGGTGACGAGCGCACCCTGTACGTAGAGGACGGTGAGTTCAGTCGACATCTGCTCCATCACCACCTCTGAGGGTAAGGACATCGCTACCACCCGCAGCACCGGAACACGCATCAACCGAGGGTTCTGCATATCACTCCGTCCTGAAGTTCACAGCGACGACGTCAGGAGGTACCGGGTCTCATGCGATGGCCTGACGACGACCCGATCCGCATGATCCCAGAACCCACCCTCGGCATGTTCACTGGCCACTCGTAGCCGGTCTAGAGTTGGCTCGGCCCTGCTGGATCATCGCCATCATCCTCCTCGTCCGACGCCACCAGGCCCTGGCCGCACAGAATCAAGCGGGCTGACTCGATGAGGAACCGCTAATCCGATCCCGCGTTCGAGAATCTCGCCCTCCTGCATGCCGCATTCCCAAGGGGAACATAACGATCGGTTTTCCCCGGGTGGCGCCATGGCGACCCCCAGAGCCAGATCGCCTCGCATCTGGCGACCAGCGCCCCTGCCGTCGCTGAGTTTCCCCACGTGACACCGGCATCCAGGGCCAGGTGCCTCCCGTTGCCGTGGACGACGAAGATCCGGTCTCGGCGACGAACAGTCCCGAGCGGGACTCCCGGCCAGACGCACGAGCGTCTTCCGGCGCGAATCCCACGTTCGTCCACGACGACTCGCTGGAAGCACCCTGTAGATCTTGTGGGCGGATACGCCATGGTGACCGGCCCGGCAGAAGGCGCAGAACACCGCGAAGGCGATATCCGATCCGCTGGCGAGGCCGTCTCGAAGAACAGGCTGCTGACCACCGATCACAGAACAGCACCCCATGCCGATGAGGAAGAGCCCGCCGTTGCACAGGTGTTCTTGATTCAGCGCCAGACTCGTGCAGAGCACCAGGCAGCGTTTGCCCATCATCTTCCTCCGCCCCCGTGCCGGCCTGGGCCTCCCACAAGATGAGGGGCCTCACCGACAGCGGCATCCTCCGAGACACCCCACCCCCGCGCATAGATGCTAGTACTGCAGTCCCTCACAGCCGCAGAAGCGCGGTCCCGGACTTTCCCAGGTCATCCCGATGACGCATCCGGGAAGCCTGATGGCGTCATCACCGTCACTATTCTCGATCGCGATCCGAGTCCGCTCACGAATCCACTGGGCGACGACGGCCCTCAGTCAGATCGAGCGTCGACAGCGTGAGCCTCGACGCCACTCGACTCCCAGGGGCGCCGTTCGGTGAACAGCAGGGCGTCGCGCTAGCGATGCCATCCTCACTCAGCACCGTCTGACGCCGCAGGACATTGATCGCCCAGACCACTGGGATGCCGAACATGATCACCACGGCCATGGTGTCCTTGACTTCCATGCTCCGGTGATAGAGGCTCATCAGCGGCAGAGCGTTGTAGATCATGCCGGGCACCCCACCACGAGCGCCACAGTGCGCAGCAGCGGATCACCACCGAGCGTCGCAGAGCAGGCGCTCACGCTCGTCTCCGTCGCCCCACCACCCGTCGACTGACCCAGCGGTCTCGTCGAACAGGTCCCCGACCATCGCGAGCCGTTGTCCCTGCCATTCCATGCTCGGCACCTTCCACGCTGCTGCACGTCGCCGGCATCGATGGGAAAGCGACCCTAAGCCCTCGCCATCGGCCCTTCGTCACTGTAGTGGCGAGCGCAGTGCCAATTCGTGACTCTCCGATGGGCGCCGTTCACCATCCACGTCTCCGACGTCGCGCAGCGAACGAGGCTCGACCGGCAGACAGCGGAGCCCCGTCAGAGCTCCTTCGCCGAAGGACCTCAGCGGCGATCAGGCTTTTGGCCTCGTCGATGCGCGCACGGAACAACGCTGTCGCCAGTGGCCTCCGGGAGGCATCGCCGGGCATACATAATGCTCCTCAGTGTCGTCCATCTCAGCACGGCCCCAGGCCTCCCGAGGGTCGATGTCATGCATCTTAGCCTCTCCTCCTCCTTGGAGTCAGGAGCCCTCGAGGTTGGGGAGTCCTCAGACTTGGGTGGCCGGTGGCTTTAATCGACAGCCTCTGACCTCGCCGGAGGCGCAGCACTTTGATCGATCAGGCACGCGGGAGTTGTCGCCGTAGCCAGGCCAGATATAGACTTGCCCGTTCTCGTCCTTGCCGGAACCAGTTGACCTGGTAGACCTTGGGAACTTGTCGCCCGGAAACTTCTCCCTGCATCTCCGGCGGTGCGACCAGTAGTCGGCCCGTAGTAGCCGCAGAAGAACGCATGGCCATGGGGTCGGCGTGGCGCAGAATTGACCTTGGCGTCAGGGAGGGCGGCGGCGGTGACCTCGGAGAATACAGCGGAATGACAAGACACGCCATCCGGGCGTTCTCGTACTGCTCGGCGACCAGCGGCACGTTGGTTGTGCGGCGACCGCCGAAGAGGATGGCGTCGATGGCGCCCTCGAAGAACACTCAGTCGGGCAGATGATCCGGGCACTGCGAGGCCGGGTGGTGAAGCGGCTGTTCGGTGGGCGGCCTTCTTGCCCTCGGCAGCGTCAGCCAAAAATTGAAGTCGTTGCCACCACCCGGTCAGTAAGGTGCTCCGGCATCAGGGCGTCGATGCCCTCCCGCCACACGTCACCGTCGTCGGTCAGGGCGACGTTGGTGAAGATAGTGTTGGCCTTCATGGTGTCATGGCCGCCCAGGAGTTGGTGTCATGGAGGTGCCGGGGCGACGCCGAAAATACGGCCTCCGGGGTTGATGGCGCGCGGAAACCATCGAGGCCGGGGCGCATCCGGGCAATCGTCACCGACAGTCTCAACCTTGTAGCCAGGATGGTGGAGGCTGGGCCTTGGCGAGATTGGTCTTGCCGCAGGCGCTCAGGAGAGCCCGGCGGTGACGTGGGTGCACCAGCATAACTCTTCCTCGTCAGTCAGGCGCAGGATGAGCTCATGTGCTCGGCCATCCAGCCGTCGCGGTGGGCCATGGTCAGGGCGATGCACAGCGCATGGCACTTCTTTTGGCAGGGCGTTACCGCCGTAGCCAGACCGAAGGACCAGATCGTTGGTCTCCGGGAAGTGGGTGATGTACTTCTCGTCGTTGCAGGGCCGGGCGGTGTGTCCTTCTCGATGCTCGGCCGGGGGGCGCCGACGGGTGGACAGCCGGGACAGGGGCGGCCCTCGGCGATGAGGATCCAGCGGCCGCCCAGCCGCAGGTCGCAGTCCGCATGTTGACAACCACGTAGAGTCGGTCGGGCTCGATGCCGAGGCGGGAGATGGGGCCCGCTGGGGACCCATGGAGAGGGGATCACGTAGAGGTCAGCCGCATGGCGCACGTCAGACTTCTCGTTGAGGATCTTCTGCTTCATCTCGGCCAGGTCATGCCAGTTGTTGGTCGGGCCGGCGTCCTCCTCCTTCTCGGAACCAGATGAAGGTCTGGACTCCACGGAAGGCGACATCGCGCTGGGCAGGGGCGCGCGAGGAGGAGTTAGGGCGCTTGTCGGGGTTGAGGCGGGTGAACATGCCCGACTCCACCATCTCAGTAGTCAGGCGGTCCCTCCTCCTGCAGACCGTCCATGATAGACGTTCTTGGGCTTGGCCAGGCTCGGCGATACGCGTGACAGATTCGATGACATCCTCAGGGCGTTATTGGCGCAGCGGCATGGTTGTCTTCTCAAACACAATTACATGCAGGAATCCCTTCCTTGGTATGTTGATCCCGGCCCAGGCGCATGGTACTCCGACTCACTCGGTCGGGGCCATCTCCCCACCCGGCGCCTCCAGGGTCACATTGCCGAGGTCCCAGCTCGGCCTCCTCCGGCCATACCGGCATGTGATCAGCCTGCATTTCAGGATGGCGGCACCGCCTTCAGGCTGCATCGTTCCGCCCTCAGTGAAGGTCCAGTACGAGGCGTGTGGCGTGCCCGCATGTCCGTTGTGCCCGTCCTCTGCTTGCCGTCCTCCGCGTCAGTCTACGCACCCCTTCCCGCGCACCGGCTCCGCCAGCGGGCATACCAGGCCCTTCGGGTGCGAGCCGTGGTGGTGGCCGCATCCGTGTGTGGCGCTGGCCACCTGCACCGCCCGCATGGACGCTGACCATCGCGGGCTCCCAGGGCAGGCTGACGTCGTCCTGGGATACGCGGTAGCCAGGACCGTCTTCCCCGGGCAAGGGCCCCCGACTGCTCGAAATACTCCGACCCCGCCTGGAAGGCGTGCCCGCGAACTCTACGGTCAAGAGCCGACTACCGATCACCGACGACGACGGACTCGGCTGCCAGGTCACCCATCAGCGGGGTCAAGGTCCCCAGGCCTCGCGAGCCAGGCCGAACACGATCTGCGTCGTGCGCGGCGGCGACGTCTGGGTGACGATCAGCGCGTCGATCCTTCCCCAGGACGCCAGCCGACCAGCGGCGCAGAGCGCCAGGAGGCGTCCGCCGCACCGTCGGGCAGCCCAGGTGCGCCCCAGCCGAGCAGCACGTCCTTCAAGGGCATCATCGACACCGGGGTCTCGATCACCGCTGCCCGGCGCGCGGTGACGCAGTCAGTGCAGAAGGTCTCAGGCACCGGTCACCTGGAACGGCCAGACCGACAATACGTAAC